>ULPS01049900.1_pt1 | contig 23949 bp, 17 predicted proteins | sample 1953711 | NCBI WGS metagenome assembly ULPS01 (sample SAMEA4835635, study PRJEB28245) | human gut metagenome | biome: gut microbiome; material: fecal sample | place: Denmark | collected 2008 | reverse complement strand
TATATTGCCAGACCGGAGGGGCCCCGTGGGCGGGAATCTGGCACTCCATATTTTGTTCACAAATAAATAGAACCCTCAGTTGCTTCGCTGAGGCCGTATTCGAAGCAGCAGCTTCTGATATTGGCGATGACCAGCTGGTTTATAGGTGTTAAGGCATCGGTCATCTCTGGAGCGCCACTTTACTCCAAAAGCATCGGCTATTTGTTTCCCGTCGGTAAAAGGCAGGTTTTGTTCGCCAAGCGTTCTTATATATAGAGAAGTTCGGGTTCGAGCCCGTGCACCGACAACAAAAAAAGCGACCAACCGGAGTCGATCGCTTTCTGTTCTATGGTGGAGCATCCAGAGGATGATTCCGAACTCGTTTTCTCGCTGCCATTCATGCTTTCGAAGCATCGTTCGACCTCCGCAGCCTCATGTTTTGAGGATCTGCCGTGTTTATCACTGTTATTAATGAGTGTTTGGAAGTGATCCTCATACAGATACATGCGATCCGCCAGAGAACTGAGAAGCATCTTTCTGCAGCCCTCGTTATCTGTCCTCGCATCTCTCAGGTCTTCCGGAAATTCACAAGCAGTCTTAGGGTCAGTTTGTTTCTGCTTTCAGAGACTTGTTTGAGAGTTATTAAAGACAGTTCAAAACAATAAGTGAGACACCATAAAGCAGAGCAAGATGTGCCGGATAGAAAATGTAGAAGAAGTATTTCAGCTTCAGCCCTCGCTTGCCATTATAAAGATTGATAAGCAGCAACGAGACGACCGCGGCAGCAACATCAGGGTTAAATACATTAGCTGTAGCAAACTCAAATCCGCCGCCAACTATATGGCATGACGAAAGGAGCACTGCGCATACTGCAGCAAAGAACATCTTGGCCTTGCTGTCGTGAAATAAATAGAATGCAGCCACAAGCAGAATGCCATACACGCCGCCATCAAGTTTAGTGTATTCAGCTGCCAGTGCTGTCAAAACAATCAGTGCAATTTCTGCGATGTGCCTCTTCCATTTTGAAAGACTTTGTATCTTTTCCAGAATAATCAAAAAGACCAAGGAAAGCAGGAGCTCACACATAACATTTTGTTGACGAAGGTCAAGTAGTTGCCCGGTTTGAACGAAATCGTATATGGGCTCCGCAATGATCGCGAAGACAAGCATATTTCGCAGGTACTTCTTTATGTCATGAGTATGCAGGAATCCCTCAACCATTAAAAAGCAAAATAAGGGAAATGCAATTCTGCCAAGAACATGAAGCACATCCGAAGCCTCGCTTAGAATCGCCCACTGCTCGTCTGATATCTGATTGTACGATGCGTGAGTCATGATTCCATTGGTCAGGACGATCCTGCTTACATGATCGAGAACCATCGAAATGGCCGCTATTATCTTTAATGTGCTGCCGCTAATTCCGTATCTATCTGTTTTCATTTTGTTTTCCTTTCGTTGGGTGGGCCGTCGGGGGTTCAGCCTGCTCCGCAGGCGGCCGCTGCGGCGCTCCGCGCCCCGACGGGTTCGAACCCGTGTCGCGGCAATAAAAAAGCGACCAACCGGAGTCGATCGCTTTCTTTTCTATGGTGGGCCGTCAGGGGTTCGAACCCTGGACCTTGGGATTAAAAGTCCCCTGCTCTGCCAGCTGAGCTAACGGCCCGCGGGTGGCATTGTACCACGGTCTGGGACTATTCCCAACTCCATTGGCCGTTCTGGAAAATCACAACTTCACGTCCATCAGGCGTAATGCCCGTAATATCGATGTCGTCCGTGCCGATCATAAAATCGACGTGCGTGCTCGAGACGTTAACACCATGCTCCAGAAGCTCCTCCTTGGACATGTCGTACCCACCCTCGATGCATTCGGGGAAACCGACACCTAGCGCGAGATGGCAGCTAGCGTTCTCGTCATAGAGCGTATCGTAGAACAGAACACCACTTTCGCGGATCGGCGTGTTCTTGGAAATGAGCGCGACCTCTCCCAGGTGAGCAGCGCCCTCGTCAGTATCGATGATACTTGCGAGCGTTGCCTTGCCCACGCGGGCGTCGTAGTCCACCACGCGGCCGCCCTCGAACTTAATCCAAAAATCGTCGACTTTATTGCCGTGGTGGATGAGCGGCATGGCCGAGTACACGATACCGTCGGCGCGCATGCGATCGGGCGAAGTGAAGACTTCCTCGGTGGGAATGTTGGGGAAGAAGGGGTGCCCATCGGGCGTCTTGCCCTTGCCGCCGGCCCACTCGTGACCCTTCGTCATGCCAATCGTCAGATCGGTTCCATTTGCCGCGGTGTAATGCAGGCAGTCGAAACGATTGCCGTTCAGGAAACGCAGGTTCTTTTCGAATGCGGCGTTATGGAGCTCCCAGTCGCTCTCTGGGTCCTGGCCATCGGCGCGAGCGGTGTGCAGAATCGCATTCCACAGCTTATAGATTGCAACCTCATCGGCGTCTCCCGGGAACACCTCGCGCGCCCAAGCCACGACCGGAGCGCCGGCGATGCACCACGGATTGATGTTGTAATCCAGTCCACGGCGGAAAACTTTGCACTGCGTGTTCTTTGCCTTAGAAGCTGCAGCGGGCTTAGCGGGATCGATGCCCTTAAGGGCGGCGGGGTCCGCACCCTCGATAAAGATAAAGCAGGCACCGTCCTGGGCCAGGGAATCCAGCTGCAGGCGCTTCCACTCGGGCGTCTGCTCAAAATAGCTTTTCTCGACATGCTCGTACGTGAGCCTCGTCACGGCATCATCGGCCCAGATGACCGTCACGTGGCCGGCGCCGGCAGCATAGGCCTCCGCGACCACCACGCGCGCAAACGGCGCGCACTCAACCGGAGACTGAACGACGACTTCCTGGCCGGGCTTAACGTTTACGCCCTTGCGGACAACCAGGCGCGCATAGTTTTTAATCTTGGGCTCCAGGGACTTCATACCCTCCAGGGCCTCTTCGACCGTCAGGGCAGCTCGAATCATGTGCCACTCCATCTATCTATAGAACAGTAAAAAGGCGCGCCGCAAAAACGACGCGCCTTATATCTTAGCGATAAGTATGTATGCAAACGCTACTTCTTCTTGGAGTCCTTCTTGTCCTCCTCGGCAGCTGCGCGCTCGATAAGAGCGTTGAGCTTGTTCTCGGACATGCCCTCGGCCTGCGCGCGGTACATGTTGCGCAAGGGACGAATACGAGCGAAGTCGTAGATAAAGTCACCTAGGATGATGACATAGGACAAAACGATGCCGACCATCTGGACAGGGCTGGACACCATGCCAGCGGGAGCGAAGTACAGCGAGGCCCAAATTGCCACGACGAGCACCATGCCAATGGCGAGCACAATCCACCAGATGCGACGGCGCTTGGTGTAGTCCTCGTCCTGCTTGAGGAGGATATTCGACACCGTATAGATGCGGTCCTCCTTGGCGCGCTGCTTAGCCTTGCGGGCGCGCTTCTCCTCTTTAGAGAGGCCCTCGAGGTTCTCGCCCTTCTCGAGCTCTTTGCGGCGTGCCTTAGACGAAGCCGGCACGACGCGAACGGAGCTCGCTGCTTGGCGGGCGGGCTTAGCAGATGCGGCAGACTTGCGCGCAACCCCGGTAACTTCGTGGGATTGCGTGCGCTTGTTCGTGGCGCTACGGGTACTCACTTATGCGTTCTCCTTCATGCTTGTGAACTGGGAGCCCGTGATGATCTGGAAGGCCTCGCGATAGCGCTCGGACGTGCCATCGATGACCTCGGCGGGCAGGTGCGGGGTCTCCCCCGTCATATCCCAGTTGGCCTTGAGCCAATTGCGGACGAATTGCTTGTCGTAGCTAGGCTGGATCTTGCCCTCCTCGTAGCTGGCAGCAGGCCAGAAACGGCTGGAGTCGGGCGTGAGGCACTCGTCGATCAGCGTGACCTTGCCATCGATGACACCAAACTCGAACTTGGTGTCGGCAATGATGATGCCACGGGTCGCGGCGTACTCGGCAGCGGCCTTGTAGATCTTGAGGGAAAGGTCACGAATCTGCGTGGCGATGTCCTCGCCCACGATCTCGCAGCAACGCTCGAACGAGATGTTCTCGTCGTGGTCACCGATCTCGGCCTTCGTGGACGGCGTGAACAACGGCTCGGGAAGCTTGGAAGCCTCGGTCAGGCCCTCAGGCAGCTGGATGCCGCAGACGGTGCCGTTCTCGTCGTAGGTCTTCTTGCCCGAACCGGTCAGATAGCCGCGGACGATGCACTCGATAGGAATCGTCTGGGCCTTCTTAACCAGCATGGCGCGGCCAGCGAGGTAGTCACGATACTCAGCAAACTCCTCGGGGAAATCCGCCGGGTCGATGGAAACGAGATGGTTGGGAACGATGTCGGCAAACTTATCGAACCAGAATGCCGAGATGCGATTGAGCACCTCTCCCTTAAACGGAATCTCGTCGGGAAGAATGAAGTCGAACGCAGAAATGCGGTCGGTGGCGACCATCAGCAGGTTTTCACCGGCATCGTAAATATCACGAACCTTGCCACGGGAATCCGGACGACGCTCCATCGTTGTCACGTGAGTCACTCCTTACCTAAATACGACAGAAATGCGGGTTCTTTCCCGCATGTTTTCGCAAACTCGGAGCGGCAGGGACGCGGCCCCTCCTTCACCGAATAGCGAAAAGCTAGTGCTCCATTGTAGTAGATGCCGCGTCCGCCGTGTGCTCGCGGGGCAGATGAATTGTAAAAGTCGTACCCTTTCCAAGCTCCGACTCCACGGATATGTAGCCATGGTGACGCTCGACGATCTGCTTGGTCACGGCGAGGCCGACGCCCAGGCCGCCAGCTTCGCGGGCGCGGCTGGCATCGGCGCGCCAAAACCGCCCGAAAATGCGCGACAGATCGTCCTTGGCAATACCGATGCCGGTATCAGAAACGGCAATGCTGACGTGCCTGCGGTCACTGAGCACCGACACCACGACCCAACCGCCCTCGGGGGTGTAGCGCATGGCGTTGCTCATGAGGTTGATAACACATTGCGTGATCATGTCGGGATCGGCCTCGACGACATCGTCGTGCCCTTGGGTTTCATCTGCAAAGCGAAGACGAAGGTCACGGTCGGCAAACAGACGCTCCTGGCCGTTCACAATCGATCGCACGAACGGAACCATGTCCACCGGTTCTAGATTGAGCGGAGCCGTGCTGTTTTCCATACGCGATAGGTCGAGCATCTGCTGCACCAGACGAGCCAGGCGACGCGTCTCGGAAGCAACGGTCTCCAAATGCTCATCGTCGGTGGGATACACGCCATCCTGCATGGCCTCGACCGTTGCGAGCATGGCCATAAGCGGCGTGCGAAGCTCGTGTGCAACGTCTGAGGTCAGGCGCTTCTCGTGTTTCATATCCTTCTCGAGCGAGGTGGCCATCTCATCGAAGGTCTCACCCAGCTGATCGATCTCGTCATCACCGCGCAGCCCCGTGCGAGCCGACAGGTCGCCGTCACGGATTTGCTTTGCGGTACTGGTGATGCGATGAATCGGTTTGGTGAGCATGCGCGACACGAGCGATCCGATAACGACCGAAATGCAGATTGCAACAACCGCGGCGAGGGCCATGGCGTTAAAGGTCTTCTCCCTAAACGCAGAGTCCGCCTTGGTGAGCAGAGCGTCGGAGCCGATGGCCCACAGCTTTACCTGTCCGACATGCTCGCCGGAAGACGTTACAATCTCGACGTTAGCAACGCTATCGGAGTCGGTTGGAGCAGACGAGACCGGGCTATGCGATGCCCTCTTGCCGCTCGTGTCGTCGGTCGTAGCCTGGTTTTCGCGTACATCGGCGGTGGCGCTTGCCGAGGGCCAGGAATCGTCATAAACGATCACACCCTTTTTATTGACGACCTGCATGCCCAGATCGTCGGAAACCAAACTCGACGTTGCGACCGTGCGCAGTTCTCCCGCGGTCCAAGAGCCGTTTTCCTCATATGAGGTCGCCAACTTCTCGGCAGCGGAATTTGCGATTTCGACGATATTGGAGCGTGTGTAATCCGAAAAGACCGTGCCCCACACAACAGAGACAACGCCCACCAGCACCAATACCGTCATGAGCGATGTCAGAGCAAAAGCAAGTGCCATGCGCGAGGGATAGCTCATCGTTGGCCGTGAATCGGAACGAGGCGTGTTCCAACTAGCCTTGGAACCCGCCTCGCTCTCCTGCTTGTGCTTTTGTCCGATTTCAAAGCGCGCAGGTGTCATATGTGATTTCCCTATTTCTCGTCCGACTTATCGGTCTTGGCCGGAGCCTCGAAGCGATAGCCGACACCATGGACGGTGTAGAGCCACTTGGGCTTCTTGGGATCATCGCCCAGCTTGGCGCGAAGATTCTTCACGTGGCTATCGATGGTGCGCTCATAGCCCTCAAAGTCATACCCGAGCACTTTCTCGACCAGCTCCATGCGGTTATACACACGGCCGGGATGGCGGGCAAGCGTGGTGAGCAGCTTGAACTCGGAAGCCGTCAGATCGACTTCCTTGCCCTCGACCAAGATCTTGTGGCCCGAGATATCGATGACCAGATCGCCGAAGTCGAGTACCTCGACGGCGGGCTCGTCGGCCTGATGGGCACGGCGGAACAGAGCGCGAACGCGGGCGACGAGCTCGCGCGGCGAGAACGGCTTAATCAGATAGTCGTCGGCGCCGAGCTCAAGACCGATAATACGGTCCTCGATCTCGCCCTTAGCCGTCAGCATGATGATGGGGACATCCGAGGTATCGCGAATGGTGCGGCAAACGCGCTCGCCGGGGATCTTGGGGAGCATAAGGTCGAGCACGACCAGGTCGAACTGATGCTTCTCGAACTCCTCGATCGCGGACTGGCCATCGCCGACGCCCACAACCCAGTAGCCTTCGCGCTCGAGATAGGCAGCGACGGCGTCACGGATTGCCTTCTCATCCTCGACCAGCAGAATCTTTTTTGCATCTGAAGCCATAACACGGCCCCCCTGTCTCAATTAGCTAAGAACAAGCCCATTTTAACGCACCTGAGCCCGCCAGATGCCGCTATGACGCGGCAGCTCGGCGGGCGGTACTCACAATTACAACGCGTTTATTCCCCTGTTGGCGCCTTTTTAACCCCTCTAAGCTTAAAGAGAGAATAGGCGTGCAGTGACCGTCTCTGGTATACCCTGGCTGTTGCGCACCGTGGCGTACGTAAGGAATGAGTCCGATTTTCCCGCCGTAGCTGGATAATCGCCATACTCCAAAGCACGGTCGGGCGACAGCAGCGAGCCATAGGTCTTGGCAGAGGTGTCGATCAGGAAATGCGACGCCTGTACCTTAACAAGGTATTTATTCTTCTTGCCAGCCGCACATGCGAGCGGCTCGCGTGACAGGAAGAGGTACGGCCCTCCCTCATTACCGATATACGTGCCCATATTGCCCAGGCTGCCCACGCCACTATAGGCCGCCTCGATAGAAAACACGAAGGTATCGCCCATATATACGGCCTCGAAAGGCGAAACTGACGAAGGGAGGACCAACTGGGCACGCTTGGTGTTGTTGCCGTCGGTCAGATCGATTGCCGTTATGCCGTAGTAGACGCCCTCGTCGTTGCGGACACGCGGCGAGATGGTCAAAATGCCGTCGCTCGCGCGCGGGGCCGATGCAAAGCGGCCCGTCGATTTCCAAATTACCTCGGCCTTGGATTCATCAAGCGAGCGACGATAGCAAAACGAATCACTACTCGTTTTATTGCCGCCTGCCGAAGGCATTTTATACCAGATGACCGATGACCCGAACGCCGTAAACAGGGGCGGATCATAGTCCTTGCCACCTCGATCGAGCTCAACCACGTCGCCAGAGAGCGAAGCGCCCGACAGATTTTGAGCGTAGAGCTTCCACGATGAATTGGCAAAGTTCATCTCAACCCACGCGAATACGCCGTCGCCGGCGCGGACATCGTAGAATGCATATCCCGTGCCCTCGACAGGATCCTCGATTAATGTGGTAAGCGAGCCATCGCCCAGGTTGAGCACACCGAGCGTGTTGGCGTGCAATGCCGATGCGGGCGCCATCATCGCCGCGGCGTAATCGCCGTCGCAGTAGTACAGCAGCGTACCCAGAGGCAGCGTCCACGACGCCGCCGGCTCAAGATCGATGTCGACAGCCTCATACTCATCCGTAATCGAGATAATTTTGGAATCGTCCTTGATAACCTGCGGCTCGCCGGCGGCATCATCGCTGGTACCCGTTTTTTTCGAGCATCCGGCAAGCACCGTGGCAGCGCCCGCGGCAGCCCCACCGAGTACAAAGCCGCGACGCGATATTCCGTTCTTGATGTGATCGGCGATACCCATTAGGCGATCTCGGCGCGAGCGGCCTCGATGGCGCGCGTAAGCTGGTCGGCGCAGGAGGTCTTTTTCATACCGCAGGTATTACCGGCGAGAACCTCGATTACGCGATCGGCAGGAGCGCCCTCGACCAGCTTGGAGATTGCCTTGAGATTGCCGTCGCAGCCACCGGTAAACTCAACGCCTATCACCTTGTTGCCGTCATCGGAAAGGTCAAGGTGAATATTGCGAGCACACACGCCCTGAGGCTTGTAATCAAACGAAATCATGCGATCCCCTCTCAGAATGTTATTCGAGACGACTATTATCCCCGTCTTTCCCTAAATGCAACGAGGCGCTTTGCCGGCAACACACATTACCAGCAAAGCGCCCTAAAAAGCTAACGTTATGCCCGAACCTACTCGAAGCTCAGCTGCTCCAGACGATCAAAGACCGTGTCGATACGGGTGAGGAAGTCCCACGGATCAAAGATCTCGTCGAGCTTCTCCTGACTGACGGTGCAGCGCGGGTCGGCCTCGAGACGCTCCTTAAAGGTGGGGCCGGAGACACAATCCTGTACCTCGTGCCAGGTTGCCATAGCGTTCTCCTGCACAATGGTGTACGCGTCCTCGCGGGTGATGCCCGTGTCGACGAGGGCGAGCAGTACCTTGGAAGAGAAGATGAGGCCGCGGGTCTTATTGAGGTTGGCCATCATGCGGGCGGGATACAGCTGCAGGCCGTCGATAACGCGGATGAGGCACTGGAACATGTGGTCGAGGGCGATGAAGCTATCGGCCTGGGCGACGCGCTCGGCAGAGGAGTGCGAAATGTCACGCTCGTGCCACAGGGCGACGTTATCGAAGGCAACCTGGGCGTTGGACTTCACGACGCGCGACAGGCCGCAGACCTTCTCCATGGTGATGGGGTTGCGCTTGTGCGGCATGGCGGAGCTGCCCTTTTGACCCTTACGGAACGGTTCCTCGGCCTCGAGTGTATCGGTCTTCTGCAGATTGCGAACCTCGGTAGCGATGCGCTCACAGGTGGCCGCGGTGGTGGCGAGAACGCCGGCGAGGTAGGCGTGATGGTCGCGGCTAATAACCTGCGTGGACAGCGGGTCGTGAACCAGGCCCAGGTGCTCGCAGACATATTCCTCGACAAACGGCTCGATGGAGCTGTAGGTGCCGACAGCGCCCGAGATGGCACCAAAGGCAACATTTTTGCGGGCGTCCTCAAGACGATCCAGATCGCGCTTGAGCTCCCAGGCCCAAGAGCCAAACTTCATGCCGAAGGTCATCGGCTCGGCGTGGATGCCATGAGTGCGGCCGGCACAGAGCGTGTTACGCTCCTCAAAGGCGCGACGCTTGCAAATCTCGCCGAGCTTCTTGACGTCCTCGATGATCAGGTCGCAGGCCTGGGTGAGCTGGTAGCACAGGGCCGTGTCGCCCAGATCGGAGCTGGTCATGCCATAGTGAACCCAGCGGCTGGGCTTGGGGTCGCCCTCGGGAACATCGGCATCGATGTATTCCTTCATGTTGGTCAGGAAGGCAATGACGTCGTGGCGCGTGACTTCCTCGATCTCATCGACCTTCGCCTTCTCAAAGTTGGCATGGTCGCGGATCCACTGGGCCTCGTCTTTGGAAATACCGATCTTGCCGAGCTCCGCCTGGGCCTCGCAGGCCAGAACCTCGATCTCCTGCCAAATGGCGTACTTGTTCTCGAGGGAGAAGATGTGTCCCATCTCCGGGCGGGTATAGCGATCGATCATAGCGGCTCCTTTTTGGTTATTGGCACGTTGGTCGTAACCCAACCATTGTACCGTGCGCAGGTGCAAGTATGGGCAGCAGGCATTAACCTAACATTTTGCCGCAAGAGCGGCCATGAGGACATCCGCGTATTTGCTTCGCAAATACGCACCGGCTGCGGTCGCCTATCGGCGACCTTGCCTGCTCGCTATAAACGCTTCGCGTTTATTTAACGCTCGCACCCTGTCGGGTTCGAGTCCCGGCACTTTATTGAAAAAGGCACGGTAACGAAACGTTACCGTGCCTGAAATTCGAATGGAGCGGGCAACGGGACTCGAACCCGCGAATGTCAGCTTGGGAAGCTGATGCCTTACCACTTGGCGATGCCCGCATATGTGGGGGATAGTATAACGCGGTTGTCTTGTTCGATACAAGGGTGGCGATGCTTGTTTTAGCTATGGAGATTCGTTTGAAAATCGCGTCAATTGTGGAGATGAGGACCTTTGACCTCCTGTTCTCCCTATCTTCTACCTGCGCTTTTGCTTGATTGTTGTATTTGAGCTCAATTTGTCAGGAATTGGGCAAGCTTTTGGTCAGGCTCCGGTACTTACCCGCATGAACCTCGGGGGTAGCCTCATCCTACGCGTCGCAGCCTCCCCGTGCGGCGCACGAGGGATAAGGAGCAGCCATGTCCAACGCACCCACGCACTCTGTCCACAGCGCAATCGCAACAGGTCCGCTGCTCCTGCTCCTCTTCCTGCTTTTCGGCTGCCTGGCACCGGGAGCCGCATTTGCCGTCGATGGCTACGACCAGCTCGGCTTCCGCACTATTAGCGATGATTGTGGGCCCTTCTTCATCGGCAAGTATGAAGCTCAAGACACCTCGATTGCCTACTGCATGAACCAGGAGCGCCCCGGCCCCACCAAACCGGGCGGCCCATGGCTCAACTTTGATCAAGGCTGGGTGTGGCTCGACGACGAGTTCGCAGCAATCGTTTGTCACGGATATCCCACCACCACGTCGTTTGGCGGTTACCATCTTTCACCCGATCGCGCCCGCGCCGCCACCCAGCTTGCCGTATGGATGCTCAACGGCACTACCCATGTCGACGGCACCTACTCCTACACGACCGCTCAGGGTAAAACCAAGAGCGGACACTTTACCGCCGACAATGAAGTCGTGGCGGCTGCGCGGTGGCTCCACGACAGCGCAAAATCAGGAAGCATCGAAGCCGCTCCGCGCCGCGCGCGACGCTATCTAGGGGCCGTATCGGGCGGCAGCAAACGTCAAGACATGCTCTATGTACTGCCGGCGGTCTCTGTTTCCTTCCAAAAGCAGTCTGCTAACACCGTTATTACCAGCGGAAACAATACCTATCAGTTTACCGGGGCAACATTCGATATTTTTGAGAGCGCCAGCGGCGCGCGTGTCGGCACCATCAAGATGGACAGCAACGGTCGAGCGCAAGCAACACTTCTGCCCAACACGGCATACTACCTAGTTGAAACGAAGGCGCCGGCCGGCTATGTCCCCCGCCACGATCGTATTGCCTTTACCACGGGGAATGACGGCGGGCGGGTCGCCATTGATGAACAGCCCGGCACCATCAATCTGCGTATCGTAAAACTCGATGCCGCGACGAATGCCGGCCCCCAGGTGGGATCTTCACTCGCAGGAGCAGAGTTCACGTGTGTGTCGCAATCAACCCCTGGATGGGCACAAATCCTCACGACCGACGAAAGCGGTCGGGCCACCCTCGCCGATGTCCCCTTAGGAACCTTTACCATCTACGAATCAAAAGCCCCCGAGGGCTACCTGCCATCCAACGACAGCTGGACCTATACCGTTGGAGCCGACCAGCTCGGCGATTCAGGCGTGGTCGAGATCGAATCTCGCGTTTCCGATATCCCCATTGCTTTTGACCTTGAGATTTCCAAATTCAAGGATTACGGCAATAGCGACCAATCCGGCCTGGAGCAGCCGGCGGAAGGTGTTGTCTTTGAGGTTGTCAGCAACAGCTCTCAGCAGGTTGTTGGCACACTGACCACAAACATCTATGGCTTTGCCTCCACCAAAGATCAGCCCGAAGCATGGTTCGGCACAGGCAAGCGACCCGCCGGTGTCCACGGAGCCGTCCCATACGACCGTGCCGGCTACACGGTTCGCGAGGTTCCGGAAACCGTCCCCGAGGGTTTTAAACGTGCAGGGGAATGGACCGTCGGGGCCAATCAGATTTCCGACGCCGCCGAGCTTCAATATATCGTGGACAACCACGCGCTGTCGACGCATCTCCAGATTGTAAAACGCGATGCCCAAACAGGCGCTTCTGTTCCACTAGCCGGATTCACCTTCCAACTCCTCGACAGCAATCATGAACCTGTCTCACAAACTTGCTGGTATCCAGCACATAACGTAATGGACACCTTTACGACTGACGCGACCGGGACCGTCACACTGCCCGAATCGCTCGTGCCGGGCACCTATTATGTACGCGAAACCTCGGCCAAAGAGCCCTATCTTGTCGGCGAAGAGATCGAGGTAAACATACCCGCCGACATGAACCTAACGCCCGTTGCAATCGCCTCGTATTATGACCACGCCGCGACCGGAAACATCAGGATCGTTAAAACCGATGCCATAGACGGCAGCAGCCTCGCGGGCGCCGTCTTTGAGATCCGTGCCTCGAGTGATATCGTGCGCCCCGACGGTAGCATTGCCGCGCTCGACGGTGAGACTGTCGCTACCGTCACGACGGATGAAACTGGAGAAGCACGCGCGGACAACCTCCCGCTGGGACTTGGCACCGCACGCTACGAGGTTGTCGAGACTCAAGCGCCGGCAGGCTTCTTGCTCGATCGGACAACCCATATTGTCGACCTTACTTATGCCGACCAGAAAACACCCGTTGTAGAAGCACGGCTTAACGTATCCGACGATTACACCAAGGTTGATATCTCCAAGGTCGATGCAAGCGGTGAGCAGGAAGTGGAAGGCGCACAACTCACCTTATATGGTCCCGATAAAACCGAAATAGACTCCTGGACCTCATCCGACAAGCCACACCGCGTCGAACATCTTGCACCCGGCACCTACTCGTTGCGCGAAATGATGTCTCCGCGGACCTATGACCTTGCCGAGGAAATAACGTTTGAAATAAAGGATACGGGAGAAGTCCAATCCGTCGCGATGAAGGATGCGCCCATCGAGATCAAGGGACAGGTCGACAAGCGTCAGGAACTTGTCCAACCTATCGAAAAGGGCCTGTTGGCTAACGGCGATGGTAAAAACCGCGCCACGACGCAAACCAATAGTGATGGGCTTTTCTCCTATACCATCGATGCTCGAAACGATTCCGCTACTTGGGTTGATGAGTTTACGATTACCGATGATCTTGAGTGCGCCAAAGACGGCACGGCAAGATTCATCTCAATCGAAACCCCCGTCGCCATCGGCGACCTCAACGGTCTGTGCAACGTATGGTATCGCACGACGCCGTTGGACTCGACAGACGTCGATGAGCCGGCAAACGCGACACTTGACGATGGGCACGAAAATCCTTGGCTTGAGTCCGACGAAGTAAAAGAGAGCCTGGGTGAGGACTGTCGCCTCGTCGATTACGACGGTTGGCACCTCTGGAAGGCGGATATCTCGACCACGGAATCCACCACACTCGAGGCGGAAGATCTCGACCTTGCGTCCAATACCGTCGTAACGGGCATTCGAATTGAATACGGTGCGGTAGCCGCCGACTTTACGACTCGAAGCGATGCGGATTCTTGGACCCGCGATGATCTTAAAGATGAGCACGACGACCTTGACGATGCCAAAGCAATCCTTGGCACAGACGCTCGGGGCGCAATCGTGCACATGCAGGCAACGTCGGCTTATACGCCCCAAACTGCACTCACCAACAGTGCACGCGTCGATCTTTGCCGCAACGGCGGCGGCGATAAACTTGAGTCACATGACGAGGACTGTGTCATTCAACGCTGTACCCTACCGCAGGACCTACCGGCAACGGGAGCAGTTCCCATCGCCGCTTGCATCACCGCGCTCCTGACCTCGGGTGCCGCAGCCCTATGGTCCGCTCGCCTTAGGTCGATCCCAAAGAAGCGCTAGCGCGATGTAAAAGCGGGCGAGCCAGTCCCCCGGCTCACCCGCTTTCAATCATGTAAATCGCCGTATCTACTCTGCAGACGAAGATCCACCATCAACGATTGCCTGCTCGGACTCAGGAATCCCATCGGCGCCTGTGCTCTGTTCTTGCTCCACCTCTTCGCTGATTGCGGAGGCGGGGGTCGAGCCCTTTGCACCCACGATGTAGGCAGCCCCAAATCCTAACGCAATGGCAATCAAGGTCAAAATCACGTAGACAGGCCAATGGCGCTTAATATACGAAAACACGTTGACTCCTTAGAGCTCCGTCTACGAACGGCGGATAACCTCGGTCACGACCTCGGATACCGTGGCAATGTTCGTCGGGTTGACATTGTGGGGCAGGTCGTCCTCGGTACGAGCGCAAGCTAGACGCGTGCCGTCCACGCCGGCGATGGTGAGGGCTCGGCGGCTCGCCTCGAGCGCGGCATAGGCATCGGTCTTGGCATAGGGCATCTCGAGCGCGCCGCAATCGACATGGAACGACTTGCACACCTTGCTGACCAGGTTCATGATGCGGCGATCGCCCTTGAGCAGCTGCTGTTCGCCCTCAACCGTCACCACCGAAAGCCTACCGGCGCCGACGGATTCAAGATTGATAAAGAATACGCCGCGGAGCTTGTCGCGATGCGAGGCCAAGAAGGCCTTCATACCGGCGCCATCACAATCCGAGGCGCCCGTTGCCACAAACCAGATATCGTGACCGAGCAGCTCATCATCGCCCATAGAGGCGACAGCCGAGAGCATATCTTCGGAAGAAGCGCCATCGGAAGACGTAGCGCCACCCTTCCAGCCATCGTTATCGTCCTCGAAGTTATCCCACGAACCGATACCGCGACCGGACTTCTTGGCATCGTAATCGTCTTCGACGCCCAGCCAGTCACTCATGCTGTCCTGCTCGTTTTTCTTTTTACGGCCGAACAGACCACCCAGGCCGCGCTTACGAGACTTGGGTGCCGCCGGGGCGGAAGCCGAAATGGTCTCAATCGGCTGCGCGCCCGACGCAACGGGCATAGGAGGCGCAACGGGTGCCGATGTGGGTTCGGGACCTTGGGCGGTAGCAAAGGGGTCGTTGACCTGGGCAGAGGGATCGGGAAGGTCGAACAGCGACGTGCGAGACGCAACGTTTGCCTGCTTCATAGACGGCAGCGACGGATCGGGGACCGAAGCCAGCGGAGACGAGGAGGGTGCCGACGCCGGGTCGGGAACATTCATCTGCGGACGCGGCGATGCCTGGGAGGAAATCTGGGCCATAAGGGAATCGACCGTTTCGTCCTGGGTGGGAGCGACATTGGCAACCGTGGCACCGGAACCACTCGGGGTCGGCATGGTGAAAATCTGCGTGGAGTAAGGCCTCGACTCATCCGTTTCGAGAGTCTCGGAAACCACAGACACTTCCTCCTGCTCGGCCTCGGTCGAATCATCTTGCTCGGCTGCCGCGTATTGCTCTTCGCCAGAGTTGGCCTCAACGGGCTCGTCCTCGGCGGCATCTTGGATTTCGGCGGCATCAATAGGCTCGTCATCGTCCACTGCGTCGCCCTGCTCATCGGAAACAGGAAGGGGCTCGGCAATCGCGGTGCCTTGCTTTTCAAACGTTATCGTGGAATCGAACTGCGCGGCATCAAACGACATGGTGCTATCGACGTGCTGCTGAGCCTCGAAAGACGTCGTCGCCTCAACAACATCCGCGGACGCCGGTTGCTGGGACTCAAAGGACGTTGTAGCTTCGGCGGCGTCGACGGGCACGGACTGCATAGCCCCGTTCTGCTCGAACTCTTGCGCCGCGTGCTCACGTGCCGCCTCGGCTGCCTGCTGCTGAGCGATAGCCTCCTGCTCGGCAGCCTCGCGTGCGGCAGCGCGCTTCTCCTCGAAATCGTCGACAAATTTCTTGCCCTTTGCAAGCGCACCCTTAAAGAAGTTGGAAGCGCTGGCGCCAATCGACGAGAACGCGGATGCAATGTCGGCATGGGGCGTTGCCGCGGGAATCTCGGCCGAGAAATCAGTATCGCTCTCGTAAGACATGCGCCTCGGCTGTTCAACGTAATCGTCGTCAGACTCGTCCGCAACGTCTTGCGCCGGCGCGGCGGGAGCCAAAATGTCCAGTCCTGCCGCGGGATCGATCGCGGACACCGCCTCGGGATCGGCAACGGCAGCGGTAACCGCGGCAGACTCATCATCCGCAGCGACAACGGGCGCAGGCGCAGCCACGACGGGGGCAGGCTCGGGCTCAAACGTCGGCTCCTCGCCCTCCTCGTAATCGAGCGTGCAGGACTCGGGAAGCATTCCGAGCGCACGGATGGCATCCGAACCAAAGCGGATGTTGCCGGCGGCATTGCGATAGAGCTTGGGCTCGGGCTCGGCCGCGACAGGCTCCTCCACCGGCTCGGCAGCGGAAACCTCGTTATTGAACTCTTCAGCCTGGACAGCCTGATTCTGATCCTCGGGCACGATGGCGCCGATCAGCGTCTCGTCGGCAGACGCACCCTCAAAGCCCTCGATCTGCTCGTCGAAAGCCTCACCCTGTTCGGGCTCGGTCTGAGCGTCGGGAGCAATCGGCTGACCGAATTCGTCCTCGGCGTAGGTAGGCTCTTCATACTCGATGGTGTTGCCGTAGTCGTTTTGCTGCTGGGCCGCGGCATATTCCGCCGCTGCGCGCGCCATTTCCTCGGCACGACGCTTCTGCTCCCCAAAATAGGTATCGAACGGAACATCGTCGGGAAACTCGTTTTCGCCCTGGAAGGGAGCAACGTTGTCCATAACGCCGAGCATGGCGGCGACAGAAGACTTGTTGCACACCGCGCCGGACGTATAGGGAAGAATGTGGCGGTTAGAGATGATGTTTGCCGCGTTGGCGAGCGCAACGAGGGAAGCGAGGATCGCGACAATCCACAGCAGAACCTTGAGCGCGCCGGGGAGCGGCAGGATGCGCAGGATGGCAACGGCAGCGGGGGCAACCGTGGCAACGGGCAACAGCTTGGCGATGAGCGCACGATACGAAGCATAGGGCTCGCGGGCGAGCAGCTCAGCACGGGGAGAGTCGTAGTGTGCGACAACGACGACCGGACGGTTGCGCGGAGACGCAAGCGGGCCCGAGGCCTTGTGATAGGCGATGACATTTTGGCTCACACCGGTCTTTCCCAGGCGCGAAACCACGGGATGTCCCGTGCGCTCGAGCACGTAGAGCACGGCACCGACAATGGCCAGCAAGGTGCCGACCAAGCCGATACCGCCGCCGATGCCCATCAGCAGGGCGCCGGCAAACGCCAGAATACCGGTAACAGCAAACGCCAACCTGCTGGGCGCGGGAGCATTAAATTCCTGCACCTCGGGGTCAAAGCCGTGGTTGCGGAAAATCTGAGCGATATCCTCAGCAGCCAGGCGCTCTTCTTCACTGCACGCCGGCGTAATGCCGGTGTTCTGCAGCAGGTGGTTAATATAGTTCTGGGTGTTCGCCATGTGCGCTCCACATCCATAATCCGACAAATAGGCCCAATGCATGCACATTAGAACCGTATATAGTCGAAAGTATACCCCGAGCGAGCGCAAACGACCGAATTCGGGCCATCTTAACGCCGCGAGCGGACAAGGATATAGCCTAATCTCCATATCGGACTAAAATCATGGCATCAAACGACCTTCTCATGCGAGGATTCTATGACGGCAAGCGACGCGACCGCGACAATTAAAAAGGGGGCACCCGAGCCCGGTTTCGATAAAACGGCTCAGCGCATCCTCAACCTTTTCTTTGTACTCAACAGTTCTCCCGAACCGCTGACGACCGAGCAAATCGTCCTGGATTCCGATTTGGGATACGGCTCGGGCAATATCGACTCCGACAAGCGCAAGTTCCGCCGTGATCGCGACAAGCTGCTCGAACGCGGCATCGTTATCAGGGAAGTTCGTGCTGCCGGAGCGCAGGAAACCGAGGAGAGCGCGTGGACGATCGACCGCGAGCACACGTTTGCCGCGGGCGGTCTCATCACCGCAGACGATGCCGACATCCTGCTCAATGCCATCGACCAGACACTCGCAGCAGGCTCATCCACCTTTGCCGCGCCGCTTGCCGACATTCGCTCCAAGATTGCCTACCTCACCGGCATGTCGACGACAGGAGAGGGACCGATCCGCCGCTCTCCCGCCGTCGATGCGGTGTGGAGCGCCTTTGCCGAGCGTTGCGCACTGCGCTTTTTGTACCAAAACGGACGCGGTGAACAACGCGAGCGAACCGTTTGCGTCTACGGCATGTTCGAACGCGAGGGTACGGCATACTTCTGCGGCCTCGACAATGCCACCGGCAATGTCAGAACATTCCGCTGCGACCGCATCATTCGCGCCTGGAGGCCTTCGAAAGCCTACGCCATTCCTGCGGATTTCAACCTCAACGATTACCTATTCTTTGAGTTCGATTTTGCCGACCGCTCACCCGTTGCGGCTACGTTCTCGTTCGCGCGTGAAGCGCAGGCCGATATGGTCAGCGGTCTCACACGCGGACGAGGCGAACTCATGCGCACCGAAGCAGAGTGGACCTGGACCGTTGACGTGCGCGACCTTGAAGCCGCAGCCTCGTTTTGCATGGCCCATGCCATGGATGGCATGAGGCCCGTCGCCCCCGATGCTCTCAAGCAGGCGTGGAATCACCTCATCGAAAGGACGGTGCACGAGCATGCCCGTGCGTAAACTCACCAGCGAGCAAAGACTCTCGCGCGCCATCGACATCATGGAGGCCCTCTACGCCGCCGGCGAGAATGGCATGACACGAGACGAGCTTTGCAGCCGCTTTGATATTACGGGGGCATCGCTCGACGAGATTCTCGAGATCGTCTCGACGCTTGCGGACCGAGAATCGGGCGCACGCATTATCTGCGAACGCCGCGGCGAGTGCGTGGTCCTCACCGGTGACGCGGGGCGTGTGCTACCGCTGCGTCTGAGTGCCGCCGAAGGCGCTGTGCTCAACCATGAACTTGAATCATTGGGGATCGAACCCCAAGCTGCGGCTCGAATACGGCGCGCCCTTCTTCCCAAAGAGCTCGGTTACAACCAGCGCGTCTTTGACACCGTCGCCCACGGATCGCACTGGCAGCAGCTGAGCTGCGCCATTCGGGACGGCGTTCGCTGCCGTATCTCGTATCGCTCGATGGATGACACACAAGCGCGCGAGCGTTTGGTCGACCCCTTGCGCATCACAACAAACGGCGACCAAACGTATCTGATTGCCTGGGATGTCGCGGTCGACGAGCAGCGTACCTATCGCATGGATAAAATCGAGGGCCTGGTCTTGACCGACGACTCCGTCGTGCGCCACGCACCGGAGCCCGCGACCCTCCACGACTCCCTCGCCCAGGCGGAGCGGAACGCGAAGCTTCTCATGCCGCGCGCCTTGGCAGAGCGCCTAGACTGGCCCGGCATCATGTCGATTGAACCCAATGGGGCGGACAGCTCAACAGTGAATGTGCGCTACGGCTCCGAGCGCTGGCTGTTAAGCCAGGTAATCGCAGCAGGCGGGGCCATCCGCATCTTGGATGACCCCGCCCTGTCAGAGCGCCTGTGCGACATGGCAAAATCCCTCGTCTGTCCGCTTTAGCGGCGCCGCTCGTGGCGTGCGCGCCACAGCTGTAGATAGTGCCCGATTTGTGCCGACTCGATGCGCTGATAGGAGCTCGTGGGCAGCGACGTTAAGAATTTCTTGCCGTAGCCCTTCGTCACCAGGCGCGGGTCGGCCAAGATGAGTACGCCACAATCGGTCGATGAGCGAATGAGGCGACCGGCTGCCTGCTTGACCTCGAGCACGGCCTCGGGCAGCGAATAGCGCGCCCAAGCGCGGTCTTCGCGCAGATTGCGCTCGCATGAGAGCGGGTCTGTGGGGCTCGAGAACGGCAGCTTGGGGATGATGACGCAGCGCAGCGTCTCGCCGCTGGCGTCAAACCCTTCCCAAAAGGCCTTAAGCGCAAAGAGCGACGAGGTCGGTTCGTTGATAAAGCGATCGCGCAGACGGCGAGGAGACGAGTTGCGCTGCTGGCAGTTGAGTTCCAGACCCGCACGAGCTATCTTGGGCTCGACGCGAGCGTACAGTTCCTCCATGTCACGCCTGTTGGTGAACAGCGTGAGCACCGAGCCGCCCATGGCGAGATGAGCGTCGACCAGCACACGCTCGAGCGCCGAAAGATAGCCTTCGCGGTCGCGCGGATCGGGGATATCCCCAGCCACGACCACGGCCATATTCGAATCGAAGTCGTAGCTCGAATCCAAGTGCAGCGACGATGATGTCGAGGCACCGATGCGATCGAGGCCGACGGCGTGGTTAAAGTGCTCAAAGCTCTTGGAAACCGTCATGGTCGCCGAGGCAAAGATAGCCGTGTGGACCTCGGGCAGCCACTCGGTTGCCAAGGCCTCACCAATATCGATGCGCTCCGCGGTCATCGACTCGCCGCCGGCGCGCAATCTGCGATTGACCTGCAGCGAGTACACGTAGTGTTCATCGGTACCGTCAATGATGAGCTTGAGGTTCTCGACCAGCTCGTGTAGGCGGCGCGAGATATCACCCAGGTCGACAACAACCTCGGGCTTGTCGGCGGCGACGGCTTGTACCAGCGCGTCGACGCTCTTGTCAGCTTGTTCCAACGCGTCGATGGCAGTGTAGGCCGACTGTAAGAAATCATGCCAGTCGTCAGATTCGCGCAGCTCGGGGCCAATCCATAGGTTCGCATTGTCATAGCCCCCGCGCGCACGGCGGCCAAGCTCGCGAACGCCGTCAAACACATCGGCAATCGCCATACTCGCACGCACAACCGTCGACGTCGCCTTGGCGGTAAGACCCAGGTAGAGCGTAGAGCCCTCCGAGGTTGCCAAATCGCGGGAAACCTGGCTCAGCGCACCGGTGCTCGAGCCACCCAGGCGCTCAAACAGAACGCGCGATTCATCCGCCGACACCACGCGCGCCCATTGACGGCGCGCCTCGCGCTCGATGGAGTGGGCCTCATCGATCACCCAGTGACGAATCGGAGGCAAGATTCTGCCCTCGGCCGCAACATTGCGGAACAGCAGGGAATGGTTGGTGACCACCACATCGGCATGCGCCGCGCGACGGCGAGCGCCATGGACCAGGCATTTATCGGGGAAAAACGGGCATAGGCGACGGGCGCACTCGCGCGACGCCGTCGTAAAGTCGGGACGGTTGACGCTGCGCCAGCGAATGCCGAGCGAGTCGAGGTCGCCATCGGCCGACTGACACACGTACGCCATGATGACCGCGACTGCCGTAAGCGTGTCAGCAGGATCACGCTTAGTCGTAATTTCGACTTGGCCGCGACTCATACGCTCAAGCTTGCGCAAGCATGGATAGTGGTCATAGCCCTTGAGGGCGCAAAACGATAGGCCTCCGTCCAGCTGCTCGGCAAGTTTGGGCAGCTCATGATACATGAGCTGGTCGGCAAGATTATTCGATTTAGTCGCGATACCAACCGTGATGTTGTTGCGGCGCGCGGCCTCGGCAAAAGGCACCAGGTAAGCCATCGATTTGCCGACGCCCGTGCCCGCCTCAATCACGCGATGCGTTCCCGTAACGAGTGCGTCACGGACCTCGAGCGCCATCGCGATCTGTTCATCGCGCGGCTCGTACGTGGGATACATGCGATTAACCAGGCCGCCCGGGGCATAGTCCGCCTCGATTTCCTCGCGGCTCGGCATCTTAAGGACCGGTAGCTCGTCCGCATCAACGCGATCATCGGCCCGATCGGCCTTGAGTACGTCGGCGCGGGCGGCACTGAGAGAGAAGATGGAACCGGGGTTCTGCCCCGCCAAGAACGAGAAGATAGGACGATAGGACCAGGGTACGTCGGGGTGCATGTCGGCCAGGCGCGCCATTAAGCCCTGAGGCAAGTCGGTGAGCGCCACGAGCAACACGCGCCACACACCACACAGGGCGTCGACATCGGCGTTGGCGCGGTGCGACACCGAGTCGCAGCCAAACAGGTCAGCCATGAAAGAGAGCTTATGCGAGGCCAGGCGCGGAAGCGCGATGCGCGACAGTGCCAGCGAATCGATCCAGATGTCGCTGACGTTGACACCGCCCTTGACCGACTCGATAAACGAGCGGTCGAAGGTGGCGTTATGCGCAATCACCGGGCAGCCACCGACAAAATCGGCGAGAGCGGCCACGGCATCGACGGCCGATGGGGCATCCACCACATCGGCGTTTGTTATGCTCGTGAGTTCGGTAATCTCGGCGGGAATCAGCTGCTTGGGATGCACGAAGGTATCGAACCGATCGACAACCTCGCGGCCAGAAAGACGGGCCGCCGATATCTCGATAAGCTCGTTGTCCTGCACCGAAAGACCCGTGGTCTCGGTATCGAGGACGATAACATCTTCCTCGATGAGGCCAAACGATTGCGTTTTGGCGCGCTCGGCAAGCGTGGCATAGGAATCGATGACAAACTGCGGCGTTCCTGACGAAACCGCGTCCTCGATTAGCATGCAACGCCCGCTCGACGAAGTCCCATACGAATCAGACTGTCACAGACCTGCGGGAACGTCATGTCGTCGGTGTGGCGAATCTCATCCGGATACAGCGACGTATCGGTCATGCCGGGAATCGTGTTGGTCTCGAGGATGACGGGGCCGTCCTCGCTCACGATAAAGTCACTGCGCGAGATACCCAGGCAGCCGAGTGCCTTATGGGCAGCACAGGCGAGCTCCTGGGCACGAGCGTAGTTCTCGGGCGAAATCTGTGCCGGAATGCGATGGATATCCGTGGGGTCAACATACTTCACGTCAAGATCGTAGAACTCGCAGTCCTCGGGCTTACGGATCTCAACGATCGGCAGGGCGCGCACGTCATCCTCGCCGTATACGCCGACGGTGATCTCGGTACCCTCGATACACTTCTCGACCAGCACTTTGTCGCCGTACTCGAACGCCTTGGCGATTGCCGCGGGAAGCTCGGAGGGCTCATGGACCAGGGAAATGCCATAGCTGGAACCGTTTACGGCCGGCTTCACAAAGCAGCGCTCGCCACAAACCTCGACAATGTGATCGATATCGACTTCATCGCCCACTTCGAGCGCAAGGCCGGGGGCAATGGGAATGCCCGCCTTGGCGTATAGGAGCTTCGAGACCTCCTTGTCGGCACCGCAGGCGCTCGCGAGCACACCCGACGCCGTGTAGGGGATACCCAGGGTCTCCATGGCACCCTGCATGGCACCATCCTCGCCGCCGGCACCGTGCATGGCGATAAACGCCACGTCAAAGCCGCCGGTCGCCATGGTTACCATAAAATCATCGGCAGCTGTGTCGAGCAGCTCCACCGAAGTGTAGCCGGCCTCCTTCAAGGCCACCACGACGTTCTTTCCCGAATTGAGCGAGATCTCGCGCTCGGCGGAATGACCGCCCGCCAAGACCGCTACGTGCATGTTCTCTAGGCTTTTACCCGGCATGGGCAGACTCCTCCTCTATAATTTCTGCAGCTGATACCATATTGTAGCGATACCCTCTACGTTTCCCCAAAATCGAAAGGCTTCCATGAATCCCAGGACTAAATCTCAGGACATTCGCGACTTGAGCCAAAACGATATTCGCGAGCTTGTGGCCGAACTCGGCCAGCCCGCCTTCCGCGCGAAGCAGCTCATCGAATGGGTCTTTGAGAAGAACGTTTGTTCGTTTGACGATATGACCAACCTTCCCAAGGCTTTCCGCGAGCAGCTTAAAGAGGCTTTTGCCTTTGACACGCCGACTGAACTCACCAAACAGGTTTCCAAAGATGGCTCTCGCAAGTATCTGCTCGAGTACCACGACGGCATTTCCGTCGA
>ULPS01002176.1_pt1 | contig 24817 bp, 21 predicted proteins | sample 1953711 | NCBI WGS metagenome assembly ULPS01 (sample SAMEA4835635, study PRJEB28245) | human gut metagenome | biome: gut microbiome; material: fecal sample | place: Denmark | collected 2008 | reverse complement strand
CGCCGCATGTGAAATACCCCCGGCTACGCCGGGGGATATTTTTTTGTTTCGTACGCATTATAATGTATTCTATTTTCGCAATAACTTTGGAATATAGGTCTAAGAATTATTATTGGCTGGCACTATAAATTTAAAAGCAGAAAAAGAAATTCTTCTGCTTTTTTATTGTATATTTTTACGTTATATACTATAAAAATAACAAAGATATTTTTGCGTGAATAAAATAAGGAAAATTTCCTTTTTGTTCAAAAAAGGCAGGGATTGCGAAATTCCCATTTTGCATTTTAAAATAAGTAAGAAAGTATTATAATAATGTAAAATGAACAAATAAAGCTACTTCTATAAGCTTTTATCAAAGGACTAGATGATCATGATTTCAATGGAACTTCCGCCATATGCACCAACTTTAATTGAATCCACAAGAGCAATTGGCTATTCTCTGGAAGCCGCTGTTGCGGATATTATCGATAATAGCATTGCTGCTGGGGCATCGGCAGTGGATGTATTTTTCTTTCCTATGAGTGAAGCCTATGTTGCATTTTTAGATAATGGCTGCGGCATGAATTCTAATGAAATTAATGCCGCCATGCAATATGGAAGTAAAAGTCCGCTTGGTATTCGAGATAAGCAGGATCTTGGACGCTTTGGATTAGGACTTAAAACGGCTTCTTTGTCGCAGTGCCGTATGTTGACGGTTATTACGAAGCAGGGCCGGGAGCTGGAGGCACGGCGCTGGGATATTGATTATGTGACGGAGACTGGGAAATGGTCACTGCTGATTTTAAATCAGGAAGAAATGAAAAATGTTCCCTGCATTAAGGAACTGATGAAGTATGATTCTGGAACATTGGTAGTCTGGCAGAATCTTGACCGTCTTCGTGCCGGAGAGACTAATTTTGAACAGTCTATGTCGCGAAAATTTGACCGTGTTCGGGATCATCTTGCGTTAGTTTATCATCGTTATCTTTCCGGAGAATCGGGAATACAAAAATTAGCGATAGCAATTAATCATACGCCTGTAGTTCCTGTAGATCCTTTTCTTAGGCATAAAAGTACTCAAATTATGGATGATGAAACCTTGATGATAAGAGGGGCGAAGATTATTGTACGTCCATATATGCTGCCTCATACATCCAGAATGACTCAGGAAGAGCTGCAGATGCTTGGAGGAAATGATGGACTGCGAAAAATGCAGGGATTTTATGTTTATCGGAATAAACGTCTGTTGATCTGGGGTACATGGTTTCGCATGATCAGACAGGATAATTTATCGAAACTTGCACGTGTACAGGTAGATATTCCGAATACGCTGGATGATTTATGGACCTTGGATATTAAAAAGTCTTCCGCGCAGCCTCCAGCAGAAGTGAAGAAAAATCTGCAAACTGTGATTGAAAAACTGGCGGAACAAAGCCGGCGGACTTGGACTTGGCGGGGAAAAAAAGAAGTTGGTACTCCAGATTTTCAACTATGGAACCGGATGAAAGCAAGAGACGGAGGTGTATTCTATGAAATTAATAGAAAACACCCTCTTGTACAGCAGGTTTCACAGACTTCGCCGCAGGCTGGTCGAATTTTGGATTTGCTTCTAAAGCAAATTGAAAAAGGGCTTCCGATCAATCAGCTTTATATAGATTTAAATCAAGATGTGCGGGTCGAAAATGAACAGAAGCAGCCTCCAGAAGAAATTATTGCCATGGGCAAAATGCTTCTGTCCAATATGCCATCTGAGGAAGCAAAACAAAAATTACTACAATCTCTCATGATGTCAGAGCCATTTGTCAATTATCCTGATTTGGAAAAATTCATAAAGGAATGAGGTCTCGTATTATATGACTGAAACACGCTCTTATGATTTAATAAAAAGCATTATAGAGGCACAATTAAATATTTTGTATTCTGAAGAGCCGCCAACAGAACAGGAACTGCAAAAGGTTGCTGAGGACAGCCGCGAGGCATATAAAAAGCAGTACCCGATAACTGATGAAGCATTTCAAAGAATTTTACGAGAACTGCGGGAATCAAGGGAAGTTAAATTGGACGTGGGAACCTATATTGTTGATGAAGAAAATCATCATCAATCTTGGCTTCCTGCACGGCGGGCGGATATCGTCTTCTTCTTTTGGAACAGGTATAAAAAATATCTGGAAATGAAAAAACATTGGAATCCGGAAGTTACTCGGACATTGGGAGAGGTGTCTGATGAAATTTTGGATTTATGTGGAGACCCGCAGCTGCCTTCTTTTCGAATTAAAGGGTTGGTTCTTGGGGATATTCAGTCTGGAAAGACCGCCAATTATACTGCTATCTGCAATAAAGCAGCTGATGCTGGATATCGAGTTATCATTGTCCTTGCCGGTATGCAGGAGGATCTGCGGCGGCAGACACAGGAACGGCTTGATATGGAATTTTCCGGAAGACGCAGTAAATATTTAGCTGATCTGAAAAAGGAAATTCCAGTTAATAATTTGCCCATGGGCGTAGGAAAGTATAGTGGACAAATGCCGAATGGACCGGAAAAGAGGATTGCGTCTTTTACTTCTGTGGAAAGAGATTTTAATAAAGCTATTCTGATCAGTAATGATTTATCATTGGACAATGTGAATTGTCCAGTCTTGTTTGTTGTAAAGAAGAATAAAAAGGTTTTGGGCAATCTTTATGATTGGCTTAATTCCAATAACCGAAAGAATGCGGCAGGAAAGATTGATCTGCCTATGCTTCTTATTGATGATGAAGCTGATAATGCATCAGTAAACACAAATGATCCGGATGAGCAGCCAACTGCTATTAATAACTGTATAAGAAAACTGCTTAACTTGTTTGGGCGAGTGTCTTATCTTGGCATTACTGCGACACCTTTTGCCAATATATTTATTGAACCAGAAGAAAATGAAGATCTGTTCCCATCAGATTTTATTTATGCATTATCTGCCCCAAGCAATTATATTGGTGCACAGCGTATATTTGGAGAGGATGCTGAAGCGGATCATCAAGATATGCTGAGGGAAATTAATAGCACTGAATTTGAAAATATTTTTCCTTTAAAACATAAAAAGACCTTAACGGTACATGATCTTCCACACGATTTGTATGAGGCAGCAGGATATTTTCTCCTTGTAAATGCTGTTCGGGATTTTCGGCATGACGTTACTGCGCATCGATCTATGATGGTTCATGTGAGCCGTTTTGTAGACGTACAAAAACAGGTAGCGGGCATTTTAAGTAGCTGGCTGGAACAAATGAAATCCGCAGTCCGCAGCTACAGCCGGCTGGCACTTGAGCAAAGTGAAAAGATAAATGAAATAAAATTTCTTCATCAGATATGGACGAAGTTTAAGTTGGCCGAAAAAGCAGGTACTGATTGGCAATGTATTTTACAAAACTATTTGTATAAAGCAATTGCACCGATTGATGTAAAGGAAATCAATAATAAATCGGGATCGGTACTGGATTATGCCCGTTACAGAGATAATGGACTTCGTGTTATTGCAGTGGGAGGAAATAGCCTGTCCCGTGGTTTGACACTGGAGGGATTGTGCGTAACTTATTTTTATCGCAGTACGCATATGTATGATACATTGCTTCAAATGGGCCGCTGGTTTGGATATCGGCCTCATTATGAAGATTTGGTGAAGATTTGGCTGTCGCCCAAAGCTGTAGATTGGTATGGACAAATTACCAGAGCAACGGAAGAGTTAAAGAGTCAAATTATTGAAATGCGGAGTGAACACCGTACGCCCCGCGAATTTGGACTAAAAGTCAGACAAGATCCGGGAACCCTAATCGTAACCGCCAAAAATAAGATGAGGACAACCAAGACGGTCAGCATTCCGGTATCTGTTTCCGGCCATCTGTTGGAAACGCCGCGTTTGAAGGCGGATTTACAGATATTGAAGAAAAATGAATACTTGTTTAAGGAGTTTGTTGATAAACTTGCTGAAATAGGGCGGCCCGTGTCCAAAACTGATGAGCGGACCAATGGGCATTATTTTTGGCAGGGCGTGCCTGCGGAAAATGTGTCGCAGCTCCTGGAGGATTTTGACACACATCCGTGGCATCTCAGTTATAATGGCAAGGCTTTGGCAAAATATATAAAGGATCAAAACTGGCCTCAAGGGTGGGATGTTGTTTTGCTGTGCCACGGGAATGGCAGAGCATATCCAGAATTATTGAAATATGGAAATAGTACATTAAAAATTGAGGGAACGGAGCATAGACATATTACGGTTGATGATTCCTTAATCAGCGTCAGTGGAACTAAACTGCGTGTTGGTTCCGGTGGATGCACTCAAATTGGCCTTACAAAAGAGGAAAGGAAACAAGCAAAAGAAAAATTTTTAAAACTTCATTCAGATAGAAAAAATGCATCTGATAGTGCTTATCTTACGGGTAAAAGGAACCCTATTCTGATGCTGCATATTTTGGAAGCCGACTACGAAAATGAGTCTACAAGCAATTGGCCGAATTTTTTATTTTGCCTCGGCGTCGGTTTTCCGCAGACAGGAGCGGGGGACAAGACCGTTGTGTATGTATTAAATCCTGTTGAACTGCGGGACTTGATAGAAGAAGAAGGCGATGAATAATGGCCTCAGATTACAAAGAATATCTTAGAGCAAAGTGGGCGGGGCTTCGCTATCCAGACAGCGGATATTTGAGACTCAATGTACATCATCCTCTGGAATGGAATTTGGGGCGAAGTACTGCTGGGGAAAAAGCATTGGTCATTATTTGCTCAAGGCCATTGAAAAATCTTCCTTCTTCGCGAAGCATTTGTGCACGCTGTGGAAAAAGAGAAGATGGAAAATATGCAATTTCATTTTTGTTGACAGATGATAGACAGGAAGATGTTTTCCTGGCGATGGGAAGCGATTTAATTGAGTATTCAGCGAATGGGAATGAAATAGAGTCGCTGCGTCTTGTTGGAATCCGGTATGGACAGTGGTGCCGGCTGTTGGCTCGAAAAGGCAGAGCACGATTGACTACAGCAGAGCAAAAAGGACTGATCGGAGAACTTTTATTTTTACAGTTGCGGCTGGTGCAAGAAAGCGATGATAATCTGTCTATATTGGAAGGATGGCGCGGTCCAGAAGACGGAGATCAGGATTTTGTTTATTCAACTAAGTGGTATGAAATAAAAACAACGGGAAGATCTTCGGAAAATATCACTATTTCTTCTGCAGAGCAGTTAGATGCGGAAGGGATTGGCGAATTGGTCGTTTTCCGTGTAGACAGCTGTGCACCCGAACAGCCGGGAGCATTTACTTTACCAGGATTGATTGGGAAGATTTCAGAATATTTAAAAGCAGATCCCGGTGCGGAAGCTTGTTTTGAGGATAAACTAGAAAAAGCAGGCTATATGGAGCTGCCGGAATATGCCGAGGAGTACTGGTCGTGCGGAGGAAACCAGCAGTATGTTGTAGATGATAGTTTTCCACGCATCTGCCGGCATATTCTTCCACAAGAGATCGTACGGTGCGCGTATACACTAAGTTTGCCAGGTATTGCGGCGTGGTTGAAGCAAAGGTGAATCATATGGATGCAGAAGAATTCAAAAAAGAATTTTTAGAAGAGGTCAAATCTGCTGCCGTAGCTTCCGGTGAAGGCAAATCAGCAGAATTTGCGGGCCATATGGCGGAATATTTGATCGATTCAGAAGTGTTGTCAAATTTTAATCCAGCATATTGCAGAAGCCAAAGGGGAAATCGGCATTTTCGAACCGATGGATATGTCTTCGATGAATTGGATAGTACGATGAGTGTCATTATTGTCGATTATGATGACTCCGAACCAGATGGGGAATCCGCAGCCAGAATGACGAAAAGTACAGCTGATACCTTATTTCGCTGGCTTCGCAATGCGGTGGATTTGTCCATTCATTCGGATTTATATCAGTCCGTGGAACCAAGCACTCCATTTTCTGATTTGGTGGAATTTCTTCGGCATAATGTACAAAATATTCATAAATATCGATTCTTTATTTTTACTAATAAAGAATTAAGCAGTCAGATTAAAACAATTAAGCTTGATGATTTAGATGAAGTTCCTGTAGAAGGACAAATTTGGGACCTTGGCCGCCTTTTCCGTGTCTGCTGTTCGGAACAAGGAAGACAAATCATTGAAATTGATTTTAGAAATTACAGTCCAGAAGGAATTCCCTGCTTAGAGGCCAGTTCGGCAGCAACGGCACAGTACCGCAGTTATCTTGGGGTTATTTCGGGAGAAACATTAGCTGATATTTATGATGAATATGGGAGCCGTCTTCTGGAAGGCAATGTAAGATCCTTCTTATCAACCAAAGTGGCAGTTAATAAGCAAATTCGAAATACAATTTTAAATGATAGAACGATGTTTTTTGCCTTCAACAATGGGATTTCAGCTGTGGCTTTGAATGTAGAAGTAAAAAATACAAATCATGGAAAATTTATTGTGGGAGCAAAGGATTTTCAGATTATTAACGGCGGACAAACTACCGCATCCATTTCATCGGCAAGATACAAAGACAAGGCTCAATTGGATGGTCTGTATGTACAGATGAAGCTGACAGCTATTGATGAATCTTCCACGGAAGAGGCTGATGAGCTTATTCGTAAAATTTCCCGTTCCTCTAATAGTCAAAATAAGGTGAGTGATGCGGATTTTTTTGCATCACATCCTTTTCACCGCCGAATGGAACAAATTTCCCGCATGCTTTTTGCACCGCCTGAAGAGGGGGCACAATACGAAACCAAATGGTTTTATGAACGGGCCAGAGGTCAATATTTGCAGGAACAGATGCGCATGACCCGCACAAAACAAAAGCAATTCCAGCTGCAAAATCCAAAGCAAAAAGTGATTAAGAAAACAGATCTTGCGAAGGTTCAGAATGCTTGGATGGGGAACCCTCAGGTAGTGAGCAAAGGTGCACAAACCAATTTCAACCGTTTCGCTGAATGGCTGGAAGACCAATGGAATAAAAATGAGGCACAGTTCAATGACCTCTATTTTAAACAGTCAGCATCACTGATGCTTATATTTCAATATTTGGAAAAAAAAGTGCCTAAATGTGCTTGGTATCAGGGCGGGTATCGGGCAAACATTGTATACTATACTGTGGCCATTTTCCGAAAATTAATTCAAAAACAATTTCATGGAGCAGAGTTTGACCTGTTAAAAATTTGGAATAGGCAGTCTGTTCCGGAGATAGTGGGAAATGTTCTTCTTGATTTAGCAGGACAAGTTTTTCAGATTATTACGGACCCACAGCGCGGAGTCATCAATGTGACTCAGTGGTGTAAGCGTGACGATTGTTGGGAAAATGTACAGAAACGGACAACATTGGCATTGCCCCAGGAATTAGGTCAATATCTGATTACTTCTGAGGAGAAGAAAGAGGCTGATCGTGGGGCCAAGAAAAAGCAGAAGCTGACAAATGAAATCAATGCCCAAGTGGAAGTGTACAATCGCGGTGCTGAATTTTGGAAGCAGCTCGCAGTATTTGCGGTACGTCAGAATCTGGTAAGTCCTTTGGATGCCCAGGCGTTAAAAAGTGCCTGCAGCATTCCGGAAAAAATTCCCAATACGCCGCAGAGCAAACGGCTTTTAGCGTTATTGCGAAGGGCGGAAGAAGAAGGTTTTGTAGTCAAAACATAAAGGTGAAATATTTTATGTATAAAACAATTGATTTATTTGCAGGGGCGGGGGGTCTCAGCCTCGGATTTAAGCAGACAGGAAAGTTTCAAATATTGGCTGCCTTTGAGATTAATCCAGATATGCGGCAAACGTATCAAAAAAATCATCAAGGCACAGATGTTTTTGAGGATGTAAAGCAAGCAGATTATGCAATGCTTCAGAAGCGATATGGTCAAATTGATGTGGTTATTGGTGGCCCTCCATGTCAAGGCTTTTCCAATGCAAACAGGCAGAAAAACCACCTGATCAGCCAGAATAATATGCTTGTTAGAGAATACGTTAGAGCAATTATTGAGCTTAGGCCAAAGGCGTTCGTCATGGAAAATGTACGTATGCTTCAGTCTAAGGTTCATCGCTTTTATAAAAGCAGAAATGATGAGGATCTTATCCTAAAATATCATTTACCCGTAGAGGAAAGAAAAATTTCACTGCTGCATAAGGAGGAATCAGATCTTTTCTTTGATGGAGTGGAGAAAATTGTTCAGGATCAGGAGTTAATTGTCAAACTGACTTGGCCGGATTCCGCTTTCTCTGTGATGAATATAATACACAAATATGTTAAAAATATTCCTAAAATGGAGAAAGCACTGCAAAAACATAAAAAAGAATTGCTGAAGGCAGCTGACAGTATAAACTGTAGTGGGTCAAATAGAATAGATGAGGCAGGCAGAAACGTATTTATCGCAGTAAAAAAATGGTTCGCTGGAACAATTTCTGTGGAGGAATTTAAAGCGGCGGTGCGTCCGGCGGTTATATATCAAAAAATGCTGCGGACTGCAAAAGAAATTTTTAATGGGCAGCTTTTGATCAAAAAGTATGATGCAACAGAAGGACTGCATGCGATTGTGGATACATTCTCAGTTTGTGATTACATTAAAAATGTGATGGAATCCGAAGAATTGGGATATGAGATTCGAAGCAATGTACTTTGTGCAGCAGATTTTGGTGTTCCACAGAAAAGAGAAAGATTCATTGTTATGGGCGTAAGGAAGGATATTTCTTCAAATTTTGAACTTCCAAAAGCTCAGCTGCAGCCGCAAAATTATTATACAGTTCGAGACGCTATAGAAGATTTAGAGAATGTACCGGTAGTAACAGATCGATTGGAAGATTATGGAACACCACTTCCAAATATTACTCCAAAGAGTGAATTGGCTCGGCGTCTTCGTGATTCACATTTACTTCTGAATCATATGGTTACAAAAACAAGGGCTGTTGCTATGGAGCGGTTTAAGGCTTTGCTTCCAGGTCAAAATTTTCATAATTTGGATAATAACCTAAAAAGCACTTATACTGATGCTTCCCGTACACAAAATACGATTTACTTGAGACTGGAATATGATAAACCGTCAGGAACTGTAGTTAATGTGAGAAAATCCATGTGGATACATCCAACACTTAATCGTGCGGTAAGTGTACGGGAAGCAGCACGTCTGCAATCATTTCCAGACAGTTTTATATTTTGTGGGACGAAAGATAAACAATATCAGCAGGTTGGCAATGCAGTTCCGCCTCTTATGGCGCAAGCTATTGCCGATGATGTGGCAGGCGTCTTAGATGCTTATGGAGCGAAAGTAAAAAATGGCTGATGATTTGACCGCGGAACAACGCAGGTATAATATGTCGCGTATTCGAAGTACCAACAGCAAGCCGGAAGAAATTGTAAGGAAATACCTTTTTGCCAGGGGGTTTCGATATAGGAAAAATGTAAGGGGACTTCCAGGATGTCCGGATATTGTATTAAGGAAGTATCATACGGTGATCTTCGTTAATGGTTGTTTTTGGCATAAACATGATTGTCCGCGGTTTCATTGGCCATCATCTAATGTTGAGTATTGGCGAAAGAAAATTGCTGGGAATGTAGAACGTGATCATAGAAATACTGCTTTATTGGAGTCAAAAGGATGGCATGTAATTACGGTGTGGGAATGTGAGCTGAAAAAAGCTGTCGTGGAAGAAAGACTATCACGTCTTTGCCAAGAGATCCAAGAAAACATATCGCATGATTAATAGGAAAAAGCCGCTGGAATATTTCCAACGGCTTAATTTTTAAATAAAATTTCATCGATAATACAGGATAGGCTGCCAACGATTACTGATAAATCAATTTTTTTGTACATTTGGGGATAATCAGGATCATCCTTGGTATCTTGGAAAAATTTAAATTGCTGAAAAGCGAGCTGCTTATCTTTGTCCAAATATACGTATCGTTCTGGTGGTGCATCATATGCAGGATAAAAAGCAACTTCCCATTGTTTGTCGTTTATTTGTTGTTTTGCATCCATTATTGAAGATCCTGACCCATTGATATCATCAAATTTGATACGGTGTGTAATCTATCAACAGTATATCATATGTCTTATACGTCCCCTAATTTATCACATAGTTTTAAAAATAATCTTTGATATGGATAGTGTAAACAGGGAAAAGTAGAATAGGATAAACAAGTTTTGCTTACCTATATAATGTAAAAACATAATAGCGTTCAGAACTATGAATGGATTAGAATTTTCGTAATGCGTAGGTCGTAGGTTCAAGTCCTATTGCCGGCTCCATAGAAAGTAAACCTGAAAAGTGAGAACATCGCTTTTCAGGTTTTTTATTTTGCCTGTGCCGGGATACAGTAAGGCAAAAGAGGGGCAGGGATCTCTTGATTGTATCTTTTCCACACAGCCTGAAAACAGTGAGACGCAGAAAAAATTTTTTCTATAGCATAAAAAGGACAAAATATGTCATATGGATTTTGTTATAATCAAAGACAAGAAAAGAAATCAAGGAGATGTTTTGCAAGGAGGGACGATATGGAATACATTGCGCATTTGAAAGAGAATGGAGAGACGCAGCTCCTGGAGGATCATCTGAAACAGACCGCTGAACTGGCGGCAGCCTTTGGAAAGGATATCGGCCTGGAAGAGGCGGCGTATGCGGCAGGCATGCTCCATGATGACGGGAAGTTCCAGGAGGCATTTCAGAAATATATCCGCGGAGAATATCGGGGAAGAGTGGACCACTCCACGGCCGGAGCCGTCCTGGCGATCCTGAAAAATTATTCTGAAGCGATGACGGCGATGGCGCCTTTCTGTATTGCCGGACATCATGCGGGCCTTCCCGATTTCGGCTCCATGGCTGACCCGGAGGGGCGCGGAACCTTGTGCGCCCGGCTGAAAAAAGGATTGGCAAACCGCCGGGACTATGAGGCCTGCGGAGAGAAGGCCGCGCTTCCGGAAAAAGCGGATGTACCGATGTATGAAAAGATCAAAGGTGACAAGCTGGGCGAGATGCTTCTCACGCGGATGCTCTTTTCCTGCCTGGTGGACGCGGACTTTCTGGACACGGAATCGTTCATGGCGGAGGAACCTGTGCGGCGCGGTGGATTTCATACCATCGAAGAACTGCACGGCCGCTTTTTCAGGCAGCTTGAGGAGAAAGGCTACTTTTCGCCGCGGAACAGGATCAATGAAAAGCGCTGTGAAATATTGAAACGCTGTGTGGAGATGGGCAGCAGCGATCCGGGGCTGTATTCGCTGACGGTGCCTACCGGAGGAGGAAAGACGGTGTCTTCCCTGGCATTTGCCATGGAACAGGCCGTAAAGCAGCATAAAAAGAGGATCATCTACGTGATCCCCTACTTGTCGATCATTGAACAGACCGCCGATGTTTTCCGTTCCTTCCTCGGCGCGGAAGACGTGCTGGAGAGTCACAGCAATGTGAATTACGATGATGAAGACGAAACGGCGGAAAAGAAAAAACTGGCGTCGGAAAACTGGGATGCTCCCATTGTGATCACGACGAGCGAACAGTTCTGGGAATCGCTGTATGCAAACCGCACGTCGAAATGCCGGAAGCTGCACAATATCGCCGACAGCGTCGTCATTTTTGATGAGGCGCAGATGCTTCCGCGGGAATTTCTGCTGCCCTGCCTGAAAGCGCTGCACATGCTGGTCAACTATTTCGGCTGCACCGCCGTACTGTGCAGCGCGACGCAGCCTTATCTGGAAAATATCTTGAGGGACCCGAAAAATGTAAAAAAATACCAGTTTGATACACCGGTCAGGGAGATCATGACAGAGATCCCCGCGCTGTATGAATTTTTCCGGCGGGTGAGATTCCAGGATGATGGAGAGATGACCTATGACGAAGCGGCGGCAGCCATACAGGACCATGAGCAGGCGCTCTGCATTGCATTGACAAAATCTGAAGCGCGGGAGATCGCCGACCGTGTGACGGGGGAAGGCGCGTTTTATCTGTCGACGAATCTCTGCCCGGCGCACCGGCGGGCGGTCATTCAGGAGATGAAGCGGCGCCTGAAAGAAGGGTTCCCGTGCCGTGTCGTATCGACCAGCGTCATTTCCGTGGGCGTGGATATCGACTTCCCCGTGGTCTATCTGGAAAAGACCGGCGCGGACAGCCTGATCCAGGGCGCGGGCCGGTGCAACCGGGAAGGAAAGCGGCCGCCGGAAGAAAGCGTCGTTCACCTTTTTGAGACGGAAAAGAGCGGGAATACCCGTTTCATGAAATTGGAACGGGATTTGATGAAAAAAACAGCGGAAACGGAGGGAGATATTTCGTCGCCGGAAGCGATCCGGGCCTATTTCCGGGAGCTCTATGAATTGGAAGATATGGGTGAACGCAGCGATCTGGACGCGAAAGAAATCTGGAAGCTGGCGGAAGACAGGAAGTATCGGGAGACCGGCCGGGTCTTTCATCTGATTGAAAATCGGACGAAATCCGTGCTGATCCCCTACAATGAAGACGCCTGCCGGATCATCGATGATCTCCGGTGCGGGATCCGAACGAGAGATCTGATGCGCCGGGCCGCGCAGTACATCGTCAATGTGGGATATTCAGCGGCCTATGAGTCGCCGTTTTCCCGCCTCATCGCCAATGGACAGGCGGAGATGCTTCCCAACGATACGGAGATCGCTGTGCTTACGGATGAGACCCTGTATGACCGGGAGAAATTCGGAATGCTTGCTTCAGAACAAGAAGGGCAGGGGATCGAATGGTGATCACGCAAAAAGGAGCGGAAAGCTCCCGCTCCTTCTGCTGTTTCTGCCAATGACGCTCCAAACAAAGATAATTTCAACCATCTTCAATTTTTCATGATATTATATGGTTAATATGAGATTTATATAATGACTAAAAAATAAATAAGAAAAAGAAAGGAGAGAATATGAGTTACGGTATTCGGATCGAGTGCTGGGGGAAGTACGCCTGTTTTACTCGTCCTGAAATGAAAGTAGAGCGTGTCTCGTATGATGCGATGACGCCTTCCGCGGCAAGGGGACTCGTGGAGGCCATTTTCTGGCACCCCGGCTTACGCTATGTAATCGACGAGATCGACGTGATGGCGCCGATCCGCTTCACAAATATCCGGCGGAATGAAGTGAAGTCCAAGATTTCCGCGTCCGCAGCGGCGAAAAACGCCAGGAGCGGCAGCGGGATGTACCTTCTGACCAGGGCGGATATCCAACAGAGAGCGGCGGAGATACTGAGAGACGTGCGGTACTGCATCACGCTTCATTTTGAAATGACGGATAAGGCGAGCCCCAGCGACAATCCGGGGAAATTCAAAGAAATGCTCTGCCGCCGCGCGCGGAAGGGGCAATGTTATCATCAGCCGTACCTGGGATGCCGGGAATTTCCCGCAGGATTCCGCCTCGTTGAAGATGATGAGAAAATCGTCCCCTATCCGGAAACGAGAGACCTCGGGTATATGCTATATGACATGGACTACAGCGACCGGGAAAACATCACGCCCCAGTTTTTCCGGGCGAAGCTTGAAAATGGAGTGCTGGATCTCCGGAACTGCGAGGTGAAACGATGATCCTTCAATCTTTGGTGCACCTCTATGATGAAATGGGGAAAAAAGGCGAGATCGCGGAAGAAGGCTGGAGCCTTGCCAAAGTCACGCACCGGGCGGAGATCGATCGGGAAGGACATCTTCTTCGGCTCATTCCGATCTTTCAGACCGTGCAGAAGGGCAAGAAGACTGCGGAAGTGCCGAGAGATATCCTGGTCCCTGCGCAGGTGAAGCGGTCCAGCGGCGTCAAAGCCAATTTTCTCTGCGATGGGCCGGCCTATTTCTTCGGTATCGATGAGGGAAAACCGGAACGGGCCATAGACTGCTTCGAGGCGGCCAGAAAATTGCATCATGCGGTACTGGACGGCTGCGATTCTGATACGGCAAAGGCGCTGTTGGCGTTCTTTGACGGGTGGAGTGTCGAAACAGCCATGACGCACCCCGTTATTGCCGCAAATCTGGAAGAACTGCGGTCGTCGAGGAATCTGATCTTTCTGGTCGATGAAAAAGATCCGCTGAAAGACGATAAGATCAGAGACGCCTGGGGAAGATACCAGGAGGTTCCCGCAGAAGAGGAAACAGACACGGGGATCTGCCTTGTGACAGGGAAAGAGCACCAGAAGATCGCCCGCCTGCATCCGGCAATCAAAGGCGTGATGGGAGCGCAGTCCTCCGGAGCGACGCTGGTCGCCTTCAATGGAGACTCATTCTGTTCCTACGGCCATGACGGAGAGCAGGGAGCGAATGCGCCCATCAGCGAGAGAGCGGCGTTTGCTTATGCATCCGCGCTGAATGCGCTGCTGCGGGACAGAGATCATGCGAAAGTATTCGGCGATACGACGGTCGTCTACTGGACGGAACGGGCAGAGAAACAGGTGCAGGATGTTTTCGCTGCGCTGATCAGCGGCGACAGTGAAACTGTGGATGACGCCGCGCTGAACAGCATCGTGGAATCCATGAAAAACGGGATACCCGCCGATCTGAACGGCGTCCGCATCGATCCTGATGAGCCTTTCTATATTTTGGGACTGGCTCCGAATGCGGCGCGTCTGGCGGTGCGCTTTTTCCTGAAAAACACATTCGGGAAAACGGTAGAATGCATCGCCGCCCATCAGAAACGGATGCGCCTTTCCGGGCCGTCGTGGGAAAAGGGCATGATCCCGCTGTGGAGAACGCTGAAAGCGACGGTCAATCCGCATGCCAAAGACTCGGCATCGTCGCCGCTTCTGGCGGGCAGTCTGCTCCGGGCGGTCTTTACGGACAGCCTGTACCCGGAAGCGATGTTTCAGAATATCATGCTTCGGATCTTCTCCGATCAGGATTCTGACAGCGGCGAGAAGGGCCGGAAAGTGGAAAAGGTCAGCTACACAAAAGCCGCTTTTATCAAAGCGTACCTGCTGAAAAATAAAAAACAAAGATGGGAGGATGAAATCTTTATGGCAGTCAATGAAAATTGCAGAGAAATTTCCTATGTGCTGGGGCGGCTGTTTTCCGTACTGGAAAATATCCAGATGCAGGCGAATCCGAATATCAATACGACGATCAAAGAGCGGTACTTCAATTCCGCCTGCGCCACGCCGGCTTCCGTTTTCCCGACGCTTCTGAAGTTGGCCAATGCGCACATGGATAAATTGAAAGACAATACGCCTGCCAGCATTTTCTTCAAAAAGAAGATCGGCAGCCTCATGGAAAAGATCACGATGCCCGATGAAGGAACGCCGCTTCCCAATCGGCTGTCGCTGGAAGAACAGGGCGCTTTCGTTCTCGGATATTATCAGGAAACGCAGGCCCGCTATGCAGGGAAAAAGGAGGAAAACTGAAATGGCAGAAGCAATTCACAACCGCTATGACTTCGTGGTGCTTTTTGATGTGGAGAACGGAAATCCCAACGGCGATCCCGATGCCGGCAATATGCCCCGCGTGGACCCGGAGACGGGGCTTGGCCTCGTGACCGACGTCTGCCTCAAGCGCAAGATCCGCAATTACGTGGAAGCGGTAAAAGAAGGCGAGAAAGGATACCGCATCTATATCAAAGAGAATGCGCCGTTGGAAACGAGCGATAAAGAAGCACTGGACTATATCGGCGCGGATGATATCAAGACGATCAAGAAAAAAGATCCGCAGGCCGATGAAAAGATCAGAAATTTTATGTGCTCGAATTTCTACGACATCCGCACCTTCGGCGCCGTCATGACGACATTTGTCAAAGGGGCTCTGAACTGCGGACAGGTGAGAGGCCCGGTGCAGATCGGGTTCGCCCGCAGCATTGATCCCATCGCTCCGCAGGAAATCACCATCACCCGCGTGGCGATCACCACGGAAAAGGATGCCATGAATAAGAGCACGGAAATGGGACGGAAATATATCGTTCCCTATGCGCTCTATCGTGCGGAAGGCTATGTATCCGCCAACCTGGCAAGAAAAGTGACCGGCTTTTCCGAGGAAGATCTGGAGCTGCTCTGGCAGGCGATCATCAATATGTTTGAAAATGATCATTCCGCAGCAAGAGGAAATATGGCTGTGCGTGAATTGATCGTATTCAAACACGACAGCGAACTGGGCAATGCGCCGTCGTACAAACTCTTCGAGCGGGTCTCCGTGAAGAAGAAAGAAGACTGCCAAACGCCGCGCAGCTACAAAGACTATGAAGTGACAGTCAATACCGACGAACTTCCTGCCGGAGTGACCTGCGAAAGAAAGATATGACCTGGGATGAAGACGAGTACCTCATGATCTCCGGTATTCAGCACTTTGCTTTCTGCCGGAGACAATGGGCGCTCATTCATATGGAAGGCCAGTGGCAGGAAAACCGCCTGACTGCGGAAGGGCGGCTCATCCATAAAAATGCGCACAAAGATTCTTTCATAGAAAAACGTCCGGGCATTCTGGTGACGAGAGGGCTCCGCGTATGTTCGCCTTCCCTTGGAATGACAGGGCAGTGCGACGTGGTGGAATTCCGCCCTGCGGAAGACGGCACAGTACTGCACGGGCATCGGGGACTGTGGGCCGTGCGTCCTGTGGAGTATAAGCGGGGGAAAGATAAAGACGATCATTCCGATATGCTTCAGCTCTGCTGTGAGGCCATGTGCCTGGAAGAAATGCTCGCGTGCAGGATACCGGAGGGGGATATTTTTTACCATGAGATCCGGCGCAGGCGGAAGATCGAGCTGACAGAGGAACTGCGGGAAGAAGTGCGGAGGACGGCGGAAGAGATGCATGAATATTTCCGACGCGGAAGGACTCCGAAAGTCCGGCCGGAAAAGAAATGCCAATCCTGTTCTCTGCGGGATATCTGCCTGCCGAAACTGGGGAGAAACCTGTCGGTAGCCGCATATATCGAGAAGATGCTGGGAGAAAAAGCATGAGAAAACTCCTGAATACGCTGTTTGTCACCTCGGAAGATATCTATCTTTCTCTGGAAAATGAGAATATCGTAGCGTGGAAAGACGGGCAGGCCGTGCAGCGGATGCCGCTTTTGAACCTGGAAAACATTCTGTATTTTGGGTACAAAGGAGCCAGTCCGGCACTCCTTGGCGCGTGCGTACAAAGGGGGATCGGCTTCTGTTTCCTGGATCAGAACGGTCGGTTTCTTGCGCGCGTCGGCGGGATCACTCGGGGGAATATCCTGCTCCATAAAGAACAATACCGTGTGTCGGAAGATGAAAAGAAAAGCTGCGCCGCCGCCCGGCCGATGATCGCTGCGAAGATTTTCAATGCCCGCTGTGTGCTCATGCGCGGAATGCGGGATCATCCTCTGTCCGTTGACTCCGAACTCTTTCAGGCATATACGGAAGACCTCCTGCGGGCAGCCCGTGATGCGATGAAAGCGGAATCACTGGACGAACTGCGGGGGATAGAAGGCAATGCGGCACAGATGTATTTCTCCCTCTTTGACCAGCTAGTACTGGCGGACAAAAAACATTTCTTTTTCAGAGGCAGGAACAAAAGGCCGCCGCTCGACAGGGTTAACGCGCTGCTCTCCTTCACGTATACCCTTCTGGCGCATGACTGCGCTTCTGCACTGGAAGCGGCCGGGATGGATGCCTATGCCGGGTTTCTGCACCGGGACAGGCCGGGGAGAACATCGCTGGCGCTGGATCTGATGGAAGAACTCCGGAGCGTCTATGCCGATCGGTTTGTACTGACATTGATAAACAATCGGATCATTACGGCAAAAGATTTCAAACAGATGGAAAACGGCGCTGTCTGGCTGAATGAAGAAGGGCGGAGGACACTGCTCTCCCGGTGGCAGGAGCGGAAACGGGAGATCATTACCCATCCTTTCCTGCAGGAAAAGATCGCATGGGGGCTCCTTCCCTATGTGCAGTCCCTCCTGCTTTCCCGATATCTTCGGAATGATCTTGACAGCTACCCGCCGTTTCTATGGAAGTGATGCAAATTGATGGTACTCGTGACCTATGATGTAAATACGACGACCGCTGCTGGACGGAAGCGGCTTCGGCAGGTCGCTAAATGCTGCGTCGCCCACGGGCAGAGAGTACAGAATTCCGTATTCGAATGCTCGCTTGACGAAGCCCAATTCGTAGCGCTCCGCGGACAATTGAGCGAAATCATAGACCGCAGCACAGACAGCCTTCGTTTCTACAACTTGGGAAATCGCTATGTAAACAAAGTGATCCATGTGGGAGCGAAGGAAACCTATGATCCCAACGAAACAATGATCCTGTAGCGCGAAGGGGAAGCAAGCAACAGGAAAAATTGACTAAATCCCCGATAGGTACAAGGCAGATTTTCCGCTTCGCGGAAATGACGCTGAAACCTGCGGTAAAATCGAAAGATTTTTACCATACTGTCGCACCCCGCATGGGGTGCGTGGATTGAAATTATTTGTGATTTAGTAATCTCCGCATCAATCATGCGGTCGCACCCCGCATGGGGTGCGTGGATTGAAATATTATCATTCATTATCCTTTATATTATATGTATATGTCGCACCCCGCATGGGGTGCGTGGATTGAAATCCGTTTATCTTTTCGTTAGATGTACGTATTTCTGGTCGCACCCCGCATGGGGTGCGTGGATTGAAATTACATCCTTCCTTTCTTTTTCCTTTGGGGTTGCCCGTCGCACCCCGCATGGGGTGCGTGGATTGAAATCTGATTTCCGTTAATGTGGCTGTTGCCGCCTACCGAGTCGCACCCCGCATGGGGTGCGTGGATTGAAATGCAGACTATGCGCAGACACTCACCGGCATGGCCGGTCGCACCCCGCATGGGGTGCGTGGATTGAAATCATAACCTTACGCTGCCATAACTGACTGTCACCATGTCGCACCCCGCATGGGGTGCGTGGATTGAAATCACATGCTCTTTTGACGCATTCTGCCATGCAATGCGTCGCACCCCGCATGGGGTGCGTGGATTGAAATGCGAGCGTGACTGTCAATTTTGTGTCGGCGATGAGTCGCACCCCGCATGGGGTGCGTGGATTGAAATATGGCGCAGACAGCCCGGGGACTCTCGGCGATTTGTCGCACCCCGCATGGGGTGCGTGGATTGAAATTTACCCCGTCTGTCCGGTCTTCTGCAGGCGGGCCGTCGCACCCCGCATGGGGTGCGTGGATTGAAATGGTGATACAGCGGACAGGGAATTTCTCATCGAGGTCGCACCCCGCATGGGGTGCGTGGATTGAAATATGAAAGCGTCCAGCATTTGATCCACTTTGTCCGCGTCGCACCCCGCATGGGGTGCGTGGATTGAAATGCCACCTTGCGGAGGATCACCGCGTTGCAGTCTTTAGTCGCACCCCGCATGGGGTGCGTGGATTGAAATCTTCGCAGGGACGGACTTTTCATTGGGAAATATGTCGCACCCCGCATGGGGTGCGTGGATTGAAATTCTTTGAGTTTCTTTTGCGACGCCTCTTTTTGCAGGTCGCACCCCGCATGGGGTGCGTGGATTGAAATCAGTTAACACGCATCATCTTCTCATGTGCTCCTTTGTCGCACCCCGCATGGGGTGCGTGGATTGAAATAAACAGGATGTGCCGATTAACAGTGTGACCGCAAAGGTCGCACCCCGCATGGGGTGCGTGGATTGAAATGGCCGCCGCTGCGGAATACGACGCAAAGATGAAAGTCGCACCCCGCATGGGGTGCGTGGATTGAAATAACACTTCCTGCTCGCCAAGGTGGGCGAGTACCGGGTCGCACCCCGCATGGGGTGCGTGGATTGAAATGCTTGCTTACGCACACAAAAAGCCCGCAAGTTTACGTCGCACCCCGCATGGGGTGCGTGGATTGAAATATACTGATCCTTAACTTTGATATCGGCCAAAAAATGGTCGCACCCCGCATGGGGTGCGTGGATTGAAATTCCGGCAGCGGAGGCAGGCATGGCCCCGCTGCAGTGTCGCACCCCGCATGGGGTGCGTGGATTGAAATCCCGTATATCCGGCCTTTCTGGCCGCTTCCGCAGCGGTCGCACCCCGCATGGGGTGCGTGGATTGAAATCATGGCCGGACTGTTCCCGAATTGCCGGAAATCGGGTCGCACCCCGCATGGGGTGCGTGGATTGAAATACGATCCGGATTTCTTCTTTCAATGAATCAAGGTCGTCGCACCCCGCATGGGGTGCGTGGATTGAAATAAACAGGATGTGCCGATTAACAGTGTGACCGCAAGTCGCACCCCGCATGGGGTGCGTGGATTGAAATTTCGCGAAGACCTCCTGCCGCCATTTCTCCCCGGGTCGCACCCCGCATGGGGTGCGTGGATTGAAATTAAGGCAGGTCATCTCGAAATTCGCGTTAAATGCCGTCGCACCCCGCATGGGGTGCGTGGATTGAAATTCTGTCGAGGCAGGTGAACCTCGGTAAAAACCGGGTCGCACCCCGCATGGGGTGCGTGGATTGAAATTGCGGGAAGTCAAGAAGAGGACGCCTGTCAGAAGCGTCGCACCCCGCATGGGGTGCGTGGATTGAAATGGAAATCAGGCTTACGGTGGAAACATTGCGGACTACGTCGCACCCCGCATGGGGTGCGTGGATTGAAATTCCGCCGTCATGCCCGCTGTGGGGCAGATTACGGCGTCGCACCCCGCATGGGGTGCGTGGATTGAAATGCTCCTCCGGGGGCGTTTTAACGTGGGAGGATTTGTCGCACCCCGCATGGGGTGCGTGGATTGAAATGCGGCAAACTGCGCATTAGCAATGCTATTTTGGTCGCACCCCGCATGGGGTGCGTGGATTGAAATTTTTATTTCCACCCTGAACGGGGAGAATTTCTGGGGTCGCACCCCGCATGGGGTGCGTGGATTGAAATATTATAAAAAATGTGTATAACCATAAAAACATAGAGTCGCACCCCGCATGGGGTGCGTGGATTGAAATTGCTCGTGAGATCAGAGTAACAAAACAAGCTACCGTGTCGCACCCCGCATGGGGTGCGTGGATTGAAATCCTAATGATCGCGCGTGTGTTCGTCTGATGGCTCGTCGCACCCCGCATGGGGTGCGTGGATTGAAATCTGAGCAAGGTGCCAATAATCAAGACTCTGCGCGGTCGCACCCCGCATGGGGTGCGTGGATTGAAATCGCCTTCGGCGGTGGGCCGTCGCTAAAAATCGACCGTCGCACCCCGCATGGGGTGCGTGGATTGAAATTCCATACCTCTCCTGATAGCCAAAAACCTTATCAGTCGCACCCCGCATGGGGTGCGTGGATTGAAATATCTCTTGGACACGCCATATCTGGCGCTGTTGGAGGGTCGCACCCCGCATGGGGTGCGTGGATTGAAATTTACCAACAAGCGGGGCCTTTTTAACGGTATACCGTCGCACCCCGCATGGGGTGCGTGGATTGAAATATCGCCGCTTCCATGCGGTATCAGGCGGCAGTGGGTCGCACCCCGCATGGGGTGCGTGGATTGAAATTTTTGCATAACTGCGGTATTGAATGTTTTCTCATTAATGATTCCCGCTCCGAAAGCTTTTTGCAGCTGTTGTGTTTCCTCTCCCAGTTTGTCCATGTATTTCCGCAGTTCATCCACTTCCCTGCTCGCTTTGGCAAAACTGGACGCAAAGGAAGAATTCATCGCCGCCGACAGCACAAATCCAAAGGTAAATTCCTTGCTCGGCATGTATCCTCCTTACAAATAATCAAAATTCCTGCTATAATGAAATTAAGAGGTGATTGTTATGGTTGGGATACTTATTCTTCTCGGCGTGTACGGTGCTATTGTAGCTCCGCTCACGATTAACTATGCACCCATTCTATTTTTCCCCGCTATATTTCTTCCCGCATTTATAGTCATTTTGATGGAAATGTCCCATAATTCTTGGAAAGAAAACCTCGGAATCCTCACCATCGGTCTCATTGGCTGTTTGTGCAGCACAATATGATGGTATAATATAAACAGTTTCTTTGCGGCGTCCTTCGGGGCGCTCTTTTTTTGTACTGTAAATCAAGACCTGTCTTTCTGGATTTCTGACAGAATGTCCGCGTAGTCGAATAACTGCGCGATGGGTAATGATAAATAAAAGCTGACTGGCGTCGCGGTGGCCATGGCCATCTGGAGCGCCAGTTTTTTCAGCTGCCGGAGTCCGTCTGCCCGGCGTGCCTGTCTGTCCAGGACGCCTATGCGAGTAAAAAGTCGCACCCCGCATGGGGTGCGTGGATTGAAATCGATGAGAGGAGGCTTTAGAATATAATGCAGTGTGTCGCACCCCGCATGGGGTGCGTGGATTGAAATTTGCTCTTATTCTCACCGCTGCCTACTGCTGGCGCGTCGCACCCCTCGCGGATGCGTGGATTGAAATAGTGTCGGTATCATCAACGTATTCCCCCTCTTCCGGCGTACCATTCGCGGGGTGTATGGATTGAAATGCGCCGAGGCTGCCGTTAACGTAGAGGTTCCCGGGTTGCACCTCTCGCGGGTGCGTGGATTGAAATGGGTATCAAGAGCGGTATGGGGAATACCGTTATTTACCGACTTAGGAATGAAGCTGGGGAAATAACGGCAGGGAAAGAAATTGGGCATGCGAAAAGCAGCGGGATGGAAAATCCGGCTGCTTTTTTGCTGGCTTTTATATTTTTATTGGTTTTCCTGTGCGTCCGTATTTGAGGAAAGCGTCTGGGGATTGAGGCGGGGGTGTTCCTGGAAATATTGTTTGACGTACTCGATGAAGAGCCGTACAGGCGTGGAGACGGTCATGGCGTTTTTGCAGATGAGATGGATAGGCCGATAGATCGGGCGGCCGTCTTTGTCACGCAGCACTTCACGGTATACGGAGGGATCGCACTTCGGCAGAAGGTCCGCGGGAATGATGGAGTGGCCGAGGCCGCTGTTTACGATCTCTATGCAGGTGAGGCAGTCGTCTACGGCAAGGAGAAAATGGGGCGGATCGCCGATGTTCTGCCGCCACCACCGGGAACGGAGCTCGTCCAGCGCCGGATCGGAACGGTAGCGGATCGTCGGCTGGCAGGGGAGCGTTTCCGGTGAGATCTTGCCGGCAGAGATCAGGTACAGCAGAGGATTGGCCAGCGGTACGTCCAGTTCCGGCCATTCCGGGTTGCCCCGGACGATGGCGAGCTGGATATCTTCTTTTTTAATAAGTTTTATCAGCTGGTCGCTGGAGCTTGTCGTGAGGGTCAGGTCGATATCGTTGTATTTGTCCACGAAGCCTTTCAGAAGGGTCGGCATGTGGGACTGGGTGAAGGAGCGGGTAGCGCCGATGCGGAGAACGCCGGAAATGGTATTCGGCTCATGGGTGACGAAGTTCTTCATGTCCTGATACCGCTGGAGTTCTTTTTCCGCGTAGGAGAAAAGGCGGTCTCCGGCATCGGTGAAGTGGACGCCCTTATTGGTGCGGATGAAAAGGGGCACGCCGATTTCTTTTTCCATCTGGTCGAGCCGGTAGGTGAGGGAAGGCTGTGTCATGAAAAGCCTTTTGGCTACTTTATTGATGCTTCGTTCTTCGCGGAGGTAAATCAGAATTTTCCAGTCTGTATTGTTCATGGACGAGCTCCCTATAAAAAATTTATCTTCCAGACTTCATAGAAGATTTTTATTATTATAGCATATTTTTTCTATTCCCACATAAAAAATGAAACAAAGCGGGGAGGTAAAATTTTTGCCGCTTCCCGCAGGGGACAGCGATTTGTGGTACACTGAAAAAAACGGGTATTTTTCAATGGAGGCGCATCATGAGAAAATTTTGGAAATGGATTTTCTGTCTGGCTGCGGCGCTGCTCCTTGCGGTTCCGGCGTCGGCGGCGAATGAAACGAACCGGGAGGCCGGTTATTTTGACAATACGCGGACGGTGCTGCTTCTTCCGGCGGCGGGACGGAACGGATATACCATGGCATGGATGGATAAGCAGCTGTCCCGTATTTTCCGGTATCCCTATTACCGTCTGGTGGAGACGGATGAGCGGATCGCGTCGCCCGGAGAGATGCAGGCGGCGGCTGTCGCGGCGGGCGCGGATATCGCGGTGCTTCCTGTGGCGGTTCGTTTTGATCAGTACGGCCGGTATCCCATGTTCGGCGACAGAGACCCGGTGATTGTCACGCACGCGGAGCTCGTTATTTATTATTGGGAAGAAGGAATGGACAAGGTGCAGACCGTGGGCACCCGTTTCTTTGACGCGGAGCTGGAAGGCCCGGATACCCGGCAGGATTATATCCTGGATGAGATGTGGAAAAAACTGATGAAGAAGTTTCCTTACAGAAGAGTGCCCATCGACAGGAGCACGAATTTGTCCGGAGCAGTGACGGCGCCGGAGGAGACGGCAGAGAAATAAAACAGAAACATACAAAAAGCACAGACCGTGGAGCCTGTGCTTTTTGTATGAAATTAGATTTGCATTAATTTTCCTGACAAAATATTGAAGGACATAGCCTGTCATGGGCGATCCGTATAATAAAGACATGGAACCGGGAGAGGCCCGGAGGATTCAGAAAGGGAGGATGAGTCTCATGAAAATTTGCAGGGAACAGATTGAAAAACTCCGCGCGCTGATCAGTACCATGTCTGATACGGAATATACGGACAGGGAACTGGCGGAGATCATTGAGAGCTGCGTGAAAATGACCGCAGGGAAAGAAAAAATGAAGGAGCATGCGGAAGCCGCGCCGGCGGCGTTATGAGAAAAGAGGAAGATGCAGATGGAAGAGGACGGACACGAAAGTCTTATTGATCGTGTGCTTTACTGGCTGATGGTTTTGCTTTTGATCGGCATACACCTCGGCGGTTTCTATGTCCTGTGGAATGCGAAAGACCGAACTCTTACGTATGAGGACTGGCGGTATCCGGAAGGGATGGAGGCATTAAAAACCGGCAGGGAAAAGAATCGGGAATGGTAAGGAAATAGAATGTATAAAAAGGC
>ULPS01045780.1_pt1 | contig 24913 bp, 17 predicted proteins | sample 1953711 | NCBI WGS metagenome assembly ULPS01 (sample SAMEA4835635, study PRJEB28245) | human gut metagenome | biome: gut microbiome; material: fecal sample | place: Denmark | collected 2008 | reverse complement strand
TTGTCTGCGGGCGCAGGCGTCGCGTTGCCCGCGGCCTGGTTCTGCTCGGGCGCCTCTTCGGATTCTTCCTGATGTTCGTCCTTCTCGGCGGACTTGTCGACCGGCACGGCGGCCTTGGGCGGAACCTGAGTGAGCTGCGCCTTGGGTGAGATCAGCAGGTAGCCGTTACGATCAAAGCGATACAAACCGCGGTCAAAGCCGATGGCGTAGAGCATCAGCGTGTTGCGGTAGTAGTTTTCGCCGATGATCGGATCGTTTTCGATCACGGTGCGCAGGTAGTCCTGCGTGGGGCCCTTACCGAGAAGTTCAAGCACGCAGGCGGCAAACCCCGGCGAACCGTAGCCGTGACGTTCGCCCGTGATGATGTTGATCTTTTCGGGCGGCATATTGGTGTCGCGCGTGAGCTTGGCAAACGGTTCGAAATGTTCAACGAGCACGTCATGCACGGGGTCAGCAGGCGACATCATTGCGGCCCACATATAGGTGCGGATGGCGTTGTAGGAGCCCAGAACATAATCGGCTCCCTTTTCAGGAATAACCTTGCCCTGGCGGTCGAAACGTACCCAGTCGGGGGCGTATCCGCGCGGAGCGGAACGCACGAGCGAGCGCACCGTGCCTTCGACGATCGTATTCCAGTCCTTATCCTCCATCGCAAAGCGGCGCATGATGAAGACCGGATAGTAGGACGGGTTGAGCGTGACGAAGTTTTCCTGCTCAAAGCCCTTGTAGCCGGGAAGCAGAACCTTGCCCAGCCCCTTGACGTCGCGCACGTCCTTCTTAAGAAGGTCCATCATGGCCTTGCCCTTGGCCGTATAGTCGGGACGATCCCATAGGCGGCCGGCTTCAAGCAGACAGTAGGCGATCCACATGTCGCTGTCGGCGGCATTGTTGCTGTCGATGATGCCCCAGCTGCTGCCGTGTTTGCCCCAGAGCCATGCTGGCTTGTACTTGGTGATGTCGCCCGAGGCGAGATTGTTTTCCGTCCACACGAGGAGCTTGTCAAAGGCGTCCTTGTCGCCCGCAACCAGCGCAAAGAACATGGCGTAGGACTGACCTTCGCTGGTGGTGATGCGGCGGTTGTCGCTGTAGTCCACCACACGGAAGGATTCGTTGACGTTTGCGGCCTTGAAGGCATCCCACTTGTCCCAGGCTTGGGCCGAGGCGGACAGACCGGCGAGCACGGCACAGACGGAAGCGGCGCAAATCGAACGGGAAAGGAATTTCATGATTTGTTCTCCCATCGGATTAGAGCGACGAACGGCCGCGCAGCCAACGGCGCATGCCGGCGAAGATGCCCCAGCCGGCCACAACAGCGGCGATCAAGGCGCAGAGCACCAACAGGAACGGACGGTTGGCAAAGGAGACCCAAACGCGCTGGTACCACGGCAGATCGCCGACCCACCAGGTTTGCGAAGGCTTAAAGGAGGTCAACCCTTGCGAAGAGACGAACACCGTGCCGCCCGCGGCGTCCTGCAACAGAGCGCGGTCGGCCAGCGAATCGTTCAAAAGCTTTGCGCCGCGCGAGCCGTCGGAGAGCAGCGCCACCACGGCGCGACTGCTGTCAACAGGCGACTTCACGGAGAGCAGAGCTGCCAGAGGTGCGTTTTCCGGATCTTCAACGCCGGTCTTGCCGGTCTTGCCGCCGAGCGTTTCGGTCACGGCCTTTTCAAGATTCTGAGCCGTTTCGTTGTTAAGGCTCGTGATGTTTGCGGGCAGTCCGCCCACGTAGAGCACGTCCTTATCCTTCAAAACATCGTTGCCGAGCTTTGAGGTGACGGTCACCTGCAGCGGTACCGATCCCGTGGCCGACGAGATGCGGGCGATGGCGTTCAGAAGCGTTGTCACGTACTGAGCGTTGGATGCATCCGAGAGGACAGCCACCGTTTGCGACAGATCGGCGTACTTGGAGAACGGGAAGCCGCCCTTCGTGTAGAGCGCAATTTCAGGCAGCTGTGCGTAGTGATAAAAGCCGCTGAAGGCGATGCTCGAAGAGGGATCAATCTGGAAGTTGTGGCTCGGAAGGGCTACGGTACGGCAGTTTTCGGGCGTACCCTCAAGAGCCTGCGTACCGTAGAAGGCTTCGATCGAAAGGTCGTTTGTAAGAGACATGCCGTCGCGCGGACCTACGGCCGAGAAAAGCGGGCCGGGAGCGGCCTGCACAAGCACTTCGGAGCGGGCGCGGTCTGTGCCGCTGTCCATGTTGTCGCTGCCGGCAAGAGCCGTATTCATGAGTACGCGCATCTGAGCGACCTGACCTTCGGCCGGTTTGCTGTAGCGATAGAAGAGGTTGAGTTCAGCCTTGGCCCCATCGATGGCGTAGATGTCGGGCGCCATGTTGAGGTTGAGGTGAATGGCAGGCAGAACGGCACCGCGAGAGGTGAGTTGCGTCGGGTAGCGCATCAGAGAACTGAGCGTCATGGCCTGCTGCGGATCGATCCAGTTCGGAGCCTGGTAGGCGCCTTGCACGGGTTCGTCCTTGAAGTCGCGCACGCGGTGGTTGTCACCGATCATCTGCGTACCGGACGTGAGGACCTTGGCGGCAACGACCAGATCTTCGTCATTGCGGCCGCTGATGATGAGCATCTTTTCATGCTGACCGCCCGGAACGTCGCGCAGTTCAATGCGGGGGCCTTCGAAGGCGGGAAGTTCCGAAAGGAATGCCGGTTTGCGCTCGTTCGTGGCAAACACGACGAAATGGCCCTTGGCAGGAACTTCACCGAAATAGACCGGAAATTCGGCTTTGCCCCAATGAGAGAGGCTGCCGGTGTAGCCTGCGACGATCGCTGCGGCCGTGGCTTCCTTGTCGGTAGGTTGCTGCGCAAAGACGATCGGCAGAGTCGTGTTCTGACCGGAGTTGCCTTCGGAAATGAACGGGGCCGGGAACTGCGACAGGTCGTTGGGCAGTCTCACGAAAGCCTTGTTGAGCGCGAGTTCGCTTTCAGGGGCAATGTCCATCCAAAGCGAAGGGTTGGATGCGTTTTCGCAAACCGTCTGATAGTGGCCGACGAATTCCACTCGGACCTGGTTTTGGCCAGTGCGGAAGGACTTCGAGTCGAGATTGAAGACGAGCGACTGGGGCTTGCCGATCTGCTTTGCCGACAGTGCGGCCGTCTGCTGCAGTTCGCCGTTAAGGAAAATGTTGAGCTGCGTAACGTTGGCGAGCATTGAGGGCGAGACGGTGAAGTTGAGCGTCAGTTCGCCGCTTGTCACCACTTCATCGGGCTTGACCGTGAAGTCGAAGTAGCCCGAATTATTTGAGCCCGTGAGCTTGACTGGCTTGCCCGCCATGCCGGGAGCGAGGTCGGAGAGCGCGTACGTCGTCGTTTCGCCGCCCGTCAGGTCGGTACGCCACACGGGAGCGTCGCCGGTCTGAGCCAGCGCGGCAGTTGAGGAAAAAGCCAAAAGGGAGCAGACCGACAACGTCGTGAGGGAATGCTTGAAAGAGAAATCTCTTTTGTTCATTTGGTGTGAGACTCAAAAGTATTAGAGGCCGACGGACGTCTTGGGCATGCGCGGCAAGAAGCTCACGACATAGCGCACAAAACGTCCCGCCGTCCCCGGCAGAAATTCAACAAGCGACTTGAAGCCGTACGCGGCAAAGCCGACCAAACGCAGGAAGCCGGCGATGAAGCGATCGTCGACATGACTGTCGAATTTGTCGCCCCAATGGCCTTCCCGCGCAAACGTCTGGCGGTTGAAGCGGATTTCATCTTCAACCGACTCGAAAACAAGATCAAATTCCGTAAAGCCCTTGGCTTCGCGTGCAACCGTGGCTTTGAACGTATCCGTATGACCGTTGCCCGTCATTTCGATAACGACGGATTCACCCGCGGCAAGCCCTTTCATGTCGAGCACGAGCTCGGTCTGGCTGAATTCGACGACCGACACGGCGTGCTTGGTGCCGTCGGAAGTCGTTACTACGGCACCCGCCTTCAGCGGCACGCGGGGCAGCGGATGCTCCATGATCTCTTCCACAGCCACGGCAAAGGCAGCACCCAAAACCAACAGGTTGTAGGCGATCCACGCGATGTTGATGATCAGCGTGGAGACTTGCGGGTCTGCTGCGGTTACCGTCTTGTAGATGCCGATGGCCAGACCCAGAAGGTTCAAAACCATCAGAATGAGCACCGGCGTGGCGATGTGCCAGTCGACGTACTTCTTGTCGATGGTCATGCCTTTGGCCGTCACGTTGAACTTGCCCTTGTGCGGGAAGATCAGGGCGACGGTCGTCGGCAGCAGAATGTACCAGGACAGCACCGTTTCATAGACACCGCCCAGGAACGGATAGCGATAACCGCGCTGCAGCTGCTGATTGGTGATGGCCGCGTGAACCATGTGCGGAATCACGTAGGCGAAAATGGCCGCTGCCGTGGCGTAGATGACGTAGATGTCAAAGAACATATAGGGCAGGGGCGCGAGCAAAAAGATGATGCGCGGCAACCCGTGCAGGAAGTGAATCATGGCGTTCATGAAGCACAGGCGCTGGGGCAGGGTGAGGCCCTTTTTCAGCAACGGGTTGTCCAGGCGGAAAATCTGGATCATGCCGCGGGCCCAGCGGATGCGCTGACCGATGTGCGCCGAAAGCGATTCGGTCGAAAGGCCCGAAGCCAATGGCTTGGAGATGCAGGCCTACTTCCAGCCGCGGCGGTTGAGCTTGAGCGACGTGTGCGCGTCTTCGGTCACCGTTTCCACAGCAATGCCGCCGATTTCTTCCAGGGCGCTGCGTCGCATCACGGCGTTGGAGCCGCAGAACATAACCGCATTCCACGTGTCGTTGCCCTTTTGAATGTAGTCGTGAAAGAGCGAGTTCTCAAACGGCATGGCGCGGTCGAGATGCAGGTTCTTTTCAAAAGGATCGGGTGAATAGAAGTGGTGCGGCGTCTGAACGAGCGCGATCTTCTTGTCGTGCACGAGCCAGCCCACGGTGCTCGTGAGAAAGTCCGAAGAGGGGACGTGGTCGCAGTCGTAGATCGTGATGAACTCGCCCGAGGTGAGCTTCATCGCGTTGTTGATGTTGCCGGCTTTGGCGTGGTTGTGTTCGTCGCGCTTGATGTAATGAACGCCGGCGGCCTTGGCAAAATCCTCTACCCAATCTCGACTGCCGTCGTCGAGGATGTAGACGTTGATCTTGTCTTTCGGCCAGTCGAGGTTCTTGGCGGCGAAGACCGTGGGTTTAATGACTTCAAGCGACTCGTTGTAGGTCGGAATGAAAATGTCGACTGTGGGCCAAGTCGAACGGTCGGCGGGTAAGCGCTTCGGACGGCGGTCCAGCGGCCAGCAGACCTGGAAGTAGCCCAGGACCATCACGATGAAGGCGTAGGTTTCAGCGGCCAGAAGCAGGCATGACAAAAAGAGGCTGATCGCGCCGTCGGCGTGAATTGTTGAGGTGTAGCGCCACCACAGGTAGCGGCCCGAAACGGTCACCGAAAGCACAAAAAGGAGCATCAGTGAGATACGGGCCTTGATGTGAGTGAGCGACCATGCCGATAAAAGCACGATTGAAAGGAACACCACCTGGCCTTGCACATTAAACGGCTGGGTGATGCATAGGATGGCAAGAAGACCTGCCACGATGCCGGCGGCCCAAAAAATCGAGTTTTGGAACTTCGAAACCTGCTTTCGACCGACGCGGCGGCGGCTTTTGACCACATTGGCGCCGATGTTGAAGATAATCCGTCCGCCCAGACGTCCGATAGCGTCGCCGATGCGGCCCACTAAACGGATGACGGCGCGAATGAAACGCGCGAGCGGATTGAACTGCCAGAAGTCGCGTACGGGCAGCGCCGTAAAAAAGGCCAGAAAAATTGTCTGGATGCAGATGCGCAGGACATCGGCAAAGCACAGATGATCAAAATTGACGTGCGGATAGAGCTCGCGGCGGCGCGCGATGATGCCCTGCCAGAAAGCGCGTTCTAACGGAATAAAGATCGAAATCAGGAAAAAGGCAAAAGCCGCCGGAAGGGTGTGCTTGGTGGCGGGGCGTTTTTCCGATCTCTTGGGACTGGGCTTAAGTAAGCGGTCTTTAAAGTCCGACAGAGTTTTACTGGGCATGGGCGGTTGTAATTCTTTTAATCGAGATGACCCGAACATCGCTTAACGGGCGCACGGCGCCGGCGCAACCGGGATGTCCGACAAAACAAAAAAACAGGGGCGGGTCGAAGCCGGTTACCTGTTTCGGAAGCTGAGGCACGTCGGACGCAAAGGCGCATCGAGCCTTCAGGACAACATTTTAATGGTAACTACTACTTTTGCCCGATAGATTACGCAACGAGGCCGTAAAAAACGAGAACCGAATTGTAAAAATCTTGCAGATTGACTGTGCTTTGACGTCGGCCAAATCCAAAACGCGGAGCCTGTCGTTTGGATCGAAATCGGAAAGACGTCAAAAGCGCGAGACCTTGTGTTTCGTTGCCTTTTACGCCCAAGTTTTAGGGAAAATGCCTTAATTCTGATGTTTTTAAACACGAAAATCTGAAAAATAATCGCATTTTTAGCGATTTTTCTTAGCGGGAGCGCTTGCTTATTCGTAGAATCGGAGTTCGGAAACCAATGCCGCCGTCAAGTTTGTGATCCAAGCTCCGACGGACAGGAATTCGTTTGTAAGGATGAAACGGGTTCCCGCTCGCGCACCCCCGAAGCCTACCCTCAGCTTCATGCGCACGCCTTTAAGCATTGGGACCGCACTTTCGGCAGCCGGTCACGCGGTACAAACAGGCGACCCCTGATGCTGTTTGCCGTATGTCGATACTTTTTCCGGATCCAAGACTCGGAAAGCGTGGATTTGCGTTGGCGCTCCACGGCGGTTCCCGACATTCTTTCATAACAAAAAGCTGATAAATACAAGGTGTATTCATGCAATCGGATTCCCGAACGCGATTTATTCCTATTGGTCTGATGCTCTTTGCGCTCTTCTTCGGCGCGGGCAACCTCATCTTTCCGGCCTCCATGGGACAGGCCGCCGGCACCGATGTCTGGTGGGCTTTGCTGGGCTTTTGCATCACCGGCGTCGGTCTGCCTCTACTCACCGTGATGGCCGTGGGCTATTCCGGTCTTCCCGGCCTACGTGAAATCGGCAACCGCGTCCATCCGTGGTTCGGCGTTTTCTATTCCACAGTCTGCATTCTGGCCATTGGTCCCTGCTTTGCTGTTCCTCGTACCGGTACGGTCTCCTGGGAAATTGCAATTGTTCCTTTCCTTGAGCCGTCTCAACTCGAAGTCGGCATGCCGATCTTTCTGGCTGTGTTTTTGGGTATAGCCGGTTGGCTTGCAGCGTCTCCGTCCAAGCTTGTGGATCGTGTCGGCAAGATCCTGACGCCGCTGTTGGTTTTGACGCTGGTGGTCTTTATTATCAAGAGCTTCATCACTCCGATGGGCGAACCGCAGACACCTGCCGCTCCCTACGCGACTCCCGTGATGGCTGTTGTCCAGGGAATCCTTGATGGCTATAACACGCTCGACGCTATTGCCGCGTTGATCTTCGCGTCTCTCACCATTGGGGTCGTCCGTGATGCCGGCTTTACCAAGCAGTCCGACATTGCACGCGAGGTGTTCAAGGCCGCGTTGATTGCCGCTCCGATGCTCGGCGTTATCTACATCTTCATTGCGAAGATCGGTGCGGAGAGCGTGAGCGCGATCGGCATTCAGGAAACCGGTGCTCCGATTCTTGCTTTGAGTGCCAAACTTCTTTTCGGTAACGGCGGTGCGATGCTCCTGGCGGCCATGGTGATTTTGGCTTGCTTGACGACCGCGATCGGTTTGATCAGCTGCACGGCCGCTCACTTCATGAATTTGTCCGGCGGCCGCATCAAGTACGGCGTTTGGGTTGTCATCTTTACTGTGATTTCCTACCTCATCGGCTTGTTCGGTTTGAAGACCATCATCGTTTCGACCATTCCGGTGTTGATGTTCTTGTACCCGCTCTGCGTGGCGTTGGTGATTCTTTCGTTCCTGCACAACATGATCGGCGGCCGTCGTTGCGTGTGGGCATGGACGATCGGCTTTACGTTCGTGATGGCGCTATACAACGGCCTGCAGACAGCCAAGATTGCCATGGGCGGACTTGAAGCCATTCTTGCTCAGTGGGTGCCGTTGCATACCTATGGGCTAGGTTGGATTCCTTTTGCTGTCGTCGGCTTCGTAATCGGTATGATTCATAAGTCGCTTACGAAGGGGCTGGCCCAGCCGTAACCCATCGTTATTCCAAACGAATGCAGGCTGCTTCCAAAGAGGCAGCCTGTTTCGTCTGTGCGTTCATTTGAGTGGATTGACAAACGAAAAATACGTCTGATTTTGAGGAGAAATTAAGTTGAAGAAAACGTTTTTGGCGGTTCTTGCATGCTTGGTGGTGTCCCCGGTATTGGCGGCTACTGACGCCGAAGAGCTTGGTCGTTGCATCTATAACAACACGAGTACCGCGGATAGAGATACTCTCGTGCAGTTCATGTACGTTTCGCTTGGTTCGACCAATGCCGCCAGAAAAGTCCAGTCGATTCCTCAGACCAAGATCAATCAGGTTAACAGCAAGACGAAGGCTCTTGCATCCAAACTGGTGCTCGGTCCTTGTCGCAAGCAGGCTGCTCGTGTTCTGCTGTCTGATCCGAGAAACGGTATGCAGCAGGCTCTTTCCTACACGGTTGAGCGATTGGTGGCAGACAGAATCGCCGAGAGTACATCGGGATGGCTGTCAAGTTTGGGGGGCAGCTCGGAAAACGCAAGTAAAGTGCGAAACGCAATCGAGTTTGGAAGCGCGTTGATGGATGCTTTCAAGAAGTGATCCTTCGAGTCCCAGGATGGTTAAAAAATAATGAGGCTACAGAGTACGTTTTGGGGAAAGCAAAACAGCCCGCAGGCTCGTTTCGCTTAACCTAAAAAAGTTCAGACGCAGGTAGGAATCCAACGCTGTCTCGTCCTTTGCATCCACGACAAGTGCGCGGGTGGCAGAAGGACTTTGCTGACAGAGTTCAACGAATAAGTGCAAATGCGTAGCGCTGAACTTTGTGAATTTTTTTCCTTCGATGGCAAATCGAACGCAAGTTGCCCACGCCAGCGCGCAGGATTCTCCTTTTCTCGGTATCCCTCACGAATAAACCAGTCAAAAATGGTCTCAAGGCGACCCCGAACTCGATGGGCGGTCTCTGTGTTTGATTTCCAGATTGGCATGGTGATACGGAGAATGTCTTGCCTGGTGATTTCAGCGACACCAAGCTTGCCAATCACCGGTAAAGCATAGCGGCGGATAGTCCGTTCCCACGCCTCTGCTTACTTCGGACTTTTCCAACGTGCAACAGCTTCCAGGACATCAACCGCACGCCCCAGATGACTTCGAACGCAGTTTTAACTGGTGCGGGCTAGGTTTGGATTCTTTCGCTTTTCGTCTGAGCTGTTCCCGTCAGAACTTCTAATCGCAAACGAGAACACTCTGACCGCGCCTTTCCAAGTGGCATTTCAAAAGCAGATCCAAGCCCGCGAGTAGTGCGCTTTCCTTGATACTGGATGCGTAATGCCTAAGTACGAGAGGCACCCTTGGCTCGAAGGATCAGACCATCCCCGAAATTGTGATCGCCGTCAGTCAGTCTTCGGACGTCATTTTGTGTCAGTTTGTTCATGGACTCTCCTTCCAGAAGTGGCCTCAATTTGAGGCCACTTCTTGTGCAAATTCTGCCAAGAAAGAACAAAGTCGCGCAGGAGCGATCAAAAGCGCGCAAGATCAAAATGCCCGAGGAATAAGGCTTTTCAGGCCGCAGATACAAAAAAGCCCGCAGATCAAGGATCTACGGGTTTATGTTCGTGGCGGAAGGAGAGGGATTCGAACCCTCGATGCCCTAAACGGACATGCCGCCTTTCCAGGGCGGTACAATCAACCACTCTGCCATCCTTCCGCGGTCTCTGTTTTACAGATCAAATTGTGTGTTCTCCTGAATCGGAGAATGCGCATTATGCACATTCTTTTGCGATTGTGCAAGAGATTGACCGCTAATTCTGGGCAGAAAATTCGTTTTGTGTGTCTACGGCTCTGAATCCAAAAGAAATCACGTTTCCGCTCGCAATCGCTTCGAGATGACATTGACCAAAAATTGCGCCATTGTGACGTGCCAGAACATTCCGGCAACGGTCGGACAGTAGGTGTCTTGGCTCTTTTCAAGCAGTCCAGCATCGATCCACTGATTGAGCAGGGAGGCGGCGGCACCGTCCACGTCTTTACCAAACGCGCCACCGATTTCCTTGAGGTTGAACGGGCCGTTTTCCACTGCACAGGCGACAGTGCGCAACAAGTGCCAATTTGCCGTGGGCTTCATCAAAGCAAAAACTGGCTTTTCACCTCGCATCACCTGTTTTTCCCAAGCCGCGAGATTGCGCTCCTGCATGAATGCGTGTCCGAAAAGTTTGCCGCCCGCTCCGCAACCGAATGCCAGACAATCACAGGCGCCTTTACCCAGTGAGTTGTATATGTTGCGCTCCTTGGGCGTGCGTCGCCAGTGGGTGTTGGAGATACGTTCCCAATTCGGATCGGCGCTCAGAATGGCGTCCGAAGCGGCAAATCGATCGGCAGCCTGCGCAAGCGTAGCGACCGGCGGCATCTTTCCTGCTTCGATGCGTTTAGCAAGCGGCGACTTCTGAAAAAGATTCAGTTGGTAGCAGTCAACGCCGTCCAGAGGCAGAGCAGCGGCCGTGCGAACATCGTTTTCCCATACCGACTCGGATTGCATCGGAAAACCGTAGATCAGATCAATTACCGTCGCAATCTGAGGATACTGTGAGAGAAGATCCAGGCGCTTAAACATTTCTTCTTTGTTGTCCAAGCGCTGCATGGCCAGACGAATCTCATCGTTGAAAGTTTGTACGCCCAGAGACACGCGGTTGACACCGCCTTTTACAGCAGCATCGAGTTGCTCGGTTGTCATGTCGTGCATACGACCTTCGAGCGTGATTTCGCAATCGGCAGCCAGCGGCAGGTAGGTGTGAGCAGCCTTCAGGATGCGGCTCAGATTGGCGGCAGAAAGTGCGCTCGGTGTGCCGCCACCGAGATAAAGCGCGCAGATGTCTCCTTCCTTCTGAACCGGGCGGTCGGCCCAAATCTGCATTTCCTTGATCAGAAGATCCGTGTAGTGATCGGCCAGTTCGTCGGTGTAAGCGTTCTGGTAGAACATGCAGTAGAGGCAACGCGTCTCACAAAACGGCACGTGTATGTAGGCAAGAGCCTTGCCTTCGCGCTTGCGGTTGGATAAGGAATTGAGCTTGCCGCGCGCCAGAGCCCAGATCATCGGCATGCCCATCGGACCGGCATGGACAGCAGCTTTGGCGCGGAATGCGGCATGCAGAGGATCGGCGACATTGGCATGGTAGGCCTCTTCGCCTTTGAGGCCCACAAAATGCATCAGACTGTCGAGACCGGATTCGAACGTCAAAGCCATCGGTTTTCTCCCAATCGAGAACCATTCTTGGATTATGGCATCGGAGAGTTCGATCTTAGGCGTGCCAGTTGGAGAACATCTGCCAAAGGAAGGCAATGCCGAGCAGCCAATAGGCGACGCCGGCCACACGATTGATCCAGACGGCGGCGCTGGGTTTCAGTAATGTGCCCGCAGCCCACGAACCCAACCATCCGTACATGGAATGAATAATCCAGACCAGAACGGCGTAGTTCAGGGTGAGAATGGTCACTTGAGGCCAATAAGTCAGTGTTTTGTCGATGCACTGCGGAAACAGGGACAAATAAAAAATAATCAGTGCGGGATTGCTGATTTGCAGCAGAACGCCTTCGATAAAAAGGTTCTTTTTGTTGACGTTCTCAACCGGAGTGTCGGCGTATTTCTCGTTTTCGATGTGCGCAAGTCGAATGGCGAAGGGCTTGGCGCGAAACTTCTTATAACCCAGATAGAGAAGAAAAAGGATGCCCATCACGCGAATGGCGCCGTAAAGAGTTTCGGATGTCGCGATGACGACGCCCAAACCGGTGACGGAGACGAACCCCACCACAAGCGTGCCGGAAGCAACACCAGCAATGCCGGGTTGAGCCGATTTAAGGCCGTAGCGCATGGAATTGGTAAGCGACATGAGCACCCCTGGGCCAGGGGAGAGGATTGTGGGAATGGCAACGAGAAGAAAGACCCAATACAAATGCGTGTTGATCATACGAGGTCGTGAAGTAAAGACGAGTGTTGCAAAGTGACCGCAGGAGGCGCAGTTTAAAAAATGGAATTAGGTGGCAACGTATCAAAGAGATTAAACTCAAACGTTGCCCTGATTTATGGTTATCGACTTACAACTTTTCGGCTTTGCTGCACCTATGTACCTCAAACCGCTTTTTATCACCGGTCTGTCCATTGCCGCCGCTATGACGGCAAATTCTTCTGTTGCTTCGCCCTTCGTGAGTTCGGGTTTGGCGATTTCCGCTTTTGAAACGGCTCGCACGGTCCGTGAAAGCGCCGATGAACGCATGACGCAAGCAGTGACAGATACATCCCGCGCCGACGGCGGTTCAATCTGGCTTGATCTCAAAGCCGCAAGTGACGAGGCGGATACCATGGTCAACAATGCCGGTTTTGAAAACGATCTCGCTGTCGTCAATCTCGGTGCCGATATACGACTGGGCGAAGCTTTCTTCGGGGTAGTGTACACCTATGCAAGAGCCGATACCGAGAGTCGTGGGGTACCGAATAAAGCGGACGGTGAAGGCGATATTTTCGGTATTTCAGCTTTCGGTCAGCGCAACTTCGGTGGTTTGAATCTGGCGCTTTCGGCCGGGTGGATCTATATGTCGGGTGACTCCGACATGGGCGGCATGGCCTACGAAACCAACGCCAATCTTTGGACGTTTGACGCCGCCGCTCGCTACGGCATCGAAATCGGCAACCTCGACCTCGTGCCCTACGCCAAGATCGAATACACGATGTTCCGCCCTCGTCACCACGGTGACTGGAATCTCGACAACGCCAACATCTGGCAGTTCCCGATCGGTCTTAACGCCGCTTATACGTTCGAGTTCGAAAACGGCATGACGTTGCGTCCGCAGATCGACTTTGCGGTAATCCGCACGGCAGGCGACACCGAAATTGAAGCCTCCGGCGCCGGCGAGCTTTTTGAAGAAACGCTTACCGGCAGCCATACGCTCTACCGCGGTATGGTAGGTCTTGCCTGGACGACCGGTAAGGGCACGCTGCACGCCGGCTACCGGTATCTCGGTAGCGAACAGGGGCGTGAATCGCACGCTTTCCAGCTGCAGGCCGATTACGTCTTCTGATTATTGAGCTCTGTTCGGCGCCATGACGACAGTCTTACATCCATGCTTGGACGAAAACGGCAAGCCTGTCGTGGTGGCGCATCCAACGCAGCCGACAAGCCGAGACACCTGGCTTGATTCGCGTTGTACGGCCACGCTTTCCCGTACGGCAGAGCCTGATTTGCCGTCAGCTCTCAATGGTCTCGCACTAACCGGCAATCCGGGTATTCCGGATGAGAATCCCTGGTATTGGCGCGATGTCGTGCCCGATGCCGTAAAGGGTGAACCTGACTTCGTTATGCCGCCGGGCTTTCGCGCCACCTCCGGGTGCGTTGTCATTGAACCAGATCGGCGCATTTGGATTGTGCATCCCACAAACGAATTTATGGGCACCAAGGCAACGTTTCCCAAAGGACGCCTTGAGCCGGTGCTGTCGCTTGCGCAAAACGCCGCAAAGGAAACGTGGGAGGAAGCTGGTCTTCTGGTGGAGCCTTATGCTTTTCTCGTGGACGTACCCCGTCGCATCGTTGTGACGCGGTATTTTCTTGCCCGACGCGTAGCCGGCTCTCCTGCACTTGCCGGCTGGGAGTCGCAGGCCGTTTCACTGATGCCGTTTGAAGAGGTTAAGAAGGCATTGAACCGCGAGGGAGATCAAGCGGTTCTACCGGCGCTTGAAGCGTATCTCAGAACTCTTGCGTAGACCTGACTACTTTTCTTGCTAGAAGACAAACGCTTGCAGTGCCATGCACCACATCGGAATGGTGGCTAGACTCACGAGCACTTCAACGCTGGTGAGGTCGCTTACGATCGGACCATTGCCGCCCATGCGAGCCGCCATGATGTAGCATGAGTTGGCCGTCGGCACCACGGCGTAACACATCAATGCGGCCGTCTGTGTATCGGCAAGGCCTGTGGCTACGGCAACTGCTAGCGCTACGGCGGGCAGAACGATCAGACGCTGAATGGTCGAAAGTGCAATGAGCTTCTTATAACGAGCGAAATCTTCAACGGCCAGCCCCGCGCCAATGGCAAGCAGTGCCGTAGCCATTGAGGCGGAACCCAGGGACGAGAAGATCTTTGTGATGAAATTGGGAACCTGAAATCCCGTCAGATGCGAAAGGATGTTGGCAAAAAGTCCTGCCAGCGTCGAGACGATCAGCGGATTGGTGAAAATCGACTTGACGATGCTGCCGACGCTTGTCTTGCCGCCTGTTTTGGCTGCGTACGAGAGATCAGCCACGGCAATGGCGTTGGAGATCGGCACCCAGATGCCGGTGAGAAGCGCCACCAAAGCGAGCGCTTCCTGACCGTACATGTTGAGGGCAAGAGCAAAGCAGATATATGAATTGAAGCGGTAGCCGGTCTGGCGCACGGATGCGTCCGTCATGGGATCGGCGGGAGCCATCTTGCTCACGGCCTTGGCCATGAAGACGCCGGTAGCCATCGCAAACGTGCCGAAAAGCAGAAATTCGGCGGTATCGAGTCCGGTGAGTTTGGCGTGCGCCACGCTGTTAAAGAGCAGAGGCGGGAACAACACCCAAAACACCAGTTTTTCGACGCCGTCCCACAACTCCTTGGCCCCGAACCGTTTGGTGCCTCGAAGGGCGTAACCCAGGGCGATCAGGAGGAAGGGTTCCAAAACGGCGGAAAGCACAGAGAACATGGCAGTCTCGACGACGACAAATCTGAAGCGTTAACCCTACTACGATAGCAAACTTATCGTCGAGCAGCTTTCGCGGACTTCAGTCGAGCGGTGAGCGAATCGAATTCCCGACGCAGTTCTTTGTCATAGAAGGCTTCGAGCTTGGGCGGTTCAAACGAGAAGATGCTTTCAAGATCCTTTTCGCCGGCTTTGATCACTTCAATGAGCTCGCCTCCCACCTTAATGGTGCGGAAGGTGTTGCGCGCCAGAGCAAAATTGAGTCGCATCTCGCGCTTGAGCGTATCGAGCGCCACCCAACGGCTCTTAAGATGATCTTCGTAGAGCTGCGCGAGATTGATGGTGCGCGCATTGATGTCGAGATTGTTTTGAGCAATTTCCACCGTCTTGGAGGAGCGACGACTCAGTTCGTCGGCTTCACGCATCATGGTGTCAGCTTCATCGATGATCTCGCCGAGCTCAAGCAGATACACCGTCTCAATCTTACGCATTGTGCGCTCGATCGCTTCGATGTAGACGCGGTAGCTCATCATCAAAAATCCCGTATAGGCCTTGATCTGTTCGGGACCGGCGTCAGGCCCTTTAAGCGACTGCGCCAGATTTTTTTCAATGGCTTTGATGTTTTCCGCAACGGCCATGACCTGCGCGAGTTCCGTACCCTCGGCCGAGTAGAGGATTCCGTCGAGTTGCTCGGGTGTCATGCCGATGCCGTCTTGCTCAAGTCGCGCGAGCGTTTCGGTTTTGAGCGTTGCAATGCGTTTTCTGTCGGTGTCGATGGCCTGCCGTTCACGCTCGATGCGGCGAGCCAGAGCCGAGCGGGTCATTTTCAGGGGCGAAAGCGACGTGGAAGGGGCAGCGATACTCGCCAGTTTCCATGCGTTAATTTGTTCTTGGCGCGCACGGATACCGTCTTCGATTTTCTGGACGTTGGAGATGAGCATCAGCACATCGGAGTGTAGAAATTCCTTCAGGCAGCCGTCAACGATGCGCGTGATTTCCGGATCACGAAACGTGATGCGCTCCAGAAACGTTTTGTCCGCTTCCAGTCCGGCGCTGTCATGCTTTTCGAAGTAGCCGACGCCTTCGGCCAGTTTCGGCGACACACGGCTCCAGAATGCCGCAAATGTCTTGGCGGCAAGCGTATGCGAGGTGAGCAGGATAGCCGCTTCAGCAAAGGCCTTGGCAAAAATCGATTTCATGGAAACGGGTAAAAAGTGGATTAGGTGCTTCAAGCCGACAATGCTAACGCAAAAAGGTTAATTCAAGGTTGCGCACTGCGTATCGGCGAGGCCTTTGAGTTCTTCGGCTGACATGTTCTTGGGTATCAGCGACACTGTCATTTCGCAGGCGCGGCAGTCAAAGCGCGCCAGAAGACGCGTGCCGCCCGAGGCGGTCAAAATCAGAGGCTGAGGCTTCATGCGTCCGCCGTTCATTCGTTTGAACCTCTCCTTTTTGACCGGGTCTTTGCCATACTGCTTTGGGCACAAACCAAGCGTGTGGCGCACGCAATGGCGGCATTGCATCAAGGCGGCCGAAAGAAGATCAGGGGTGTTGCCTGCTTGAAGAAGCGTTTCAAAGGCATTGTTGACGCGGCTTGCACCGTGTTCCTTATAAAAGGCTATGGCGCAGACATTGGCTGCATTGGCGCGGAAGTCGAGCAATTTGCCTTCGAACGGCTCAATCGGAGAGACCGTTGCGGGCAACCGACCGAAACGCGGGTGTGTGTCGCAGATGGTGCGCGCCAGTTTTTCAAGACAGTCGCGGCGCAGACCATTCAATACGGAAACAGGGACGAAAGGAATGTCCGGGCCGCCCTCAGCCGTAACGGTGATGTCGGTTATCTGGAAAACGGTGCCGCCGGCTTTCGAAAGAGAAGCCTTGAGCTTGTCAAGCGCCTGATGATTGCGGGCAGGCTGTACGGAACCGTCAAGACGAACCGTTGCGGAAAGTTCAAGCGTTTTGCCGGTCAGTTCCAGAGCATTGCTGCGAACCACGAGTTCGAGAGTGGCCGGAATCGTACGTTCGGCACTTTCCTGCGCAAGGAGCTTTTCAAAGCGATGGTCTTTATTGCGGTTGACGACAACGCCCGGCAAGAGTCCCGGGTGGCGTTTGAGGGGTTCGTGCAGAGAAACGCGTACCAAGCCCGGACGTAGCTGCTCGGCGCGATTGACGCGCAGACCTTCGAGTTCTTCCTCGGGTGTCAGATACACCAGGCCGTCGCCATTGGCGATTTCGGCTTTGGTGGCGATGTCGACGGTGGAGCAGCCAGAGCTTACTGCTACGACCTTGCCCACGGTCTCTCCCGTGCTCTTGGGCGTATCGAGTGCCGCAATCTGGGGGCGTCTGCCGTTGACGAAGTAGTCTGTTGCGCCGCGTCGAAACGTTTTCTCGGGGTCCGGCTCAAAGGTAAAAGTCGAGACGCCCACAGAAGCGCGCTGCCAGTTCTCGCCTGCGTGTTTTTCCAGCAGGGCGTCAATTTTGCGGCGGTAGTATGCCGTGAGATTTTTGACGTATTCGGGGCCTTTGAGGCGTCCTTCGATCTTAAAGCTTGAGACGCCGGCGGCGATGAGTTTTTCGAGATTGGCGGACTGATCGTTGTCCTTGAGGCTTAAGACGTGCTTGGAGCGGACAATCGATCGCCCCGAAAGGTCGGTGACGTCGTAGGGCAGGCGACAGGGCTGAGAGCATTGTCCGCGGTTGGCCGAGCGTCCTGTGAGCGCCGCCGAAAGATAGCATTTGCCCGAATAGCTCACGCACAGGGCGCCGGCAATGAAAAACTCGATGCGGGCGCGCGGCATCGCCTTGCGGATGGCTGCGATTTCGTCGAGCGTCAGTTCGCGGGCCGGCACGATCTGTGCGAATCCCAGACTGTCGAGAAAGGCCGCTTTTTCAGGCGTGCGGATGTCGCATTGGGTGGACGCGTGAATTTCGATGTCGGGAAGCTGTCCCTTGAGCAGCCCCAGATCCTGCACGATCAAGGCGTCGACTCCGGCCTCTTTGGCCTTCCAGGCGGCGTCGACTGCTTGATCGAACTCGTTGTCGTAGATGAGCGTATTGAGCGTCATGTAGACGCGGGCTCGATACTGATGCGCAAACTCGGCGATGCGAGCGAGATCCTCAAAGGAGTTGCCTGCGGCCTGCCTTGCACCGAACGCGGGCCCGCCGATGTAGACGGCGTCGGCACCGTGCAAGACCGCGGCACGAGCCGTGTCAAGGTCTCGTGCGGGGGAAAGGAGTTCAAGCGGAGCAAAGGGACGCATGGACGGGGTGCGTTCGAGCATTGATTATTTGGCGCTCTGCACGCGCAAGCGCTGTTCGCTCTTCGTTTTGGTGCTGCGAATCGGAGCGCGCATGAGCGGTTCTGGCTGGACGCACTTTTCAATGGCGAGGAACTTCGAGAGTTCCTCGTCGCCCGCGTTGCTTGCGGCATCGGCAGGAGACTGGCCTTTATCGTTGCAAAGATCGCGGTAGGAGCCTGCGCGCAGAAGCGTCATCACGACTTCGCGAGAGGGCTTGCGGGCGGCCATGTAAAGCGGCGTGATGCCCGAGTAGGTTTGTACGTTGACGCGAGCACCTTTTTCAAGAAGGAGCTTGACGATTTCGTTGTGACCTTCGGCTGCGGCATAGTGAAGGGGAGTCCAGCCGCCGATGCGGTTCACCGATGCGCCTTCGGCAAGGAGCCGCTGTACGAGTTCCATATTGCCCTTGAATGCGGCAAGCATCAGAGCCGTTTCGCCGTATTCGCTTGCCGTGTCGACTTCAATGCCTTTGGCAGACAACAGCGCATCGACCACCGTGTACGAGTCCATGCGGATGGCGCGCACGAGAGCCGGATCGCCGCCGTTGACGATCGTATTGGGGCTGATGCCCTGAGAGAGCATGTAAAGCACGACGTCGGCGCGGTCGCGATCAACGGCGCCCGCAAAGTTGGCCCAGTTTTCTTCGGGGCCGGCCATCTTGACGGGGCCCGCAGAGGCCGTTGTCGCACGATCGCCCGTCGCGGGCTGGTTGGAGGCGCAGCCCGCAAGCAGGCCGAGCGAAATCAGACACGTGCAGATCAGGGAAGCGGTTTTCTTCATATCAGTTCAGTCCAAAAAAATTCTTGGCCGTGTCGGTTGTAACGGCGGCAGCATAGTCCGGTTCGACGTTCTTGACGAGTGCCAGCGTTTTGGCCACTTCGGCGACATAGGCCGGTTCACAGCGCTTGCCGCGATAGGGGACCGGCGCCATGTAGGGACAGTCTGTCTCGATCATCAGACGATCAAGCGGCAGGGCCGAGGCAATTTCGCGCAGTCCCGAGGCGTTTTTAAAGGTGAGCACTCCCGTAAAGGAGACGAGACCGCCGAGGTCAATCGCGCGTTTGGCGTCCGCGAGGCTTCCGCCGAAGCAGTGCATCACAAAGCCCACGGAACCGGCATCGTGCGCGGCCAAAATGTCGAGCGCATCGCTCTCGGCTTCGCGAGCGTGCACCACAAGGGGCTTGTTGAGCTTTCGCGCGGCTTCGATGTGGCGTACAAAGCGCTCTTTTTGCCAGGTCAGGTCGCCCTTGCACCAGTGGTAGTCAAGGCCGGTTTCTCCGACGGCGCAAATACGCGGATCCCCGCAAATCGCGACGATGTCATCCACGTCGCATTCACGGCGATCTTCGTACTCAGGATGCAACGCCCAGGCTCCGAACAGAAACCCCGGCGCCATGTCCAGAACGGCGAAAAGATCCTTTTCCTCACCGTAGTCGCAGGCAACGACGAGCGCACCTTCGAGTCCTGCCTCGCGCATGCGGGTAATCACCTCTGCGCGGTCGGCATCGAACTCGCGGGCGTTGATGTGCGAGTGAGAATCAAACAAGCGCATGACGACTTACTGCTGCGGAATCAGGCGCCGTGGCCCTTGTAAAGTTCTTCGATTTCGGCGGCATAACGCTCGGCAATCTGACGGCGGCACAGCTTCATCGTGGTGGTGAGAAGGCCGTTTTCGGTCGTCCAGTTGTCGGGCAACACGGCTACGTTGCGCGGCTGTCCGTAACGCGGGAAGAACTTCGTGGCGCTGCGCACGCGCTTGAGAATGGTGTTGCGCCCTTCTCGGCTGCCGCGGGTGGACGGATCGTCCGGATTGACCTGCAGATCGGCGCACAGGGCGCGCCAGCGTTCGTTGTTGAGCACCACCAGAGCGGCCACATACGGACGGTTTTCGCCGACCACCATGACCTGGTCGAACAGGGGATCCTCGAGAATCGCAAATTCGAGGTCAACGGGGCTCACCTTTTCGCCCACGCTCGTGACGATGATTTCCTTAATGCGCCCCTTAATGCGGATGCGTCCGCCGTCGCTCAAATCGGCCTGATCACCCGTACGCAACCAACCGTCTTCGGTAAAAGCGCGGCGGGTGTCTTCCTCGCGGTTCCAGTAGCCCTTCATGACCTGAGGACCGCGAACCTGCAGTTCGTCCAATTCACCCAGACGCGCTTCAATGCCGATCAGAGGCTTGCCGACCGTGGAGGGATGATTTCCCTTGACTTCGCACATGGAAATCACCGGAGCTGATTCGGTCAAACCGTAGGCCTGACGGATCGGAGCGCCCATGCCGCAGAAGAATTTCGCGACGTGCAGGTTAAGGGCGGCGCCGCCCGCCATCAGCACGTTGATGCGGTTGCCGAAGACGCCCTTAACCGGATCGGCGATCTTGCGCTTGAGGTAGGGCCACATGATGAAGTCAAGGCACTCGCGGGCAGTGTGTTCGACGGGCAGCCCGTTTTCCTTGCAGAACCGGCGCCAGCCGACTTCCGCTGCCCAGTCGAAGAAGTAGCCCTTCTTCTTGGTCATCTTGCGGCGCACCATCAGGATCTGATTGTGGATGCGCTCAAAGACACGCGGCACCGAGCACATATTGGTCGGGTTAATCGCGTGCAGATCATCGGTGATGTGCGCCACGCCTCGGGAGAATGCGAGAAGCGCACCGGTGGCAAGCGCGTGGTAGTAGGCAGCACTGCGCTCGAACGAGTGCGACAGCGGCAGATACGACAGGAACACATCGTTTTCATCGATCGGCATGTAGCGGGAAATCTGCTGCACGTTGCTCACCACGTTGCGGTGTGTGAGCATCACTCCCTTGGGACGACCCGTGGTGCCGGAGGTATACACGAGCGCGGCCAGATCATCGGCATCGGGACCGGCAGGCAGTTCGGTCACATCGTTTCCGGTGGCTAGCCATTCTTCAACGCCGCAGTACGGAATGTGATCGAGGCTTACGCCTTCGTCGGTTTCGCCGGTAAGAACGACCTGGCGCAGGTTGGGCAAATCAACGCCCGCCGTGGCAAGAGAATTCCAGCGAGCGAAGTTGACCGTGACGAGAAATTCGGCGCCGCTGTCGTTGAGAATGTAATTAGAGTTGCCGGCCGTGTCGGTGGCGTGCAGCGGCACGGGAACCAATGCGTTGCAAAGGGCGGCCATGTCGAACGTCAGTGCGTCGACGCTGTTGGGCAGAAGCATGGCCACGCGCGCGCCGCGCTGCAGGCCCATCTTCGCAAAGGCCTTGCGCCAGCGCATCACCCGTTCGGAGAATTGACGCCAGGTGATACCCACCCATTCGTTGGTGCGGTGTTCAAACCACTTGTAAGCTTCACGGTCGGCATAGACGCGCGCCGTGCGCTCAAGCATTTCGGGAATCGTTTTGAATTGGTCGATAAATCGGGAGGACAAAATTGCGGCTCCGGCTTTATTGGTAGTGTTCGGATAACCCGCTTATTGTAAATTTTCTCGACCTTCTTCGGTGGGCTTCAAAAATGTCTATTTCGCCAAAAGCGCTCTAATTTGCAAGCGCACGTTACCGAGATCGGGATTGACCAGGATCGATAGGCTTTCGAAGAGTTCGTCGCCTTCGAGATCCCACCATTTCCACTGCAGCAAAAGCGAGATGAGTTCGTCGTCGAAACGTTTCTTGATGAAGTGCGCCGGATTGCCTCCGACGACGCTGTAAGGTTCGACGTCTTTGGTTACAACGGAGTAGGCGGCAACGATGGCTCCGTCGCCGATCTTGACGCCCGGCATGATCACGCATTCGCGTCCGAGCCAAACGTCGTTGCCGATCACGATGTCTCCCTTGTGCGGCAATTCGCTCAAGTGGTCCGGTGTTGCCTTGTTCCAGGTCTTTCCCATCACGTTGAACGGATAGGTGGAAATGCTCGAGAGGCGATGATTTGCCGCGCCCATGATGAAAGTCGTGCCGTGCGCGATTTGACAGAATTTGCCGATGACAAGCTTGTCGCCGAAATCAGGATAGTTGAAAAGAACTTGAGTTTTTTCAAAATCTTCCGGATGTTCCGCGCTGTCGTAGTAGGTATAGTCACCTACAGAGATATTGGGCGCCGATACGACGTTTTTCAGAAAGACGGACGTTTTGTATTCGTTCGGAAAAACAACGTTCGGATCCGGATTCTTCGGTTGGGTCACGGCTTTCTCCCGGTCAGGTCCAGCTTTCAATAAACCAGTCGCCGGCAACAGAGAAAGTGCCGACGCTAATCTTGTACGGGGCCGCCTGAGCCACGATGGGTTTGGCGTGATAGGCAAAACCGAAACCCGCTGCACCGATCATTTCTAGATCATTGGCGCCGTCACCGCCTGCAATGCACTGCGAAAGACTCGCACCGTTGAGCTGCGCGATCACTTCCATGGTGCGGCGCTTGCCGGCACGATCGAGAACTTTGCCGCCCGCAGGGCCCGTCGCTTCGCCGGTAAGTCGACCGTCTTCAATGACCAGGCGATTGCACACGAAACCGGACATGCCGTAGTCGCGTGCGACGATTTCGGCAAATTGAGTAAAGCCGCCCGAAGCGATGTACGTCTTGACACCAAACGCGTGGAAAAGGGCAAGTGTCTCTTTGGCTCCGGGGGTCGGACGGATAAGAGCAGCGGCCTCATCAATGATCGAAGCGGGGGCGCCTGCCAGAAGCTTCACGCGCTCACGCAGGCTGTGTTCGAAATCGAGTTCGCCGCGCATCGAGCGCTCGGTGATTAGCGCGACCTGTTCCTTGACGTCGTGCAGCGCCGCAAGTTCGTCGATGCATTCGTTGCCGATCAGGGTGCTGTCCATGTCAAAGAAGGCGCAGCGGAAATTTTTAAGCGAAAGACCGGTAGGCACAAAGGCGGCATCGCACTCGGTCAGATTCGCAAGAACATCCCGACGAATTGTCTCGCACGTGTTTTCATCAATTGCGCAAAGACGCAGTCTGTTTTCTTCGCGAAGAAGCCTGGCTTCAGCGGCAAGCGAGGACAGAGCAGCACAGAGAGCGTCCGTAACGGGGCCGGAGATCACCAGGTCGCGAATGGAGCAAGCGGTAGTCATAGCAGTTCGTTAAAAAAAGCGAATGAACGGTAGCTGACAGTGCCTGAAAAAAAGGCGTACATGTCGTTGGATGTCGGCATCATGCCGCAATCGACATGGTTTTGCACGCTTTTTTGCTCTTTTTCGTCTTTGTCATCGTTTTGTTATCGAAGTGTCAAGGACTTGTCTTAAAACTGCCACGAAGCTGTCAGATTTGACCTCGACAATGTGCGCCATCACAACGGGAGGTACTTCGAAGCGGAGCAAAACATCGTTTTCCGCTCGGTTGTGACGAAACGCGGCGCTGATTCCTTATGCAAGCGGCGCCAGACATTGACTGACACATTGATTGAGAAGATGAATCCTAAGAATTTCGCCAAAGCCGGCCTTGTTGCCGCCCTCGTCGCCGCTGCCAACGCATCATTTGCCGGCCCCGACAACATGGTCGTTGCCGTACAGCAGTTGCCCGTGATCGTTGAGCCTCAAGGCATCAACAACAACGCGCTCGATCGCGTGGCTTACTCCATCTACGAGACGCTGATTCGCGCCGATCTCAAGACCGGAGAACTCTTCCCGGGCCTTGCCGAAAGCTGGAAGCGTATCTCGCCTGAAACCGTTGAGTTTAAGCTCCGCAAGGGTGTCAAGTTCCACGACGGCACCGACTTTACGGCCGACGATGTGGTCTTTACCTTCGGCGAAGAACGCTTCATGGCCAAGGATGCTCCGGGGCGCGCTGCGGCCGTCGAATTCCTGGGCGGGCTCAAGAGCGTCGAAAAAATCGACGACTACACCGTTCGAGTGACGATGCAGCAGGCCGACCCCCTGATCGAACGCCGCTTTGCCGCACGTATGTCTGAAATCATCAGCAAGGACGGCTGGATGAAGGCAGGCGGTTGGGACAACTGGATCAAGAACCCGATCGGCACCGGACCGTACCGTATCACAAGCTTTAAGGTCGGCAACCGCCTGGCTCTTGAACGCTTCGACGGCTATTGGGGGGATAAGGCGCCGGCAGCTAAGCTCGCGTTCGTGGAAGTGCCCGAACTATCCTCCCGAGTGGCCGGTCTTCGCTCCGGAGAATTCGACCTCATCACCGAAGTGCCGCCCGATCAGATCAAGCCTTTGAGTAAGGACGGCAAGATTGACGTCGTGGGCGGCGCGATCGACAACATCTACGCGCTCGTCTTTGATGCCAAGTCCAATCCGGTGATGGCAAACACGCAGCTGCGTCAGGCCATTTTGCACGCTATTGACCGCGATCTTCTCGTACAGGCTCTTTTTGCCGGCAAGACCACTCCTGCCAATAGCTTCCAGTCGAAGACCTTTGGCGACATGTATCTGCCGGAATTCGAAACCAAGCTCTACGATCCGCAGAAGGCCCGCGACCTCATCAAGGCTTCGGGTTACAAGGGCGAACAAATTGTTTGGCGCATTCAGCCTTCTTACTACACGCTTGAAATGACCGTGAGCCAGGCCGTGGCTTCCATGTTGAAACAAGTGGGCCTCAACGTTCGCATCGACGTCAAGGAAAACTGGACGCAGGTCGAAGCCGCAGGCAAGGACCGCATGATCAACAACGCCAGCTTCTCGGCTTACTTCCCGGATCCCGCAAGCCAGCTGTGGCGCCGCATGAAACCGGGCAGTTTCTGGGAGGCCGAGGGGTATTTCCCGGCGTCAGACGAATACAAGCGCATCTGCGAACTCGGCAAGGAACTCGA
>ULPS01057005.1_pt1 | contig 25252 bp, 22 predicted proteins | sample 1953711 | NCBI WGS metagenome assembly ULPS01 (sample SAMEA4835635, study PRJEB28245) | human gut metagenome | biome: gut microbiome; material: fecal sample | place: Denmark | collected 2008 | reverse complement strand
AGAATTGGAGTAAAGAGATGCAGACCGAATTTATAAAGCTGGCAGTGATTTTTATTGTCATTATGGTGATGGTCCTGGCAAAATTAAAGCTGCGTGATGCGATGATCGCTGCCATTTTGCTGACTGTGATCCTGTTTGGAATTCCGCTTGGGGATGCAGCAAAATTGATGATACAGTCGGTTTATGAAAAGGATACGCTGCTGGTGGTCGGAAGCTTTATTCTTGTAACCTTTTTGCAGCGGATCATGGAGAACCGGAAACTTCTGGAAAGAGCGGAGATGGCACTGCAGAGGCTTAGCGGAGACAGGCGTATGGTGTGTGTAATTGCGCCGGTGATCATTGGATTCCTTCCGTCTGCAGGAGCTGTCAATATCTGTGGGGCGATCGTAGATAAGGCGACAGGAAAAGATCTGGATGTGGAAGAAAAGACGTTTGTGACCAGTTACTACCGCCATATTTCAGAAAGCTTTTCGCCGACTTATAATGCAATTCTGCTGGCACTTTCCATTACAGCGGTATCAACCGGGCAATTTGTACTTTTTATGGCGCCGATGGTTGTGGTGCTTCTGGTACTGGGATATGTATTTTATCTGCGGAAGCTTTCGAAAGGATATGAAGCAAGTGAGGATGAAATGATAGACAAAAAAGAAGAATTCAAACAGCTTCTGTACTGTTTCTGGCCACTGGTGCTTTGTATTGTACTTGTGATCGCACTGAATCTTTCTGTGATCAAGGTACTGCCGTTTATTATTGTGCTTTCGATTATTGTATATCGGTTAAGTCTGAAGGAAGTGCTGGATTTTGCAAAGACATCGGTAGAGTGGAGAATCATCTTCAATACGATCATTCTGATGATGTTCAAGAACATTCTTACCTATACAGGGGCAATCGGAAAACTTCCGGATTTGTTTGCAGGATCTGCAATTCCACAGTTTGCGGCATTTGGAATCATTATGTTTCTTGGAACGATTATCAGTGGAGCAAATTCTATGATTGTGCTATTGATTCCGCTGGCATTTGCAAGCATACCGCAAGCAGGAGCCGGACTTCTGGTGTACCTGATGGCACTTTCTTATGCGGCAATGCAGATTTCGCCGACGCACATCTGCCTTGCGATCATTACGGAATATTTCCGGGTATCCTGGGGGCAGCTGATGAAGAAGACGATCCCGGTTATTGTGGTGTTTGTAGTGATCTTGACAGGGTATTATGTATTGCTGAGTGGATTGGGAATATAAAAAATATGCTATATTTTTTGGGATTGTTTTGATCGTAGCAGGAACTATTGCCTGTGGTGGAAAGGATACGGTGTCTGAAAAAGATCGTATAAAGGATATGGTGCAGTGACAATACCGATGCAGTGGATCGTGTAAGGATTCAATACGGAACATCCTTTGGGTATCCGGTATCTGCAGTTGGATCTCACGTATCTGCAGTTCCGAATCATCAGACAGGAAGAAAGACATCACTCCATACAAGAGGTGTCTGTGCCATGGCAGGAACCTTCGGCTATGAACTGGATCCGGCGAAAATGACAGATGAAGAGCGCAGAGAGATCAGGGAACAGATAGTAGAATACAAAAAATATGCACAGCTTGTACAAAATGGACTTTACTATCGACTGAGTAATCCATTCGCAGAAGAAATCGGCGCATGGGAATTTGCATCAGAAGATGGGAAAGAAGTGCTTGTAAATGTAGTTATGCTTGAAATCCATGGAAACATGACAGTAAATTATGTAAAAATGAAAGGTCTGTGTGCCGGACAATTCTATAAAGATTCAAATACCGGAAAAATTTATCCGGCAGAGGCGCTGATGGAAGTTGGAATTCCGATGCCGCTTGAATTTGGTGAGTACAAAGCATATCAGATTTATCTGGAAATGGTCGAGTAAAAATGAGAAAAACAAATGATATTTTTGAAAAGAGACTGGCGAAGCATATGGATGAGCTTCGCTGGCTCTATATGGAATTATATGATAATGAAGCAATGTTTGCAGAGCTCTGTGAACAGATGCAGAATTACTATCATGCAAGAAATGCGAAACTTCGAAAGAGAGATCTGGAGAAGGAAAAGGATCAGGCGTGGTATCGTAAAAAAAACATGCTGGGAATGATGCTGTATATTGATAATTTCGCCGGAAATTTAAGAGGAGTCAAAGGAAAGCTTAAGTATCTGGAAGAATGTGGTGTAAACTGTGTTCATCTGATGCCGTTTCTCGATTCGCCAAAGGGAAGATCCGATGGAGGCTATGCGGTTGCGGATTTCAGAAAAGTAAAGCCGGAACTTGGAACCATAGAAGACCTTGCAGATCTGGCTGAAGCCTGCCATGAAAAAGACATGAATCTGTGTATGGATTTTGTAATGAACCATACTTCCGAAGATCATGAATGGGCACAGAAGGCAAGAATGGGTGAAGGCGAATATATGAGCCGGTATTTTTTCTGTGACAATGAAAACTATGTCAGAGAATATGAGAAAACAGTGCCACAGGTATTTCCGGAAACTGCACCGGGGAATTTCACCTGGCTTCCTGAAATCGGACACTACGTGTTGACTACCTTTTATCCTTACCAGTGGGATCTGAATTATAAGAATCCGAGGGTGTTTAACGAAATGATGTATAATTTCCTTTTCCTGGTCAATCAGGGGATTGACATTCTGCGGATCGATGCAGTTCCTTATATCTGGAAGGAAATGGGGACAAGCTGCAGAAATCTTCCACAGGTACACACGATAGTCAGGATGATGCGTATGATCGGGGAGATTGTGTGTCCGTCGGTTGTATTATTAGGGGAAGTCGTGATGGAACCGGAAAAAGTAGTTCCTTATTTTGGTACCATAGAAAAGCCGGAATGTCATATGCTTTATAATGTAACCATGATGGCTACTACATGGAATACGGTTGCGACGAGAGATACCAGACTTTTACGGATGCAGCTTGATATTATGAACAACCTTCCGAAAGAGTATACTTTCTTAAATTACCTCAGATGTCATGATGATATTGGATGGGGATTGGATTTCCAGACACTTGCCGGTTGGGGAATGCAGGAAGTCCCACACAAAAGATATCTGAATGACTTCTTCACAGGAAAAATCGCAGAAAGTGTGAGCCGCGGGGAACTTTATAATGAAGATCCGATAACAGGAGATGCCAGATTCTGTGCAACGACAGCTTCCATGTGTGGAATTGAAAGTGCCGGATTTGAACAAAATGAAGAAAAGAAAAAAAGAGCAGTCAGATTTGATCTGATGCTGCATGCATATATGATGGTGCAATCCGGAATTCCAATGCTTTACAGTGGAGATGAGATTGGTCAGGTAAATGATTATACTTATAAAAATGATCCGGAAAAACGGGTTGATTCCAGGTATATCCACAGAGGAAAATTTGACTGGAAGCTGGCAGACGGACGAAAGAGAAACGGAACGGTACAAAAAGAACTGTTTGATGGAATTGGAAAACTTAGATCCATCCGAAGTAAGGAAAAAGTATTTGACGCATCGGCAAATGTCTGGACGCTTGATACCTGGGAAAATGGAATCCTTGGAGTTGTGCGGGAACTGGAAGGCGAGCAGATGACAGCACTTTTTAATTTCGCAGAAGAGGACCGGACAGCCTGGATCGAAGAAGAGGGAGAGTATATGGATTTATATACCGGTAAAAAAGTCAGCCTTCAGGCAATAAAAATGGAAGGCCATTCCTTTGTATTAGCAAAGAAATGCTAAAGTAAGATAGAAAAAGAGCAGGTAAGAAATTTTATCCTTTCTTACCTGCTTTTTTTACTTTATTGGTTTTCCTGCATATCTTTCAGCATCTGGATAAGTTCCAAATCCTTTTCGGTAACACGGAAATTAGTGGTATAATTCCGTCCTTCCGGAGATTTGACGGAGATTTCGATGATGCTGTCTTTGCGGCATGCATCTCCTTTTACTGCATGAATAAAAGGCATAAATTTAGGATGCTCCTGTTGAAAAGTGGAAAATGCGGATTTCAGTTTTGCAAGCATTCCAAGCTGTTGAAAGTTAAGCGCCATAAAATACTCCTTTATAATTCAATATATCCATTGAACCCTCCAAGGGTGTAATATGCTTTTTTATCTTCTGGTTTCAGATAAATGGAGAGAGCTTCCGGATTTTCTACAGCGTGTCCCTTTGCATTGCAGTCAGCGATCACACGTTCTGTGATAGCGGATACAGTATATTCTGCACTCTGGTACTGAACATAGAATGCAGGATTTTTGGCAGGAACTTCTACTGGTACTTTGACTTCTTTTACAACTTCTTTTATCTCTACAACAGGAGTTGCCGTAGCCGGTGCTGATGATGTAGCTGTAGCAGTTACTGCTGATTCAAGTGTTCTTTTCTGTTTTTTCTTATCGATTCTTTTATTCATTATTATTACCCCTTTTTCAAATTGTATAACATCTATTATATTACTTTTATATGGAGAAGTCAAAATGGTATTTATCACAGATATTTTGCAGAAAATGAAAAAGGGTTGCGCATAATGGTGAGATATGAGTATAATGAGTATCGTGTAATTGGAGTATAACCGGGAGGAAAAGGTAGAATGAATAGAGCAGCATTATTTTTTGATATTGATGGGACCGTACTCAGTGAGATTACAAAAGAGATTCCCGCAAGTACGGTAGATGCACTTAAAAGGGCACACGACGCAGGACATTTTTTATTTATCAATACAGGAAGAACATACTGCAGTGTCCCGGTGGAACTGAAAAAACTTCCATTTGATGGATATTTGTGTGGATGTGGGATTTATTTTACATTTGATGAAGAAATTATTTTTGAAAAGCATCTGGATCCGAAGAGGGGCGATGAGATCGCTGATTATATGACAAAATGTCAGATTGATGGGATTTTTGAGGGAGCGGAAGATGTGTATTTCACTTCAAGAGTTTCAAGATTTGACAGATTGGAAAATACAAAAAAATACATGAATAACCGTGGACTTGGAATCGAGCGTTATATGGAGCAGAGAAGATGTCCATATGATAAAATCTTTATTTATACGGATGAAAAAAGTGATGTAAAAGCATTTTTTGAATTTATCAAAGATGATATGGAAGTAATCGACCGTGGAAGTAATACGTTTGAATGTATCCTCAAGGGCTATACAAAAGGAACTGCGATTGACTGGGTACTGGAGCATTTTGGAATGACGAGAGATCAGTCATATGTATTTGGAGACAGCAGCAATGATCTGGCCATGTTCCGGCATGCCGGGCATGCGATTGCGATGGGCGCGCATGACCAGGTGCTGGAACCTTATACAGAATTTGTTACAAAGACCGTTGAAGAAGATGGAATTGCTTATGCGATGAAGAAATATGGACTGATCGATTAGAGAATCCTCCGATAAAGTGACAGAGAAAAATTCCTAAGATGCAGTAGCTTTTATAAGGTCATCAAGAGAAGCAAAATGATAACCCATTTCTTCCCATTTGGTGAGAAGTTCATCTAAGATTTCAGCGTTTGTAGAGGACGTACTGTGGAGTAAAACGATGGCACCGGGATGGATTCTCCCAAGCAGCTTTTCAAAAGCCTCTTCGTGGGATGGCTGGCTATCCTGATACCAGTCGACGTAGGCGAGACTCCAGAAGAAGGTATGATAGCCAAGATCCTGTGCCATTTTCAGGTTGGCTTCGCTGTATTTGCCTTGTGGTGGACGATAAAATCTGGAAATTTCCTGTCCGGTGATCTGCTGATACAGTTTTTCAACTGTCTGGATTTCTTCAGAAAAGGATTCCATTGTAGAAATCTGTGACATGTCTTTGTGATGCCAGGTGTGGTTGCCGATGGTGTTACCGGCAGCGAGGATCTGTTTGATAAGTTCTGGATTGCTTTCCAAAAGTGTGCCGACGACGAAGAACGTTGCCGGAGCCTGATGTTTCGTAAGAGCTTCCAGAATAGCCGGTGTATTTCCATTTTCATAACCGGCATCGAAAGTAAGGTAGATTACCTTTTCGCTGGTGTCCTGTGCGTAAAAGGCATCAAATTTTTTCAACTCGTCAAATGTGGCATTGCCAACAGGGGGATTCCCATCCGTTTGGAAGCTGAGCCCCCAGTTGCCTTCAGAAGAGGTGGGAACAGCGGCTGGAAAGAAATGATCATGCAGAAATGCAGCGCCGGTTCCCACAAAGAAAGCCGCAAGGAAAAGAAAACAGATCCGTATAATATTTTTTGATTTTAATCTGGAAAACATAAAAGGAACTCCGATCGGATAGAAAACAGGTGATTGATAAAATATATGTGGAAATGGAAGGAAAAGAACCGAAATAGATAAAATAGCGGTCAGAAAATAAAGTGGACAAAAAGTGATCAAAAAATAAAAAAAAGACTTGCATTTTTTCTGAGATGTGATATTATATTATTTGTCTTTAAGACGCGGGTGTAGTTCAATGGTAGAACACCAGCCTTCCAAGCTGGATACGTGGGTTCGATTCCCATCACCCGCTTTTGTTATGCGTAAAAAGAAGAGAGAATGTAAGGAAAATTTTGTTTGACTTTTTGAAAAAGAGGAAATATAATTACAAGAAACGAGTAGCCAGTAAGCGTAAATCCAGTTTACCAGCTACTCGTTTTCATTTTGCAAAAATCAATATCGCCATGAAAAAGTGTGTAGCGTGTCAGCGTAAGTCCAGCTTATATGACAAGGTGCGCACTTTTTTTGTGCCAAAAAGAAAGGAGTTTAAAAAATGGCGGAAAGCAACAAGATGAAGGAGATGCCGGTAAATAAGCTGATGGTCCAGATGGGAATCCCGATGATCCTATCTATGGCATTGCAGGCAGTCTATAACATTGTAGACAGTGCATTTGTAGGAAATATGAGAGTAGGCAGTGAGGCAGCATTAAATGCATTGACTTTGGTATTCCCGGTTCAGATGCTTATGGTCGCAGTAGGAATCGGAACGGGTGTAGGAACCAATGCACTTCTGGCAAGGACACTTGGTCAAGGGAATAGTAAAAAAGCAGCAAAGGTAGCAGGAAACAGTCTGTTTCTTGGAGTGATCATTTATGTGGTCTGCTTACTGTTTGGTATCTTTGGGGTGAAAGCATATATTTCATCACAGACAGTAGATACAGAAGTATTGGAGATGGGAGTCAGCTATCTGAGGATATGCTGCGTAATCTCTTTTGGTATTATTTTCTTTTCTTTATTTGAAAAGTTATTACAGGCAACAGGTCGTTCTCTTTATTCCACAATTGGTCAGGTGGTTGGAGCCGTTGTAAATATTATCCTTGATCCGATCATGATTTATGGTATTGGTCCTTGCCCGGAAATGGGAGTGAAAGGTGCAGCTTATGCAACTGTAATTGGTCAGGTAGCATCCGCAGTATTATTGCTTATCTTTCATATCAAATTCAATAAGGAATTCGAGCATGGGGCAAAATACATGAAGCCGGATGGCGGAATTATCAAAGAAATCTATACAATCGGACTTCCGGCAATCATTGCACAGGCATTGATGTCCATTATGGTTTATGTGATGAATCTGATCCTGAAGTTCAATCCAGCAGCACAGACAGCCTATGGATTATTTTATAAAGTTCAGCAGTTTGTACTGTTTCTCGCTTTTGGTCTGCGAGATGCGATCACCCCGATCATTGCATTTGCTTATGGAATGAGAAGTAAAAAGAGAATTCAGGATGGAATCAAATATGGTCTGATCTATACAATTGTGTTAATGATTCTGGGAATTACAATCACAGAGATTTTCCCCGGAGCATTTGCAACGCTGTTTAATGCGGGACAGTCAAGAGAATATTTTATTGAAGCAATGAGAATAATCTCAGTCAGCTTTTTGTTTGCAGGCATCAATATTGCTTATCAGGGTATTTATCAGGCACTGAATGGTGGTATAGAGTCCCTTGTTATTTCGCTTTTGAGACAGCTCATTATTATACTGCCGCTGGCCGGAATTTTTTCTATGTTTGTCAGAAATGGACAGATGGGCATTTCATTGATCTGGTGGTCATTTCCGATTACTGAAATAGTTTCATGTTTTGCAGGTTATGTATTTTTAAAGAGAATCAAAAAAAATAAAGTAGATGTTTTGAATTAAGGAGGAATCAGAGATGGCGAAAAGAATTATTACAATCAGTAGAGAATTTGGAAGCGGTGGACGTTTCATCGGAGAAAAAGTAGCGAAGAAACTTGGGATTGCTTATTATGATAAAAATATTATTAATGACATTGCAGAGAAGTCCGGTTTGTCACCGGAGTATGTTCAGAAAAATGCAGAATTATCTCCGAAAAAAGGATTATTTGCATATGCATTTGCCGGACGTGATATTACAGGAAAATCAGTAGAAGACATGGTGTATGAGGCACAGAGAAAGGTTATCTTAGAACTGGCTGATAAGGAATCTTGTGTGATTATCGGAAGAAATGCAGACTATATTCTGAAGGATAGGGACGATGTGCTGAATGTATTTATCTATGGGGATATGCCGGAAAAAACAAAGCGAATTATGGGGTTATATAATGTAGAAGAAAAGGAAGCTGTCAAAATGATGGCAGATACAGATAAAAGGCGTATGACGAATTATAATTTTTATACGGATCAGAAATGGGGAAAAACGAGCAATTATACGCTGTGTCTGAACAGCTCACAGCTTGGATATGACAGATGTGAAGCGATAATTATTGAGTGTGCAAAATAAAAATTTGCTTACATTTTTCAAAAAATAAAGTATAATTAGTATTGTAAAACCAAGTACGATTTACATGAAAATTAGGGATCATTTCATTCAAATTTACTGAGTGAAGGATCCCTTTTTCTATGTGACGTATCTTTAAATTGAAAGAGATGTAGTTATAATGAAAAGAATTAAAGCAGCTTGTATCACTTAGACATTGTTTTTTCAAATCATGATGGAGAAACGACAGAGTATGCAAAAAAAACGATTGTACAGGAGTGTGAAAAGTATAAAGCACAGTTAGAAAAGAGTGGAACAAAGTACAAAATTTTGTCAGAAAATATGATATTGCTGGAGAAGTGTAGTAAGAAAATCAGACGAATATATTTTTCCGAAGATTTGTCGTAAAAATGTGGTCAAATCAAGAAAATCGAGTGCGAAAGCAAGTGAAAAATCCCTGGGAAGCTGAGAGATACGCCATGCACAGCTCGGGAAAGAATTTCCTCGTTGCCGGGCTGTCGCCCTATAAAATAGCAAAAATAGACGCCTTTGCAAGTTCGTTCACAAAATCTTCACAAAATAATTAGCACTCACCTATTGACAGTGCTAATAATGCGTGCTATAGTACAGATAGAACAAAGGAAGGGGAACGAAAAGAAAGGTTCGCCAGAGAGTGTTCCGAACGTATTATGAGTGTTTGAAAGGAGACAGGACTTATGTTAATGCCTAGTATTTTTAATAATAATTTATTTGATGATGATTGGTTTGGATTTCCGTTTTACGGATATGCAGATAAAGCAGAGAACAGAGCAGAAAAGAAGCTCTATGGACATCATGCGAATAATCTGATGAAGACAGATATCAAGGAAATGAAAGCTGGATATGAACTTGAGATTGATCTTCCAGGGTTCAAGAAAGATGAAGTTACTGCAGAATTGAAAGATGGTTATCTGACAGTCAGTGCAGCGAAAGGTCTTGATCAGGATGAACAGGAGAAAGGAACCGGCAGGTATATCCGCCGTGAACGTTACGCAGGAGCATGTCAGAGAAGTTACTATGTTGGTGAAGATATCACAGAAGAAGATATCAAAGCAGAATTTAAACATGGTATTCTGAAACTCTTTGTTCCGAAAAAAGAAGCAAAACCAGCGGTAGAAGAGAAGAAATATATCACAATTGAAGGTTAATATAGAAGATAAATTTCCCCCGGAGAGCAATCTCCGGGGTGTTTTACAGGCAGGAGGTGACAGAGCATGGCAGCAAAGCGGGATTACTACGAGGTGCTCGGAGTAGCAAAGAATGCAGATGAGAAGACAATCAAAAAAGCTTACCGGAAGCTGGCGAAGAAGTATCATCCGGATACCAATGCCGGAAATCCGGATGCAGAAAAGAAATTCAAAGAAGTAACAGAAGCTTATTCGGTACTGAGTGATCCGGAAAAGAAGAAGATGTATGACCAGTTTGGACACGCCGCATTTGACCAGTCTGCAGGAGGCAGCTATCAGGGCAGTGGATTTGGAAATGGTTTCCAGGGATTCAAAAGTGGTCCTGGAGGATATCAGGAGTATCATTTTACAGGAAATGCAGATGATATTTTCGGAGATATGTTTAAAGATATATTCCATGGAGGCAGCAGTAAAAGCACAGATGGTTTCGGAGGTCATGGTTTTCACAGAAGCAGTTTCTATGACGATGGATCCGGATTTGGTGGCTTCGGAGGATTTGGCGGTCACGGATCAGCAGGCTTTGATCAGAAAGGTCAGGATCTGAATGCCAGTGTGTCTGTTACATTTGATGAGGCCGCATTTGGATGTGATAAAAGAATTACTCTGCAGGATCAGAGCGGAAAAGCACAGACACTTGAGGTGCATATTCCGGCAGGAATTGACAGCGGAAAGAGCATAAGACTTCGCGGAAAAGGAATGCCGGGAACCGGAAAAGGCGGGGCAGGAGATCTGCTTCTGAAAGTAACTGTTCAGCCAAAAGCCGGATATGAACGAAAAGGTATGGATGTTTATACAACGGTCAGCATTCCTTATACAACTGCCGTGTTTGGTGGAGAAGCAAGGGTGCATACCCTGTATGGTGATGTGATGTGCAAAATCAAAGAAGGAACACAGTCAGGAAGCAAGATTCGTTTAAGAGGAAAAGGAATCGTTTCCATGAAGGATGCAAATGTCCATGGTGATCAGTATGTAACGGTACAAATTCAGGTTCCGAGACATTTAAATGCAGAAGCAAGACAGAAACTGATGGAATATAAGAAAGCCGCTGCCGGAGGAAGATAAAGGATCCGGGGCGTTTCATATAGATGGGACTCATAAAATGAGTTCGATGATTTGACAGGGAAGTAAAAATTTATATAGATTTAGCACTCGACTATTGACAGTGCTAATAACAAGTGCTATAGTTCGAGTAGAACAAAGATAGCAAGGCAAAGGAGGGACTCATGTTATGAATATCAATAAATTTACACAAAGTTCTATGGCAGCAGTACAGAACCTTGAAAAGATTGCGGCAGATTATGGCAACCAGGAAATTGAACAGGAACATCTTCTGTATTCTTTGCTTACAATAGATGACAGCCTGATTCTCAAGCTGATTGAGAAGATGGGCATTACAAAAGAGACGATGATGAACCGTGTGGAAGAGCTTTTACGGAAGCGTCCGAAGGTACAGGGCGGTCAGATGTATATTGGTCAGAATCTGAATAATGTGCTGATCCATGGCGAGGATGAGGCAAAGCAGATGGGTGATGAATATGTATCGGTTGAGCATCTGTTCCTCGCACTTCTGAAATATGCGAACCGTGAGATCAAAGGTATGATGAAGGAACTTGGAATCACAAGGGAAAGCTTCCTTCAGGTACTTTCTTCGGTAAGAGGTAATCAGCGAGTAACCAGTGATAATCCGGAAGCTACTTATGATACCTTGAACAAATACGGGGAAGATCTGGTAGAAAAAGCCAGGGAGCAGAAGCTGGATCCGGTCATCGGACGTGATGCAGAGATCCGGAATGTGATCCGTATCCTGTCACGTAAGACAAAGAACAACCCGGTTCTGATCGGTGAACCTGGTGTAGGTAAGACAGCAGCAGTAGAAGGTCTGGCACAGCGTATCGTGCGTGGTGATGTACCGGAAGCTTTGAAAGATAAAAAAGTATTTGCACTGGATATGGGAGCACTGGTTGCAGGTGCCAAGTATCGTGGTGAATTTGAAGAGCGTCTGAAAGCAGTTCTGGAAGAAGTCAAGAACAGTGATGGAAACATCATTCTGTTTATCGATGAGCTGCATACCATTGTAGGTGCCGGAAAGTCAGATGGTGCAATGGACGCCGGAAATATGTTAAAACCAATGCTTGCCCGTGGTGAGCTGCATTGTATCGGTGCGACAACTCTGGATGAGTATCGCCAGTATATTGAAAAGGATGCCGCTCTGGAACGTCGTTTCCAGCCGGTTATGGTGGATGAGCCTTCAGTTGAGGATGCCATTTCTATCCTTCGTGGATTGAAAGAGCGTTATGAAGTATTCCATGGTGTCAAGATCACAGACAGCGCACTGGTTGCGGCGGTTACTCTGAGTAACCGTTATATTTCAGACCGTTTCCTTCCGGATAAGGCAATCGACCTGGTTGATGAAGCATGTGCATCCATTAAGACAGAGCTGGATTCTATGCCGACAGAGCTGGATGAACTGAACCGTAAGATTATGCAGCTGGAGATTGAAGAAGCCGCTTTGAAGAAAGAGGATGACCGACTGAGCAAGGAAAGACTGCAGAAACTGCAGGAAGAACTTGCCGAAGAACGGGAAAAATTCGCAAAGCAGAAAGCACAGTGGGATAACGAAAAACATTCTGTTGAACATGTACAGAAGATCCGTGAGCAGATTGAACAGCTGAACCGTGAAATCGAAGCAGCTCAGAGGAGCTATGATCTGAACAAGGCAGCAGAGCTTCAGTACGGACGACTTCCACAGTTGCAGAAACAGCTGGAAGAAGAGGAAGCAAAGGTAAAAGATGAAGATCTGTCACTGGTTCATGAAAGTGTTACCGATGATGAGATTGCCAAGATTATTTCCCGCTGGACTGGTATTCCGGTTGCAAAATTAAACGAAAGCGAGAGAAGCAAGACACTGCACCTTGCAGATGAACTTCACAAACGTGTCATCGGACAGGACGAAGGCGTTACGAAAGTAACCGATGCAATCATCCGTTCCAAAGCAGGAATCAAAGATCCGACTAAGCCGATTGGTTCCTTCCTCTTTCTTGGACCTACAGGTGTAGGCAAGACAGAGCTTGCAAAAGCACTTGCCGAGAATCTGTTTGATGATGAGAACAATATGGTGCGTATCGATATGAGTGAGTACATGGAGAAATATTCCGTGTCCCGTCTGATCGGAGCGCCTCCGGGATATGTCGGATATGATGAGGGCGGTCAGCTTACGGAAGCCGTTCGCAGGAAACCGTATTCCGTAGTGCTTTTCGATGAAGTAGAAAAAGCACATCCGGATGTATTTAACGTACTTCTGCAGGTACTGGATGACGGACGTATCACGGACTCGCAGGGACGTACCGTTGATTTCAAGAATACGATCCTGATCATGACATCGAACATCGGATCTTCTTATCTGCTGGATGGTATTGATGAAAATGGCGATATCAAACCAGAGGCAGAGGCGATGGTCATGAATGATCTGAGAGCACATTTCAGACCGGAATTTCTGAACCGTCTGGATGAGACGATTATGTTCCGTCCGCTGACGAAAGATAATGTCTACTCTATCATCAGCCTGCTTGTCAATGATATCAATAAACGGCTTGCAGATAAAGAACTGAGGATCGAGCTTACCGAAGCAGCCAAACAGCTTGTAGTGGAAGGCGGATATGATCCGACCTATGGTGCAAGACCATTGAAGAGATATCTTCAGAAGAATGTTGAAACCGAGGCAGCTAAACTGATCCTGGAAGGAAATGTTGGCAGCGGAGATACGATCCTGATCGATAATGTGGATGGAAAACTTACTGCAAGGATCAAGCAGCACTTAAGAGAAGTATAAGAAATGTGATATATAAAGAATCTGCAATCGGCAGATCATCGAATCCGATCATGGTGACATCATCAGGCGCAGGACGGTTTATGACCGCTTGCGCCTGTATTCGTTTGGAGTTATACCAAACTGTTTTTTGAGGGCAGTCTGAAAGTGGTTCTGGCCTGAAAAACACAAAAAAGTGCTGATTGTACTGATCGGTTTATTCGTGAACTGAAGCAGACGCCGTCCCTCCTCGGGCTTGCACCGGAGAATAAAATGGCTTCTTCAATCACATAATCGCGATACAAAGCTTTCGATTGAAGAAATAGCCCTGGATTGTCGGGTATGAGAATCAAAGCTATTTTTTCAGACAATTTAAGAAACGTTACGGAATGATACCGCACAAATACAGAAAAGAAAACATAAAAGATAAAAAACGATAAGATGTAAAATAAGGACAGTTTTTTGAACTAATGAGGTTCTAAAAAGCTGTCCTTATTTTTGTTATATTGAGTACTATAATGGTCTCATAAATTAAGACACCCTAAACAATGCTTCTGCTGTATTCGATGACAAGCGTGAAGAAAATTTCAAGGAAAAGCTTTTCTATCCGACTAAAAATGGTTAATTCTAAGCGGCTTTAGGTTGTCAATTTTCCCCGCCCCTAACAAAAGTATTATTTTGTGTATATTCTATCTTGTTTTGTTTATGGTGCATACACATACTAAATGGTAAAATTAAAGTGAATTTAGATATCATTTGTGACAAAGCGCACTTCAAGTTTATCAGGGCGTGAATAACTTTCTGTATATTCAACTAAATTACTATTTTCATCGTATCCTATGAATTCAATATAGTTGACGATAGAGGTGGCACTTGGAAGATGAAGGTGCTTTTGAAGTTTTTCGCCAGCTTCTACCATCATCATTGTCTCATTAAATTTTACAGGCAAATGATTTTTGGATTTCATATAATCATAAAGCGATATGTGCTCAAAATTGTAATTATCGATATCTGAAAAAAAATGAATAGGAACATAGGTAAACTCAATTGCAAGAGGTTCCTTGTTTCCAAGACGAATTCGATGAATACCGTATATTTCATCTTCTTCAGAAAGTCCAAGTTTATCTGCAAAGTATTTTCTGTTTTTGATTATACCTGTGCCTAAGCATTTATTGGAAATTTCAATACCAAAGTTACGAACTAAAGAGGTAAAGCTGGCATTTTTTGATTCATTTAGTACTCCTAAAGCAACTCGATTTTGTTCGGGTTTGCGGACAAAAGTTCCCTTTCCGTGAACGCGAATTAAGTAATGTTGGCTAATTAATTCGTCAAAGATGTCATGAATCAAATACCGACTTACACTATACATTGTTGCAAAATCCCGTTCGCTAGGAAGCAACTCCCCAGGAAGATATTCCTGTGTTTTAATTTTTGTAATGATACTAGATTTTATTTGTGCGGCTAATACATCATCATTGTTCATAAAACTACCTCCCTGATAAAACCAAAACGATCAATTAGCATATTATTTTCAAAAAAGACTGCAAGATGTCCTTGTTTATCATACATGAGCCCTTTGTATTTTATTAAAGGGCTACCAACAGGAATATTTAAAATTTGAGCAGTCTTTGTGTCTGCGTAAAGTAAGGTGACTTTTTGATTCGATTTTGCCAAGGTTATTTGACAATTGTTTGTAATCAAATCAATTGCAGGAGCAGAAGCAGCAATTTGTTGGGTGAGATCTGGATAGATATATTCAGGAATATAAGTTGTATTGATACAAATTGGTTGAGTACCATCTGAATAAAGCCAAACAATTTTGTATATTTTCGATTTTTCAGGAAGTAACATTTCGTTTGCAAGATAGTTATCTGCTTCTATTTTTTTGAAATCATATAATTCGTAAGTTAATTGTCCGCTATCTTCCTCTGAATGTAAGGAAAAATTACGAATGGATTGTAAAATGCGTTTAGGCGCTACGTAATAACCACTTCGTGGTTTTGAGATAATTGTTTTATCTTGAAGTAACAGATTCAAGGCTCCACGAACAGTTAAGCGTTGTACATGAAACAGCTCTGCCAGCTTTCGTTCCGAAGGTAGTTTGTCACCTGGAAGATAGTGTTCTTCCTTTAGCATGTATTTGATTTCTTTTGATAATGCAACATCTAAAGTTAATAAATTTTTTTTCATAAGAACTCCTAATATTATAATTTACTTGTAAATTATAATCAAATTATACGTTGTCAGTTCTTAAAAAGCAAATAGAAAGGAAAAAAGAAATGAATAAATAAAAAATAAATATAAAAACTGGTATAGTAAACTTAAAATGCGTTTCATACCAGAATAAAAGAAATATATGCATTATGTATAAATAAATGTATTTATATTTATAAAAATACAACAATATTCAATATTTTTCGCATGAAATATTGAAAAAAATAAAAAAAGTGGTATATTAAATTTAAAAATAGTCACCAATACAAAAGAAGGGAAAGGGAAAACACTATGTTGAAATTTAATGAACAGAAACAGATTGAAAGTGTGAATGGAGCGCTTGCTCTGAGAAATCAAATTAATGAATTGATTGATGGAATTTGTAAAGAAGGATACAAGAATATTTGTTGGCTCGGTATCGGTGGAACATATGCATCTTGCCTCCAGGCAGAGGTTCATATGAAAGAAAAATCAAAACTTTCATTTTTTGTTGAAAACGCAGCAGAGTATTTGACAACTGGAAATAAAAAAGTTGGAGAAGGAACTATTGTAATTATTTCGTCTGTTACAGGAACAACTTCTGAAATCGTAGATGGAGTAAAAAAAGCACAGAAGAGTGGAGCAAGGGTGATTGGTTTTATTGATGTTGCTACTGCAGAACTTGCAAAACTTGTAGACTATGTGATTACATATCCTGCCAATGAACAATTGAAATTTTATATGGTAGCAGATAGATTTATGTATAATGCAGGAGAATTTCCAGAATATGAGGATTTATACAAGGAGTTGGATCAGTATTTGGCAACTGCACTTGTGGAAGTTGAAAAGGAAGCAGATGCTTTCGGAGAAGAATTTGCAAATCGTCATAAGGATGACAAAATTCATTATTTTGTTGGGGCTGGGAACCAGTATGGTGCCACATATTCTTATGCAATGTGTTATTGGGAAGAACAGCATTGGATTCGTACAAAATCTATCCACAGTGCAGAATTTTTCCATGGAATGTTAGAAATAATTGACAAAGATACACCAGTTACAGTATTTATTGGGGAAGATTCTCAGAGATCATTGAGCGAGCGCGTTGCAAACTTCTTGCCACGCATTTGTGGAAAATACAATATTATTGATACCAAGAAATTTGAATTAAAAGGAATTAGTCCAGAGTACAGAGGATATATATCACATTTAGTGATGCATGCGGTAACACAGAGAATTGATGTACATATGGAAAAAGTCAATTGTCATCCTATGGAAATCAGAAGATATTACAGATGTCTGGACTATTAAGGTGGCAAAATGGACAGAAAGATAAGAGTAGCAGCAATAGGAGATAATTGTATTGATTATTATGATTCATTGAATGAATCTTATCCAGGGGGAAACCCAGTGAATGTTGCTGTATACATAAAACGATTAGGTGGAGAAAGTTCTTATACAGGTGCTGTTGGAACTGATTCATTCGGAAAAATCATGATAAGTGCAATTCAAAATAAAGGAGTCGATACTTCTCATGTTCAAGTGCTGGATGGAAAAACCGCAGTTACACATGTTGACATTGTAGATGGAGATAGAGTGTTTGGAAAATATGAAGAAGGTGTTTTGGCAGACTTTAAGCTAAGAGAACAAGACATTTCCTTTATAAAGAAACATGATTTAGCGGTTACAGGAATTTGGGGAATGATTGAAGATGAGCTTCCACTTATTTCGAAAGAAATTCCAGTTGCATTTGATTTTGCCAATAAATTTGCAAATCCAATTGTTGAGAAAGCGATTCCATATGTGACATATGCATTCTTCTCTTTTGACGAGGAATCACGCAATGAGTTTAGACAGAAATATCATAGCATGGGCTTAAAAGAAAAAGAAAATTGTACGGAACAATTAAAGGAATTCATGAAAGCAATGCAACAAAAAGGACCTAAAGTCATTATTGCAACATTGGGGAAAAATGGAAGCATTGGGTATGATGGAAATTCTTGGTATCGATTTGGAATCATAGAGTGTAAAGTTGTTGATACAATGGGTGCAGGCGACAGTTTTATTGCCGGATTTTTATATGGGATTTTGAATGGATTGAATGTTCAAGATTCGATGGAAGCAGGAGCTCAGAATAGTGCGGTAACAATAGGGTATCAAGGGGCATGGTAGAAGGAGAATATAACGAATGAGAAAAAAAATAGTGGCAATTTTATTGATAGCTACGATGGCAATGGGTATTGCAGCATGCGGAGGTTCAGGGGACAAAAAAGACGATAATACAATTACAGTATGGTGTTGGGACAAAACATTTAATATTTTTGCAATGGAAGAAGCTGCAAAAATTTATCAAGAAGATCATCAAGATGTGAAAATTGATATTGTCGAAGTTGGAGATGTAGATGTACAGTCTAGACTTACTACGGCTGGTACATCAGGAGATCTAAGCACATTGCCAGATATTTTTTTGCTGCAAGACCAGGCATTCCAAAAAAATGTATTATCTTATCCAGATGTATTTAAAGAAATTTCTGAAAAGAAAATTGATTTTTCAGAATTTGCTCCTGGTAAAACAGATTTTTCTGTTGTAGATGGAAAACACTATGGAGTGCCTTTTGACAACGGAGCAGCAATTGCTTGTTATCGTACAGATATTTTGCAAGAAGCTGGAATGACTTTAGAAGATTTTACAGATATTACCTGGGATGAGTGGGTTGAAAAAGGCAAAGTAGTACTGGAAAAAACAGGAAAACCATTATTGACAACGACAGCAGGCGAATGTGATTTGCTTACGATGATGTTACAGTCTGCAGGAGCATCTTTGTTTAATGAAGATGGAACAACGAATATTGCAAAAAATGACACTTTGAAGAAGGTAATTGATACATATTGTAAAATGAAAGATTCAGGTGTGTTACAGGAAGTAAATAACTGGGATGAATACACTGGCTCAATGTTGAACAGTGAAGTTGCAGGTGTGATTAATGGGTGTTGGATTATGGGAACAATTCAGACAGCTGAGGATCAGTCAGGAAAATGGGCTATTACAAATATTCCAAAACTTACAAATGTAAAGGGTGCCACAAACTATTCAAATATTGGAGGTTCTTCCTGGGCAATCTCAGGGAATTGTGGAAACGTAGAGTTAGCAGAAGATTTTCTTGCATCTACATTTGCTGGAAGTACAGAGTTATATAATAATATTCTCTCTTGTGGAGCAATTGCTACATGGACACCAGCAGGAGATTCTGATGCATATGCAGTACCGAATGAATTTTTCTCTGGTGATGCAGTGTTTGAAAAAATAGTTGACTATTCAACAAAAGTTCCTTCTATTATTACGGGACCATATTTCCATGAAGCAAGAGACGCAATCTCTGTTGCGACAACAAATATTACAAATGGTGCAGATTTAAAGAAAGAGCTTAAAAAAGCGGAAGATACTGTTAATTTTAATATGGGACAGTAAGAAAGGTTCCTATCATACAAGGGGATGGAATGTAGAACCATCTCCCTTATGGATAGAGAGGAGGAGTTTTTGTGTCTAACAAACCAAGAAAAATGACGTTGGAAAAAAAGCATAATTTAACAGGATGGGCTTTTTTGGCACCAGCAACATTTTTGATTGCGGTGTTTAGTTTTTGGCCAATGATTAAAGCGTTAGTTTTATCTTTTCAGACGGGGAAAGGTAGAAATATGCAGATGGCTGGATTTACAAATTACATCAGAATGTTTCAAGATGATGTATTTATTCAGTCAATAAAAAACACATTTTTTTATTTCATTCTTCAAGTGCCCATTATGCTTGTAGTAGCGATGGTGTTAGCTTGTATTCTAAATAAAAAAGACTTACGGTTTAAAGGATTTTTCCGAACAATGATTTTTTTGCCGTGTACAACTTCATTGGTTGCGTACTCAATTATTTTTCGGTCTTTGTTTGCAAATGATGGATTAGTAAATTATGTTCTAGTGAATTTGGGAATTTTGGATAAACCATATAATTTTTTGACACAACCATTTGCGGCAAAAATAGTTATCATATTGGCTCTTTTGTGGAGATGGACAGGATATAATATGGTATTTTTCCTTTCTGGATTGCAAAACATTGAATATTCAGTATACGAAGCTGCAAAAATTGATGGAGCATCAGCAATACAGACATTTTTTAAGATTACTGTTCCATTATTAAAACCAACTATCTTGTTGACAGCAATAATGTCAACAAATGGAACATTACAGTTATTTGATGAATCAATTAACTTGACCGATGGAGGTCCTGCGAATGCTTCGATCTCTATGTCACATTACATATATAATTTATGTTTTAAGTATGTGCCGAATTTTGGATATGCAGCAGCGATGTCCTTCTTTATATTACTGTTGGTTGCAGTATTAGCATTTATACAAATGAGGGTGGGTGATAAACGTGATTAAAAAAATGAAAAATATAGGAATGTATGCATTCTTGATTTTGGTTACTTTTATTTCAGTATTTCCTTTGTACTGGATGGTAAGTGCATCCACAAACAAAAGTGTGGATGTATCAAAAGGTGTATTATCGTTTGGCTCTCATTTGGGAGAAAACTTGAAAAATCTGCTGGCAAATCAAGATGTATGGGCTGCATTGGTCAATTCATTTAAATATGCAATATTACTTACAATAGTTTCGATGGTGATATGTTCCTTGGCAGGATATGGATTTGAAATTTATCATGATAAAGCAAAAGATGCCGTGATGGGTGTGATTCTTCTTGCGATGATGGTTCCATTTATTACGATATTGGTCCCATTGTTTCAGATGGTTGCAAAAATGAAAATGTTAAATAGTACGTTGGGATTCATTTTACCAACGATATCAACCCCATTTTTAATCATGATGTTTCGGCAGAGTGCAAGATCATTTCCTCGTGATATTATTGAAGCTGCCAGATTAGATGGACTTTCGGAAATTAGAATCTTCTTTCAGATGTTTATTCCTACAATGAAATCAACATATGCAGCGGCTATGACTATTACATTTATGAATGCTTGGAATAGTTATATGTGGCCGAAAGTAATCATGACACAATCCGAGAGCATGACAATGCCAATGGTTGTAGCAAATCTGACAGAGGGATATGTAACAGACTATGGAATGCTTATGTTGGCAGTCTTAATATGTACATTGCCTACCGCCTTAGTATTCTTTATTTTACAGAAGAGTTTTGCAGAAGGTATTACTGGAGCTGTAAAATAATAAATGATATCTATAAAGAAAGGGATTAGAAATGGAATATAAAAAAATAAATATGCCAGGTCTTCTGCATGGTGGAGATTATAATCCTGAACAATGGTTAGATAGACCGGATATTCTTGAAGAGGATATCCGGTTAATGAAATTAGCGCATGTAAATAATGTTTCACTAGGAATATTTTCGTGGGCATTTTTAGAGCCAGAAGAAGGAAAATATCAGTTTGACTATTTAGAAGAAATTATTAACCGTTTATATGACAATGGCATCTATACAAATCTAGCTACACCAACAGGTGCAATGCCAAATTGGATGACTCAAAAATATCCTGAAGTAATGCAGACAGATGAAAACGGGATACAGAATTTACCAGGAAAAAGGCATAATTTTTGTTACACGTCTGCTGTTATGAGAGAAAAAACTAGAAAGTTGGATTTGAAATTATCAGAACGCTTTGGAAAACATCCAGGAGTAATTCTTTGGCATATATCAAACGAATACGGAGGAAATTTTAGGGATGCTTCTTGTCATTGCGAAGAATGTCAAAAAGCATTTCGGAAATGGTTGAAAAAAAAATACAAAACATTGGATGCATTGAATCATGCATGGTGGAGTGCGTTTTGGAGTCATACTTATACCGATTGGGAACAGATTCATTCACCTTCTCCGAGGGGAGAGGATGAATTACACGGTTTGAAATTGGACTGGAAAAGATTTGTGAGCGAACAGTTACAGGACTTTTGTAGAGAAGAGATTCGAGCTGTTAAAACATATTCGGATCTTCCAGTTACAACAAACATGATGATGTATTTTTCACCATTGGATTATGATAAATGGGCAAAGGAGTTGGATGTGATTTCTTGGGACTCTTATCCGAGTTGGCATACAAAAGAAGATGAAGTACCGATTGCTGTGTGGGCAGCCTTTATGCATAACCAGATGAGAGGATTTCAGAAGAAGCCATTTTTGATGATGGAATCAACACCATCACTTGTGAATTGGGATGAGGAAAATAATGTAAAAAGACCGGGGATGAATTACTTATCTTCAATGCAGGCAATTGCGTTAGGTTCGAATAGTGTTCTTTATTTTCAATGGAGAAAAAGCAGAGGATCGAGTGAAAAGTTTCATGGAGCGGTTGTTGGTCATGATGCGTCAGAAAAGAATAGAGTTTTTCAAGAAGTTGCTTGGATTGGCAAAGATCTAGAAAAGCTAAGCAGTCAAATACTAAGTACATGTAATAGGGCGAAGGTAGCTATTATTATGGATTGGGAAAATTGGTGGGCTCTTTCTGACGCACAAGCAATATCGAGAAAATTTGATTATACGGAAGAACTTTTAAAATATTATCGGGTTTTTTGGGAAAAAGGAATTGAAGTTGATATAATTTCCATGGATCGAGAGTTGTTAGATTATCAGCTTGTGGTTGCTCCGACCTTGTACTTGCATAAAAAAGAGTATATTCATAAAGTAGAAGCATACGTGGAAGCAGGTGGAATATATGTAACAACTTATTGGAGTGGAGTAGTAAATGAAACAGATTTATGTTTTATTGGAGAGAGACCACATGAGAGATTGCTAGGATTATCAGTTGATGAGATTGATGTGGGGAATGAATATTTTCCAAATACTTTCTCCTATAAAGACGGTGTATATAAAGCCGGTGTGTTAAGAGAAGTTGTGACACTTCAAACTGCAAAGCCGTTGGGAACATACTTGCAAGATTACAATGTAAATACTCCAGCAATTACAGAAAATGCGTATGGCAAAGGAAAAGCTTACTATGTTGCTGTTCAACCAGATCTGGAATTTTTGAAAGAATTTTTGGGCGATGTAATTGAGGAAGCAAATGTGGAAGCAAATTTGACGGAAACATTGCCTTATGGAGTTACTGTTTCAAAAAGAAGTGGAAAAGAACAGAAAGATGATGTATATTTTCTTCAGAATTTTAACAGACATCCTGTGAAGATGGTTTTGAATGAATGTTATACAAATTTGATTACTGATGAAATCCTTACAGGTTCAATAAAACTACAAACATATCAATGTATTGTGATGAAAAAGAAATAAGATTCCGTAATAGGGAGGAACTCACATTGAAATCAAAGGCAAAGACATTTTTAATTGATATTTTACTTGATATTGTAGGTGGTTGTTTCATTGCGATTGGAGTCTATAATTTTGCAGTGGCATCTGGATTTCCGGTAGCAGGTATATCAGGTATTGCAATCGTGTTTTATTATTTTTGGAAAATTCCAATTGGTACAATGACGACAATTTTGAATATTCCAATTATTTTAATTTGTTACAAGTTGTTGGGAAAACAATTTTTTTTAAGATCAATAAAGACAATGTTAATTTCTAATATACTGATGGACTGGGTTGTTCCATTGCTTCCAATTTACCAAGGTGATATGATGTTATCTTGTATTTGTATGAGTGTATTCTCAGGAATCGGATATGCATTAATTTACATGAGAGATACCTCTACAGGTGGAGCAGATTTTGTTTTGATGGCAATACACAAGGCAAAGCCACATATTTCTGTAGGAAAAATTATCATTGTTATGGATTTTATTATTGTAATTATTGGTGGAATTCTGATGCATGGAAACATTGATAAGATTATTTATGGATTAATTGGAACGTATATTCTATCATTTGTCGTAGATAAGCTAATGTATGGCGTTGATGCTGGAAAACTTGCTTTGATTGTAACAGAAAAGGGGCCACAAATTGCAGCAAAAATTGATGAGCTATCACAACGAGGGGCAACTTTGATTAAGGCAGAAGGAAGTTATACAGGACGTGAAAAAGAAGTATTAATGTGTGCATGTAACAATAAAGAAATGTATACGATTCAAGAAGCTGTAAAGAAAGTAGATTCATCAGCGTTTCTTGTTACAATGGAATCGAATGAAGTGCGTGGAAAAGGATTCAAGCCAATATAATATAAAAATTAAGAAGTTCTAGCATGGATCGGTATAAGATTGGATCCGGAACATTATCTTTGATTATGGAACGTTATCACGCGGGAGGAATTCCGATTGAAGAACTCCAGATGATACCACCAAAAGAGGTGGAATTACTTTTTTATCCTCAGAAAAATATTAAAAAGAAGGATATTCCACTTCCAGATTTCCAGTACTACTATGATAGGATTCATGCAAATTAAAATCAATTAAGAAAAATAGGCGGATATGAGCAGCAGGACAATGAAAAAAGTTTTTGTCCTACTGCTTTTTCGGTTAATAAAATTTCAGATCTGTGAAATAATGTGAGTAAAAAGAAAAAACTAGGAGGACACATTATGAGCGGAATGAAATTTGAAAAAGAAATCTTTATGAAGTATTTGATCGAGCGGGAAGCATCGGAGGCAACAAAGAAGAAATATATGACAGATGTAACGACTTTTTATTCCTATGCAGCAGAAGCGGAAGAAATAGATAAGGAACTTCTGCTTGCTTACCGGGAGTGGCTGATGCAGCATTATGCAGTAAGCAGTGTAAATTCGATGCTTGTGGCACTGAATCAGTATTTACTTGCTGTTGGGCTTGGAAAATGGAAGCTCCGCAGAGTCCGTGTACAGGGCTGTAATTCAAAGATGATGGAAAGAGAACTGCAGAAATCCGATTATATCAAACTGGTGCGGAAAGCAAAAGAGCAGGGAAAGGAACAGCTTGTAATGATTATGGAGACGCTTGCGGGGACAGGAATCCGGATCAGTGAGCTAAGATATTTTTCAGTTGATAGTGTTCAAAGAGGGATCGTGAAGGTGTGGAATAAAGGAAAATACAGACCGGTTATTATAACGGATCAGTTGAGAAAAAGACTGTTGTATTATATAAGAAAAAACAAAATTCAAAAGGGAAATGTGTTTATAACGAGATCGGGTCATGAAAAAGACCGGTCGAATATATGGAGAGAATTAAAACAGCTTGCAGTAAGTGCGGGGGTGGAAACCGAAAAAGTATTTCCGCATAATTTCAGACATATGTTTGCAAGAATTTTTTACAGGGTTACAGGAAATCTGTTGCAGCTTGCGGATATTCTGGGACACAGCAGTATCGAGGTGACAAGGATTTATGCTTCGGATGGAATTATGGAATGGAAAAAGAGCATGGAAATGTTAG
>ULPS01017892.1_pt1 | contig 25615 bp, 24 predicted proteins | sample 1953711 | NCBI WGS metagenome assembly ULPS01 (sample SAMEA4835635, study PRJEB28245) | human gut metagenome | biome: gut microbiome; material: fecal sample | place: Denmark | collected 2008 | reverse complement strand
AATATTTAGTTTTTTTATTTATTACAGTTTTTATTCTGCCAGAAGTTTTTCTACACTGGCAAGTTTAACACATACAACAAATACCTGTGCTGCCTTTTTAAGCTCGTCAATTGGCGGGAAAGATGGTGCAATACGGATATTGCAGTCTTTTGGATCTTTTCCATATGGATAAGTAGCTCCGGCTCCTGTCATAACCACACCGGCTTCTTTTGCCATTTCTACGATTCTCTTTGCGCATCCGTCCATAGAATCAAAGGAAATGAAATATCCACCCTTTGGTGTTGTCCATGAACCGATTCCCAGTCCGCCAAGTTCTTTCTCAAGGGTAGCCTCTACCATTTCAAACTTTGGACGAAGGATTGCTGCATGTTTTTTCATATGTGCATGAACACCTTCAAGATCCTTGAAGAATTTTACATGACGAAGCTGATTCAGTTTATCATGTCCGATCGTCTGTACGGTAATGTATTTGCGGATATCATCCAGGTTTGCCTTAGATGCTGCCAGAGCTGCAATACCAGAACCCGGGAAGCTGATCTTGGATGTAGATGTAAATTTATAAACCATGTCCGGATTTCCGGCTTTTGCGCATTCATCCAAAATTTCAAGAAGGAAATCCTGGTCTTTTTCGTCATCATAAAGATGATGTACACTGTAAGCATTATCCCAGTAAATACGGAAATCCGGTGCTGCCGGTTTCAGATTTGCAAAACGCTTAACGGTCTCTTCGGAATATGTGTATCCCTGCGGGTTGGAATATTTCGGTACACACCAGATACCTTTGATCGCCGGATCTTCACTTACCAGTTTTTCTACAATATCCATATCCGGTCCTTCCGGTGACATCGGAACATTGATCATTTCGATTCCGAAGAACTCTGTGATCTTAAAGTGACGATCATATCCTGGAACCGGACAGAGAAATTTTACTTTATCCAGCTTGCACCATGGAGTGTTTCCCATAACACCGTGTGTCATGGAACGTGATACGGTATCAAACATAACATTCAGACTGGAGTTTCCATAAATAATAATGTGTTCCGGATCAACCTCAGAAATTTCTCCGAGAAGACGTTTGGCTTCCGGAATACCATCCATCACACCATAGTTACGACAGTCAACGCCTGTCTCACATCTCAGGTCTGTGCTGCTTGACAGAACATCCATCATATCCATGGAAATATTCAGCTGATCAACTGACGGTTTACCACGTGACATATCCAGGGCAAGTCCCTGTGCCTTGATTTCAGCGTACTGCTGATCCAGCTCTTTCTTGAGAGCCTGAAGCTGTTCTTTGCTCATCTCACTGTATTTCTGCATTGTTCGTCCTCCTCGTGCCGCTTCCAGAATACTGTCCGGCAAAATTCATTCATCTTAAAATGGTTTTTCTGATATAGTTTTTATGCTAAATTATTATCCCATATATTTTAGTATGGTAAAGTACTGATTGTCAAGCCCCTAGCAATATAAAAAACTTGCACAATTTCGAGCTTTCACCTATACTAAATAAGCAGAATATACAAATCAGGTTATCAAAGAAAGGTTATCATATATGTGGATTGCAAATGACTGGAAAGAATACGAAGTAATTGACACTTCCTGCGGTGAAAAACTTGAACGCTGGGGAAAATACACGCTGGTACGCCCGGACCCACAGGTGATCTGGGACACCCCAAAGATAAGCCGTGGATGGAAAAACATGAATGCTCACTACCACAGAAGCAAAAAGGGCGGCGGTGAATGGGAATTCTTTGATCTCCCACAGCAGTGGGATCTTCATTACAAGGATCTTACTTTTCATCTGAAACCATTCAGTTTCAAACACACTGGTCTTTTCCCGGAGCAGGCTGTCAACTGGGACTGGTTCGGTGATAAAATTCGTAAAGCCGGACGCCCGATCAAAGTCCTGAATCTTTTTGCTTACACAGGCGGTCCAACTCTGGCTGCTGCCGCTGCCGGTGCACAGGTTACACACGTAGACGCTTCCAAGGGTATGGTTACCTGGGCCAAAGAAAATGCAGCTGCATCCGGACTTTCTGAAGCGCCGATCCGCTGGCTGGTAGATGACTGTGTGAAATTTGTAGAACGTGAGATCCGCCGTGGAAATCACTACGATGCGATCATCATGGATCCACCATCTTACGGACGTGGACCAAAAGGTGAGATCTGGAAGATTGAAGAAGCAATTCATCCGCTCATCAAGCTGTGTGTGAAGCTTTTAAGTCCAAATCCGCTGTTTTTCCTGATCAACTCCTATACTACAGGACTTGCCCCGGCTGTGCTGACTTATATGCTGGCTACAGAGCTGAAAGAATTTGACGGACATGTCGATTCCCAGGAAATCGGACTCCCGGTAACTTCCAATGGGCTGGTACTTCCATGCGGTGCTTCCGGCCGTTGGGAAGCGAAATAAAGTATTCAAATTCTTCTGAAAATTTGATAATTTTTATCATTATTTTCTTGAATCTCCTGAAGTACAGCGATATAATATCAGTATCAGAAATGTATCAGTAAGTTACTGTGAACGAAACGAATGGTAACTTCAGGAGAGGTGAATCGTATATGGAAGAAAAAGCGAAAAAAGACGCACTTCCCTACACCTGTACTCCGGCCTATGACCGCAGCCACTGTGGGAATTGTGTCTGCGCCACCTGTTATGAGCAGGAATTCTGTGATCACTGCAGTTCCTGCAAGGATCTTTCCCATAAGAAAGAATCCTGCAACAGCTATGAGGGCGCCTATTGTTATTAACGACAAAAAAGATGCTGGCGTGCATTGCATGTCAGCATCTTTTTTGCTCATTCAAACTGCCTTTCGTTCTTTCGGAAATGTCATCGTGATCTCGGTTCCTTTGCCAATCTCACTGACCATCTTCAGTGTACCGCCAAGGAAGGTCACACCGTGTTTGACGATAGAAAGACCCAGTCCTGTTCCGCCAATTGCCTTGGAATGGCTCTTATCCACACGGTAAAATCTTTCAAATACCCTGCTCTGGTCTTCACCCGGAATACCGATTCCATTGTCTTTGACACGAATCTCCACATTTTCTCCCAGATCACGAAGATGAATACTTACCGTTCCATCCTCTTTATTATACTTGATACCATTGTCGCATAGATTATAGATCACCTCATCCAAAATTGGATGCACCGTCGTAAACATCGTTTTGCCACCGTCTATATAGAGATGTACATTCTTCTTCTCTGCAACTTCTCTCAGACGGCCACAGACATCCTTCACTATTGTATACGCATCCAACTTCTCCCATTCGTATGGATTTTCACCCTCATCCAGCTGCGAAACCTTGATCGTATCTTCTACCAGCGTGATCAGACGCTGTGCTTCGTTATAAATTCTGCCCGCAAACTTCTTGATGTCCTCTTCTTTGACAAGTCCGTCCTGGATGATCTCTGCAAATCCAGAAATAGAAGTCAGAGGTGTTTTCAGCTCATGAGATACATTTGCAGAAAATTCTCTGCGTAACTGTTCCCGCTCAACCTTCTCCGTTTCATTCATCAGAAGGATGACCGCACCCACAACTCTGTGTTCCCTGTTTACCGGGTTTGCGATCATCTGAATGGCTTCACTTCCCATATGAAGCATAATACTTCCATGTTGTCCCTTCAGTACCTGTTCGATCAAAAGACGGAAATCTTCATTCCTGTTCAGAGAGTACACACTGTCACCAATCTTTGGATCTTTTAACTGAAACAGCTTCCATGCGCTGGAATTGCCCGAAAGAATCATTGTGTAACTGTCAATAACAAGAAGACCTTCCTGCATGTTTTCTGTAATAATGCCAAACTCTTCCTGATTCCGTCGGGCTGATTCCAGCTGACTCTTGATCTGTCGGTTCTGTTTGTAAATCTTACTGAGAAGCGGTCCTACTTCTTCATAAATCTGATTTTCTTCCGGATGCTCCAGATCTACATTATTGATCGGCTCCACGATCTTATTTGCCATATGCACAGACATAATTGCTGCCAGAATCAGCATCACAACAGCAATGCCTATAAGTGGTGGTACCAGTTCCATAAGAAGTACCCAGACAGAATACTGCGTACTGGATACCCTGAGTACACTGTTATCCGACAGTCGCAATGCATAGTACAAAGTTTTCTGCGACAGGGTTTTGGAAGTACGTTCCGCATGGCCGCTGCCCGTCTTCAGTGCTTCCTGAATCTCCTTACGGTCACCATGATTTTCCATGGTTGCGGCATCGGCCTGATTATCATAGAGAACCGTTCCGTCTTCCGCAATATAGGTGATACGGTCATCTTTTTCTTTGATCTGTTTCAGATAATCTATACCATTCTCCTCTACACCATATACCAGATAAGTTGCTTCTTTTTTCAACTCAGTATTGATCTGTTTTCCAAAATGCTGATAAAGGATTGCCATAACACATGCAATCCCAAAAATCAGTACAGCCGCAGCTACCAGTATGTTTGATTTAAAAATCTTTTTTGTCACATCAATGACCTCCTAATTGATGTTCATTATTTCTGTGAACACCAGTAATTGCATACTCAACCCATTCTGCAATATTCACTGCGTGATCTCCGATTCGTTCCATATATTTCGCAGTCATAAGAAGGTCAAGGCCTGCTTTTGCATCCAGATTCTGATACATAAGCTCTGCCAGCTCCTCTTTGATCTGATTAAATGCATCATCTACCTGATCATCGTCATCAATAACTTTGCGACAAAGGTCCAGATCTCTCTTGACAAAAGCATCTACGCTTTCTGTCACCATGCCGACTGTCATCTCCGCCATCTTGCCGATCAGTTCCGGAATCTGCACATGATTTTCCTCAATGAACTTGGAAAGATCTGCAATATCCGATGCCTGATCTCCAATTCTTTCCATATCTGAAATCATTTTCAGTGCTGCAGAAACCTCTCTCAGATCTCTTGCAACCGGCTGCTGATGCAACAGAATACGCATACAGAGGTTCTCGATCTCGCGCTCTTTTGCGTCGATTTCCTTATCAGTATCAAAGATTTCCTGGATACATTTATCACCGCGGATAGCTCTGTTCGAAAGTGAAATAGCCTTTTCACAGAGGCTTCCCATTGTAATGATCTGTACATGAAGTTCTTCAAGCTGCCGTTCGAAATGCGTTGCCATAATCAACCAAACCTCCCTGTAATATAGTCCTCTGTTCTCTTGTCTTTTGGCATGGAAAACAGAGTATCTGTATCGCTGAATTCTACAACTTCTCCCAGAAGGAAGAACGCTGTTTTATCAGAAATTCGAGTCGCCTGCTGCATATTATGCGTAACGATCACGATCGTATATTTTCCTTTTAATTCCATTGCAAGCTCTTCAATCTTGGAGGTTGAGATCGGATCAAGTGCGGAGGTCGGCTCATCCATCAGGAGAACTTCCGGCTCTACTGCGAGAGCTCTTGCAATACAGAGCCTCTGCTGCTGTCCGCCAGACATACCAAGTGCACTTTTCTTTAATCGGTCTTTTACTTCATCCCAGATAGCAGCATCACGGAGAGATTTTTCTACGATCTCATCGAGTTTTGCCTTGGAACGGATACCATGAGTTCTCGGTCCATACGCAACGTTATCGTAAATACTCATCGGGAACGGATTCGGCTTCTGGAATACCATTCCGACTCTTTTTCGAAGAACGTTTACGTCCATATCTCCATAAATATCTTCTCCGTCAAGTTCTACTTTACCGGTGATCTTACAGCCTTCTACAAGGTCATTCATACGGTTCAGAGACTTCAGAAGTGTAGATTTTCCACATCCACTTGGTCCGATAAAAGCGGTAATCTCTTTTTCTGGAATATGCATATTGATGTCATGCAGTGCATGAAAATTTCCGTAAAAAAGATTCATATCTTCAATTGAAAGTTTGATATTATCACTCATGTTCTGTTATCCTTTCGCGATACGTTTTGCCACCATACCGGACAAACCGTTGATAATTAATACAAATAAAAGAATTACAACTGCGGTAGCAGATGCCTGATTCATATGAAGACCTTCACTGGAAAGTACATACATATGAAGAGCCAGTGTACGGCCGGATCCCATCAGATTCGGAACCTGAGCAACTGTTCCTGATGTATAGAGAAGTGCTGCCGTTTCTCCAATGATACGTCCGATTGCAAGGATGATTCCTGCCAGGATTCCAGGAACTGCTGATGGAAGTACGATAGTAAAGATTGTACGCAGCTTACCGGCCCCAAGTCCGAAACTTGCTTCTCTGTAAGAATCCGGAACTGCCTTTAATGCTTCTTCAGCGGTTCTCATGATCAAAGGAAGAACCATGATAACAAGTGTACATGCACCTGCCAGAAGAGACATTCCCCAATGAAGTGCTGTTACAAAGAACAGCATACCAAACAGGCCATATACGATTGAAGGAATACCAGAAAGTGTTTCTGCTGTAATACGAATCACCTGTACCAGTTTATTTCCTTTTTTTGCATATTCTACAAGGTAGATCGCAGCAAAGATCCCAAGTGGTGCTGCAATTACCAGCGACAAAGCTGTCATAATAAAAGTGTTGATCAGTGATGGCATCAGAGAAACATTCTCTGATGTATATTCCAGGCTGAATAAACTTGGTGTCAGATATGGAATACCCTTCACCAGAATATAAGCCACCAGGAAAATCAGGACTGCAAACGTAACAACTGCTGCACCAATCGTAAGAAGTGCAAGTACACCTGATCCTGGATGACGCAGATAAGACCGAATTCGATCTGCTGCTGATGTTTCATTTCTTTTTTTCATTTTTTCCACCATCGGTTCTGCTACTGCTGCGTTAGTTTGCATTCTCTGACCTCCTGTTCAGTAAAGAAAGACTCAGGTTGATGATCAGGATGAATACGAAAAGTACAACTCCTGTTGCAATCAGTGCTTCTCTGTGAAGACCTGTTGCATATCCCATCTCAGTTACGATATTCGCAGTCATAGTACGAAGACCTTTGAGCAGTCCGGCTGGCATTCTTGCCTGGTTCCCGGCTACCATGATCACCGCCATGGTTTCACCGATTGCACGTCCAATACCAAGAACGACTGCTGCCAGAATTCCGGATTTTGCTGCCGGAAGCATAACCACAAAAATACTTCTTTCTTTTGTTGCTCCCAGTGCAAGCGAACCTTCATAATAACTTTCCGATACACTGCGAAGTGCAGATTCTGTAGGTCCGATGATCGTCGGCAGGATCATGATTCCCAGAAGGAGGGATGCCGCCAGCCAGCTGGTTCCGGTTCCGCCAAATGTGTTTCTGATCAGTGGAACCATAAGTACCAGTCCGAAAAATCCATATACGATAGAAGGAACACCTGCCATCAGCTCAATTCCGGATTTCAGTGGACGATAGATTTTTTTCGGACAATAGCGAGCCATAAATACTGAAGTAAATAAGGCGATCGGAACTCCAACCAGAATCGCTCCACCTGTTACATAAATACTGGCAATGATCATTGGAAAAATTCCAAATTTGTCATTGGACGGTTTCCATACCGTTCCAAGAAGAAATTTCAGCGGTCCAATTTTGGCAATTGCCGGGATTCCATTGGCAAAAAGGAACAAACATATCAGAAATACTGCCAGGACTGAAGCACAGGCAGCCACCATAAAAACAATTTTCATGGCCTGTTCTTTAAATCTATTCATACAGGACTCTTCCTCTCTTATACTCATCATCAGATAACACCACTGGTGTTTCTTTTGATATACAATACCAGACATACACGAAGCCCGGAAATCCGGGCTTCCTGCTTAAGTCTATATCTATCGGTCTTACTTATTTCGCAAGGTCTTCCCAATCTGTTGTTTCACCTGTGAAGATTGCTTTTACCTGGTCACTTGTCAGTTCATCAATGTCATTGTCATTGTTTACTACTACTGCAATACCATCTCTTGCAATCTCAGTAGCTGTAAGGTTTTCTTTCGTTTCTTCATCTTTCAGTTCACGGGATGCCATACCGATATCACAGATACCTTCTGCTGCGGATGTGATACCTGTTGTGGAATCGCTCTGCTGTACTTCTACAGTGATCTTACCGCCATTTGCTTTCTCATATGCTTCTTTCAGTTTTTCCATAACCGGTGTTACAGAAGAAGAACCGGCTACTACAACTTTGCCTTCTGCATCGCTCTGCTCGTAAGCCTTTGCATCATCTGCTACTTTAATGTATCCATTGTCTTCAACGATCTGCTGTCCATCTGCACTCATGATGTAGTTTTCAAAATCCTGTGCTGCATCGCTGAGTTTGTCAGTTGTAATGATGTTGAATGGACGGGATACTTTGTATGTATCGTTTGCTACATTTTCTGCTGATGCCTCGGCACCATCGATCTTAACTGCTTTTACTGTATCATTCAGAGAACCAAGTGAGATGTATCCGATTGCATTCTCATCACCAGCTACTGTTGTCATCATAACAGATGTGCTGTTTGTGATGCTTGCATCTTCTGTTGTCATATCTACTTTTTCATCTCCCTGTTTCTCTTCAATTCCAAACAGTTCAATGAATGCTCCTCTTGTTCCTGATCCGTCTTCACGGGATATAACATCAATGGTTCCGCTTGCTGCGCTTGCAGTTGCTGCGAATGCGGTTGTTCCAATAAGTGCTGCTGTAACGATTGCTAAAACTTTTTTCTTCATAATGATAAATCTCCTCTTTATTTTGCTTTATTTAATTTTTTGTATTTCTCATTGACAATTGCAATTATATGGGAGAAAAGTAAAATGCATAATCACATGCGTGTAAAATCTTTGTAAAAATGATTTTTCAAAAAACTTTGACCTGTATCTAAAAGATAGTTATAATAAACTTATAAAGTGCTATGTGTACCACAACAAAACAGATTCTTTTTCAATCACATAACAGGAAAGGGACATATTATGAAGAAAATAACAATTCCAAACACCGATCTTGAACTTTCTCCAATGGGAATGGGCTGCGTAAATGCCGGTATCAAATGGGATGGAGAGGATGCTTTCAGAATTTTTGATGCTTTTCTGGATATGGGAGGAACCGTTTATGACACTGCCCGCGTGTATGCTGACTGGATTCCTCCGGAAATTGGTCGAAGCGAACGTGTCCTTAGACAGTGGCTCCATAAAAGTGGCAAACGTCATGATATCATCCTTGTCTCTAAGGGGGGGCCCCCGGATATGACTCCTGCCGTTCCGGACATGCATGCATCTCGAATTTCAGCAGAAAATATGCGTCATGATCTGGAGCTTTCTCTTCGTACCCTTGGCACTGATTATATTGATATTTATTTTTATCACAGAGATAATGAAACAATTCCTGCCGGGGAACTGATTGAAATCATGGAAGAATTCCGAAAAGAAGGCAAGATCCGCTACTATGCCTGCTCCAACTGGAGTACTGCACGCATGAGAGAGGCTGATGCTTACGCAGCATCCAAAGGTTACCGCGGTTTTGTCGCAAATGAAGCTCTGCTTAATATTGCTTCTGCTTCCATGAAACCTCTTGAAGACGATACATTGAAGATCATGAATCAAGAAATGCAGCAATATCATATAGAAAATCCACAGAATCTGGCCATGCCATATATGTCTGTAGCCAGTGGATTTTTCCACAAATTATATGCCGACGGTGCTGATGCTGTCAGAAATTCTGAATACTACACTCCTGAAAACCTCAAGATTGCAGATGGCCTTCACGAGCTAATGGAAGAATACCAGATTTCTCTTACGCAGGCGATTCTCGGCTATCTGACCTGCCGTGATTTCACCTGTCTGCCGCTTTATGGACCTAGAAATATAGAAGACCTTAAGGATGCAATGGAAACTTTTTCTATTCCATTCCTTAAAGAATATTATCCAGAGAGCTGATCTTTTTAATATCCATACACAAAAAGAGACTGTGACTCATTGTTTTGAGCCATAGTCTCTCTTTTTTATGCCATATTATTGGCCATTTTGTATTTATATAACATTTCTGCGTGATTCTGCTCTTCTACCTGAATATCTGCAAGCAGCTTGCGCACACCGCTGTCGCCAAAAGCAAATACTTCTGAGTTATATTCTCCTGACACCAGCTTTTCTGTCGCAATACAATCTGTTGCAAGAAATGAATCCTGCTGTTTATCCTCCGGAGAACTCATTGCCGTGTAGGTTGCTTTTGGCTGATAATCTCGTCCGTCACTGTCGTTGCAGTTACACTGAGGGACTTCTCCTCTCAGTACACGGTCGAGGGAATCATAATGTTCTCTCTCTTTCTGCTGTAATGTCTGAAAAAGATTTTTCAATTCAGGATCTTTTGCCTGCTGCGCATATCTTCCATATTTCTCAATACAGCTTTTTTCCTGTGTCTGTAAGTCTTCGATCGTTGTACGTTCTTTTTCTTTTAATATCATCGTACCTGCTTCCTCTCTTTCATTTTGCAATACGATGATAGTATCTGTCATGTGGAAAATTTTATGCAGTTTTTCCCAAAATAATCTCAATCAGATACTTATCCAGCATAATCGTACGATTCCATGGATTGAGAATCACACCTTCAATCTCATCTGTCTGAAGAGTCAGTTCAAATAATTTGTCGATATCCGTCAAAAACGTTGATTTGACGCTTCCGCCGCCTTTCAGTTCCTCTTCAAAACTGGTAAATGCAACCCACCAGTTCTTACCATCTTCTGTTCTGACTGCTTCCAGGCGAAGCTGACCGTCACCACTGGGCGGTTCTACAGCAATGATAAGCTGACCAGCATCTTTCATGCGTCTGCGGATAACGGTAAGTGTATGCGCCAGCATCTCCTGTGTTGCCTCATGTTGCAGTCCTGCAATTGCCTCTTCTATTTTTTCATTGCCCTGAAGGCCCTCATCTGTTTTGTAATCTTTCATGATCATGTCTACCTCTTATTTGTTTTTCAGGATTTTGTGCCTGTTTTTCCCTCAAGTAATTTAATGGATTGACGAATACACCAGATACAGGTTGGTCCAATATAACAGCTGGCTGCTATCCATGCAGCCTGATCTGCAAAACAGATTGCTGTATAGCCAAATGTTCCTACAAATCCAACACTTACAATTACTCGTCCGATCATTTCCATAACACCTGAGAAAACAGCTCTTCCAGAATATCCCAGCCCCTGCGTCACCATTCTGCACACATTGAGGATTCCAAGAATTCCGAAGAAAAATCCAAGACATCTCAGATATTTTGCTGAAGCATCCAGAACGGCCGTTGCATTTTTGCTCAGGAAAATCATGGAAAGCGGTCTTCCGAAGAAAATAAGAACCAGTCCTGCAGTAAATCCGTAAATGCATCCTGTGATCGTTGCCTCGAGTGCACCTTTTTTGATTCGCTCCGGCTGACATGCACCCAGATTCTGACTACAGAAAACAGAAGCGGCCGTTCCAATCGCATCAAATGGACACAGAAGGAACTGCTTAATACGCATACCCGCTGTAAAAGCAGAAACATAAATACTTCCAAGTCCATTGTTCGCCGCCTGCATGACCATACTTCCGATTGCTGTGATCGAGAACTGAAATCCCATCGGAAGTCCCATGCCCAGAAGTTCCCCGACAGCATCCTTTTGCATGATCATGTTTTCTTTCTCCGGGCGAAGAAGCTGCATCTTCCCTCTTATATAAAAGAAACAGAGAATTCCACTGATCGCCTGTGCTGTGATCGTTGCGATCGCAGCTCCCATACAGCCCCATTTCAAAACAATAATACAGAACAGATCCAGAAAGATATTCAGAACTGCAGAAAAACCCAGAAACAGAAAAGGTGTACGGCTATCTCCTACAGAACGCAGAATACTGGACAGATAATTGTACAGCAATGTAAATGGTATTCCAATAAAAATTACGATCAGATACGCATATGCATTTCCGAAAATATCCTCTGTCACAGAAAGCAGATGCAGAATCTGCGTACAGAGCAAAGAACAGGACAGTGTAAGGATTGCAGCGATCACTGCTGTAAGTACTGCTCCATTAAATATGTAATTGCACATAGTCTTGTGATCACCTGCACCAAAATATTTTGCAACAGGAACTCCGAATCCAGCACAACATCCAATACAGAAACCTAATACCAGAAACTGTACACTACTGCTGGATCCAACACTTGCCAGTGCATCTGCACCAAGGATCTGACCTACGATTGCTGCATCAATGATATTATATGTCTGCTGTAGGAGATTCCCCATCAGCAATGGCAGAGCAAACTGGAGCATCAGTTTCAGCGGACTGCCTTTTGTCATAGACATTGACATTTTTTCACCTTCTATATGTAATTCTTTCATTCTCAGCTAACTTTTCTGACTGATAAATTATAAGTCCCCAATGCTCTCATGTCAATTTGAACTACTACAGGATCTTCTTTAATTCCAGTAAATCATGAATGATGTGGTCCGCTGGTTTTCCACTTTTCGATTTTTCTTCTCTATACTTTTCCACTGAAGGCACATACCAGCATGTGGACATTCCATACGCCCTGCCGCCGGTAATATCTGCGGTCAGGGAATCTCCGATCATCATACATTCCTCCGGTCGTACTCCCGGAAGTTCTTTCAAACAACCATCAAAGAACCGTTGACTTGGTTTATCTGCTCCGACTTTCTCAGATACAAAGCAATGTGCAAAATATTTCAACATATCTGCCTTTTTGAGACGATTAATCTGTTGATCATATGGCCCATTGCTTGCCGCACACAGACAGTACTTTTGCTGTTTCAAATATGTAAGAATTTCTTCTGCCCCCTCAACTGGTACAGCACTTAAGTTAAGAAGTACGCGGAATTCTTTTTCCATTTCAACACCGTCTGCCTCCAGTCCAAGATGCCCAAGAATTGCCTGCCAGCGCACATAAAACAGGTCGTCCATCGTCAGTTCTTTGCGTTCGATACGCTGCCAGATCTTATTATTTTCCTCTGTAAAAGCAGCAAACATTTCTGATTTATATTCCAGTCCCGCCTTCTGAAAGCACTGCTCCATTGCCCAGGCTGCGGCCGCATCAAAGTCCAGAAGCGTATTGTCAATGTCCAGAAAAAGGACTTTTATCTTGTCATTCATATTGTGGTATCCTTTAACTTTTTTTATGATATCTTTCAAAAACTTTTCACGTTTAGTCGGAATCTCCCTTTTGAATTCTACATTCTTGCTTCACCAAAAAACTCTTTGTTAACCACTTGATCACCTGCTTTTCTTCCAAAGATCTACAATTAACATTATATTTATTATGCCATATATTGTCTGTATTCACAATTATTGTTTACGATTCCACTGAATGTGCCGGAGAATTTCTTTCCATTTACCACCCAAAATAGTAAAAGATGAAGTATTTTTAAGATTCCGTAAAATGTCTATCAAACCTCCGTAAATGCTATTGTTTTCTGAAAATTCAAGTGTTATACTTCACATCGTCAACTGAGGACGAACAATCAGGCCTGTGTATCCTTTCAGTTCAACTTACCATATTTCTCTTAATTTAAAGGAGTTTATAATTATTATGAAAAGAAAATTAATCGTCGGTTTTTTAACTATCTGCTCTATTGCAACTGTATGTCCTTCTGTTTATGCTTCCACTGACCACTACACAGACAGCAGCGTTACCGGTGCTGACTCCGGCTGGTCTGACTGGGATGCAAACTGGGCAGATACAGCCGCAGATTTTACAAAAGTTTCTCTTACCCCAGGTGCTGATGATACACAGCTCAACTTTGCATGGTACAGCGAAAAAAGTGACAGCGCCGCTACTCCTGTTGTACATTTTGGAACTGATAAAGATAATCTTGAAACATTTGAAGGTACTGCCGGTGATGTAGATCAGGAGCTTACCGGTGACAAAGCCTATGAATATAATCACGTAACTGTAACTGGCCTCGAACCAGAAACAACCTACTATTATACAGTAGAAAAAAATGGTCAGCAGACAGACGTATGCGAATATAAAACTCAGAAAACAGATACCGTAAAAATGCTCTACGTCGGTGACCCACAGATTGGTGCTTCCAAAGGTCAGACTCAGAACGGTGCAGAACTGACAAATGAATCCGGTGCTGCCAATACTGCTGCTGAAAACGATGGTTTTTCCTGGAATCGTACTCTGAATACTGCACTTTCCGAAAATCCAGATGTGAACTTCGTTATCTCTGCGGGTGACCAGGTAAACAAAACAGGTGAAGCCAAAGAAGAAGAATATGCTTCCTACCTGAGTGCAGATGCCCTGAAATCTCTTCCTGTAGCAACAACAATCGGTAACCATGATTCCCTGAATCCTGATTATTCCTATCACTTCAATAACCCGAATAATACTGAAAACGGTAAAACTGCTGCTGGCGGTGACTACTATTACAGCTATGGCGAGGGACTTTTCATCGTTCTGAACACCAACAACTACAATGTAGCAGAACATCAGAACACCATTGAAAAGGCTGTAAAAGCTTATCCGGATGCAAAATGGCGTATCGTAACCATCCATCAGGATATTTACGGTTCCGGACTTGACCATTCTGATACAGATGGTATGATTCTCCGTACTCAGCTTACTCCTGTATTCGATGCAAACGATATCGACGTTGTTCTTCAAGGTCATGACCATACTTACAGCCGTTCCAAAATGCTCTACGGTGATGGACAGACACATGAAAAATATGAGTTCAGTCTGAATGCCGACGGTACAGACTACGACTGGGAGCACGCTACAAACGTAGATACCGGTGACCAGATCACACTCTCTCCAGAAGAAGGAGATACTGATGCCGAAGCGGCTCTGGATGCATTCCATGAAGACAACAACTGCTACACTATTGAAGATGTAGATGGAAATACTGTTACAGATCCACAGGGAATCCTCTATATGACAGCAAACTCCGCTTCCGGTTCCAAATATTATGAACTGCTTTCCACTCAGCAGGATTACATCGCAGCCCGCAGCCAGAATTGGCTTCCAAGCTACTCCGTGATCACAATGACTGCGGATTCCTTCTCCATTGATACCTACCAGATCACTGATGACGGCAAAGCAGAAGCTATTGATGATACCTTTACAATCCAGAAAACAGCCGAGAAATAATAATGAGTAAAAAAGTAGTCCGATATCTTATTTATTTACTATTTGTCTGTGTGTTCGGTGTTTTTGTCTTCAAGCTTAATCAGGTTGAAAAAACAGAACTGGTCGTCCGGACAGGTCAGACATTTGAAAAAGCAGAAGTCACACAAATCCTCGAGGATAACCTCGATTCCAATGGAACTCGTGTCGGTGAGCAGAAAGTGCGTGTAAAAATGCTCACCGGCGCACGAAAAGGAAAAGAGCTTGATATCACCAGCAGTTCCGGATATCTCTTTGGTGCCGCCTGCAAAGCCGGAATGAAAGTTATCGTCATGCAGAGTATTGCCGGTGAAACCACAATCGCCAGCGTTTACTCTCAGGATCGCGAGTGGGTCATTTACATTTTCGCCCTGCTCTATCTTCTCGCCTTATGTGTCATTGGAGGAAAACAGGGAATCAAGGGATGCCTTGGACTGATCTTCACCTTTTTCTGTGTGATCTTTGTCTACCTTCCACTTGTATATCTGCGTTTTTCACCGTTCTGGACCGCTGTTTTTATCTGTTTTCTCACCACGCTGGTCACCATGTATCTCATCGGTGGTCCTACAAAAAAGACCTGTGCAGCGACACTTGGCACACTGGCAGGCGTTGTTCTGGCCGGTCTTTCCGCATGGTGCTTCAGCAATGCATCCGGGATTTCCGGTTACAATGTATCTGATATCGAGACACTTATGACTCTGTGGAATACCAACCGTATCCAGGTAGGTGGTCTTCTTTTCTCTGGACTTCTGATTTCATGTCTCGGAGCCGTTATGGATGTTGCCATGTCGATCAGCAGTGCCATTGATGAAATTTACAAACAGAACACCGCCTTAAGCCGAAAGGAACTGTTCAAAGCAGGCATGCGTGTCGGAAGAGACATGATGGGCACAGACAGCAATACTCTGATCCTCGCATTTGCCGGAAGCAGCGTCAGCACACTTCTTCTGGATTATGCCTATGACCTTCCATATCAGCAGATCATCAATTCTAATAACATCGGTATCGCAATCATGCAGGGACTTGCAGGCAGCTTCGGAATCGTGCTTTCTGTCCCGCTGACAGTTCTGATCTGTACAGTTTTGTTTCATAAAAATGAAACTGCTTCGCAGAGATAATTATTTTCCATATTTTATATAAAAAACTCTCTACTTCTACCATTTACACACATACTTATTTGCGTTAGAATAAAGACATCGGGTCAGATATTTTCTGGCCCTTAATTAAACTTTATGTAGAGGGGAAATTGAAAATGAAGGAAAAAGGAAGTAGTTTTTCCGGATCGATCGGCTTCGTTCTGGCTGCTGCCGGAAGTGCCGTAGGTGTTGGAAATATCTGGAGGTTCCCATATCTCTGTGCCAAAGACGGCGGTGGATTATTCCTGCTGGTCTATCTGGTACTGGTACTGACCTTCGGATTTGTATTACTGACAACAGATGTTGCAATCGGTCGAAAAACCAAGAAAAATGCGCTCAGGGCTTTTGAAGTGCTCAATCCGAAATGGAAATTTCTTGGTAAACTGACATTTCTAGTTCCAGCACTGATCATGACCTATTACTCTGTCATTGGTGGCTGGATCACGAAATACTTTGTTACCTATATTATATCTGATGGAAAAGATGCTGCGACTGATGGATATTTTACAGCTTTCATCACATCAGATATTGCACCGATCGTATTTATGCTGGTCTTTCTTGCACTGACCGCATGGATCGTATATCGCGGTGTAGAAAAAGGAATCGAAAAATTTTCCAAGATCATCATGCCAGGACTGATTCTTCTGATCCTGGTCATCGCGATTTTCTCACTGACACTGACACATACCGATGCAGACGGAACTGTCCGTACCGGTATGGAGGGACTTGCTTTTTATGTAAAGCCAGATTTCAGTGGGCTCACTGTGAAGCGTTTCCTGGAAATTCTTCTGGATGCAATGAGCCAGCTTTTTTTCTCCTTAAGCGTTTCCATGGGAATCATGATCACCTACGGTTCTTATGTAAAAAATGAAGTCAATCTGAACAAAGCAACAAACCAGATTGAAATTTTTGATACCGGCGTTGCTTTCCTTGCAGGAATGATGATCATCCCGGCTGTATTTGTATTTCTTGGCACAGATGGCATGGCTTCCGGACCAAGCCTTATCTTCATTTCATTACCCAAAGTATTTGATGCAATGGGTGTTCTGGGACAACCTGTAGCAATTGCTTTCTTTCTGATGATGGGATTTGCTGCACTTACCTCCTGCGTCTCCGTTATGGAAACTCTGGTTGCCAACTGCATGGAACTTTATCACAAACCACGTAAAAAAATGTGTGGAGCTGTCGGTATCTATTCTCTGATCACAGCTGTAGTAATCTGCCTTGGATATAACAAGCTGTACTTTGAACTGAAACTTCCAAATGGGTCTGTCGGGCAGCTTCTGGATGTCATGGACTATATCAGTAACAGTTTCCTGATGCCGTTTATCTCTCTTCTGACCAGTATTCTGATCGGATGGGTAATTGGTCCGGACTGGATCATAGGCGAAGTAGAACGCAATGGCGAACACTTCAAACGTGCCTGTCTTTATCGCTTTATGATTCGATATGTGGTACCGATCGTTATGCTGATCCTGTTCCTGGTATCTACCGGATTTGCAGATCTGATCTTCTAATATTGAATGTCCCCAAAATGCTCTGACACTAAATAAAACTCCTCCATACCGGTTGCTTTCTTTAGGGAAACAGCTCGTCTGGAGGAGTTTTTAGTATATATTTTTATACTTATACGGTAATCTTGAACCAGTCTTTTTCTTCGAAATCAACGACGGTACAGTCATTCGCATAGGTGCATTCCGGAAGAATAATCATTGCATGAAGCTCCTCATTATTCAGCGGAAGTGGACAGAGATGCCAGATTGCTGCATTAATCTTGACCATGCATCCCTTCGGTACGATAAATGCTTTGGCAAGTTCCGGAACCGGTACACCGCCGGATGCCGGTGCTACATGAATGATCATATCATCATCCAGTGCTACAATTCCTTCCCATGTCGTTGTATGATATTCCGCTGCTTTGATAATCCTCTCATCTTTGCGAACTGCAATTGGAGAAAATGCAATACTTCCCATACTAGTTCCGGAAATACGATCCGGATAGAACTTATGGATTTCTCCCTGTAATGGATAGCCTTCCGGCTCTGTCATGTTGCAGAATGTTCCATATGGAGCAAAATCTGCTACGTTGATCTTGATCGCTTTTACTTCTCTCATTGTAAAAACCTCCTCTTTTTGATAAAAACCCCATTAAAATTTTGCTAGACTCAGTATACCATAACCGCCTGACAACCTCAAGGAAACCTATATTAATTACTCTGCGCTCTTATAAAAGTCTGCTTCCTGCACGCAGCATACGAAACAGCCGTCTGGCCGCTCCAAGATACAATTCTTCCGCATGATCCAATGCTTCCGGAAGTGTCATAACACCATTAATAGTCGTAATCATCGACTCTATTCCATATTCAAAAATATCTTCTGCCCCCTTGCCCATACTTCCGACAATTGCCACCGCCGGTATACCATGTGCCTTGCAGTGTATACCGATGCCCTGCATGACTTTTCCAAATACGGACTGCCAGTCTGTAGCTCCCTCTCCGGTAACTACTACATCTACCCCTTCCAGGCGTCTGTCAAAGTCAAGCAGATCAAGGACTGTTTCAATTCCTGATTTCAATGTGCCATTCAAAAATACCATCAAAGCTGTTCCAAGTCCACCGGCAGCTCCGGCACCTTTTACGTTATCCATATCCATGCCAAATTGCTTTTGGATGATATCACGATAGTTACACATACCTTTTTCCAGTTCATCCTGAATCTCAGGTGTTGCGCCCTTTTGCCGGCCAAATGTATAAGTTGCACCGTCTTTACCACAAAGCGGATTGGTCACATCACACATAACTGTAAATCTGCATTCTTTGATCAGCGGATTCAGTCCGGATATATCAATCTTTTTTATTTTAATGAGATCTCCTCCACAGCCTTTCAGTTCTTCGCCATTTTCATCCAGAAAACGACCTCCCAGAGCACGGATGCATCCAATTCCACCATCATTGGTAGCAGAACCTCCAATCGCTATGGAAATATCACGAAATCCTCTCTCCAGAGCATCCCGTATCATCTCACCCGTTCCATAAGAAGTTGTATATCTCGGATCCCGTTTCTCATCCGGAACCAGCGGAAGGCCAGATGCCGCAGCCATTTCCATAACTGCCCGTTTTTCATCCAGCATACCATAGCTGCATGTCAATTCTTCCCATAAAGGTCCGTGCACTTTCAAGGGAATTGTTGTTCCTTTGACTGCTGAAAGTACTGCTTCTGTTGTTCCTTCTCCGCCATCTGCTACTTCTATGCTGTCGCAGACACAGTCCGGGAATATCTCCCGGGCTGCCTGTGTAAGTAATTCTGCTGTTTTGGTAGAAGACAAAGTTCCCTTAAATGAATCAGAAGCAAACAAAAATTTCATCTGATGTCTCTCCTTCTTATTTTTATAAGAATGCTATTTTATTTCAGTCTGAATTTCAAGTATACCGGATCGTGGTCGGAGTAAGAATATCCTGTATTGATGTCCTCATAAGAAACGCATTCTATATTATCAGATATAATAAATCCATCCAATGTAACGGTGTAAGTCACTCCCGGCACGTACTCCATATCTGCATTACGAGCACTATCCCAAAGGTCATTTTTTTCCTGCGCGGTCAGTTGATCTATGCAGAACGCAAAATGTTCCGGAAGTTCTTCTCTCGGGAAAGGGTATGCCCAGGACTCTTTATCTGCAGAGTCATCCTCTGATGCTTTCAGATCATGGTTGAAATCACCACCACAAAGCACATAATTTCCTGCTTCATATTCTTTCTGCATATCCTCAGCCAGCATACGAATCTGTCCTTCGCGAATCGCATCGCTGTTTCCATATGCAGACATATGCAGCTCAAAGATCACAAATTCTTTGCCGTTATCGACCGGAACTCTGGAAATACTGTAGCAGCGGTCCAGATCAAAGAATTTACTGAATGATGTGGATACCGGAAAACGTCTTCTCAAAGAATCCGTCACCGGATATCTGGAAAACAGGGCCAGACCTGATCTGCTCTTACCATGTGGCTGTGTGAATGGATAGAACAAAAATGCCGAATCATAGTTCTGTGCAAATACCGTGTCATAATCTGCCAGACATTCTTTCAAGATTGTGTATTCGTTTACATGATAGCTTCTCGTGGAATTCAAGTCCACTTCCTCAATAAGCACAAAATCCGGATCATAAGAAGCAACAAGCTCCCCTGCCCCCTGAACCGTTTTTAGAACACTGTCTTTGCTCTTCGCCCAGGAAGACTTGCCACCGTCCATAAAGAAGCTGAAATCCGGTGTATATGCGCCAAATCCGATATTATATGTAAGTGCGGAATATTCTTTTTCTGTTGTAAGTTCCGCGTCTGCTGCATGGGATTCCACCTCAAGTGGCAGATTGTCCTCAAGCCGATGATAACTTGCAAATAAATAAATGATATATCCGATCAGTGCAAGTATGATAATTCCAAGAATGATTCCAACAATTTTAAAAATTTTTTTTGCTGTTTTCATATGCTTTGTCCTCTCTTCCTGGTGATCCAGAAAAATGTACAGGTGAATATGATTCCTTTGACAATCGATGTTGCAGAGAGAGCCCACCAGATTCCACTGAGTCCCATAAGACCTCCAAGAATGATTGCAAGCGGGATTCTCGCACTGGTGAATGTAATACTGATAATACTGCAAAGTTTTGTTCTTCCAAGTCCGGACAATGCTCCGACCGTTGTGAGTTCCACACACATGAATGCTTCACTGAAGCCAATGATGATCAGGTAACCGACTGCTGTTGTAATTGCTTTCGGTTCATGGAAAAAGATCTCTGCGATTGGTCTCGGGAAACAGACAAATGCGAGCGTGATCAATATTCCCCAGATACCGACTGTCCATAAAGAGGCTCTGTAACCTTTTTTTACACGGTCCATTTTCCCTGCTCCATAATTCTGTGCGATAAACGCATTCAAAGCTGCAGCAAAACCATCCGCGGTATTCCAGGAAATTGACTCAATCTGACCGCCGACTCTCTGTGTTGCAACTGCTTCTGCGCCATATCCCGATACCATTCGTGTCAGAACCATGGAAATCGCACAGTACGCCATTCCCTGAACAGCTGTTGGAATTCCGATTCTGCAGATTCCTCCCAGATATTCGCGTGGGATTTTAGCCAAAAGATGAATCCCTTTCAGTACATTTTCTTTCTTCCGCACGATAATTGCAAGAATCATAATGCTCATAACAATTGCCTGTGCTGTCACTGTCGCAATTGCTGCTCCAGCCACACCAAGCTTCGGAAACGGTCCCGGTCCGAGAATCAATACAGGATCCAGGATCATATTGGTCACAAGTCCGATCAGATTCGCCAAAAACGGTGTTTTCGAATCTCCCTGCGCCGTATAAAGTCCTGTCAGTGTCAGCGTCATAAAGGAAAACACAATCAATCCACATGCAATCTTTGTATAGGACATGGCCGCTGCATGTGCCTCCACATCTGCGAGCTGGAAAAATCCTACCATCTGTTTCGTAAACACCAACGACAGAAGCGCATATGCCATCCCCATAAAAGCAGCCAACTGCACCGCCGCCTGTGCAAAACCATGTGCTTTTTCTTTTTCACCACGACCGATACATTGTGCAACCTGTACCTGTCCTCCCATTCGAGCCATGGCAGCCAGTCCCTGTGAAAACCAGGTAAACATGCCTCCTACACCAACTCCGGCAACGGCTTTCGAGCCCAACAGCCCAATCCATGCCATATCTGTAATGTTATACAAAGTCCCAAGAAATGACGATGCCATGATTGGAATCGCAAGCTTCGTCAGTGTCTTCAAAATAGGACCTTTTGTTAAATTTCCTTCCATTTATATTCCCCATCCATTTTTATTTGATCCATCCAGTATTTCTATTATACATGGTTTGTCATATGTTTTCATCCTATTTCTAAGATATCACCCATATCTTATGAAACATTATATGCATTATTTTTCTATAGGTAAAAAATCTCACACCACCTTTGACTGTGATGTGAGATTTCTGATCTGTTCTGTATTCTTTTTTATATCTGTCTAACGCTCTTTTTATTTATATTTCACTGCTGTTCCATAAGCAATCACTTCTGCTGCTCCTGACATAACCTGTGAAGATCCATACTTTACACCAATCACCGCATCCGCATCCATTTCTTTGGCTTCATCTACCATACGCTTCGTGGCAATCTGTCTCGCCTCATTCAGCATTTCTGTATAGCCTACGATTTCACCGCCAACCAGTGTTTTCATACCTGCCATAAAATCTCTGCCAACATTTTTTGTCTGTACAACAGTTCCTTTTACGATTCCCAGTGGCTCAAAATCCACACCTGGAATATATTCAATACTTAGAAGCTTCATCTTCTTCTCCTCCTTCGATTTCTTTCATTCTTCCTGCAAGTGCTATGAGCGTTCCCACAATGATCACTATCGGAATTCCCTCCAACAGCAAAAACAATCCTGTCGGAATTGGATCCTGTATGTTTGCCCAGAATATAATTATAATCGTAAGAAGCATAAGCAGTGTCATAACTGCTGCACCTATGATTGCTCCTTTTCTTTTCTTATTGTGGACATCCGTTTTGTTTACGTTCATAAACTTTGCACCTTCTTTCTCCATCTGCTCGATTTCTTCCAGACAGTCCTCTGCATTCAGAGATTCCAGTGACCGGTGTTCCAGGATCAGTCGCTCGCACATATCCTGCATCTTCGAAAGACCTTCTTTACGATGATCCAATTCTTTCAGATGTTGTTCCAAACAGATTTGCAGGCTTTTCTTTTTTTCGAAGAGAAGTTTCATTTCTTCTATGGAAATGTCCATCTTGCGGAATAATTTAATCTCCTGAAGCCGGATAACATCCGCCTGATGATATTCCCTGTATCCGTTTTCTGCACGCTCCACATTCAGGAGTCCCTGATCTTCATAAAACCGAATATTCTTTCTTGTGATTCCCACAAGTTCTTCCACCTGTTTGATTTTCATCGTGCTACCTCTTACTTTCCCGACAGTTCCGGAAATCGTTCAACTCCCTGTCTATATCTGTTTTATACAGCTTCCATAAGGTGGAAGGTCAAGTGTTTTTTGAAAATTTCTGTTTTTTAGTTCATTCACGTATTCTGTCACCTGCTGTGCATCATAAATCACTTCTTATTATAGTAATAATGGATGCAAGCAGAAGAAACATTGGATAAAAAAGCTTCGGTATGATCTGAAAAGCAGAAAGTTCTCCCCCCAACTCATTGACTGCAGAAATTGCCACAAGCATCTGTGCACCATATGGAATGATTCCCTGAAAGATACAGGAAAAAGTATCCAGTAAGGAGGCTGTCTTTTGGGGTGTGATTCCATACTCCTGTGCCATCTCTTTGGCGATCGGATTTGCCATGACGATAGCTACCGTATTATTTGCAGTCGCAATATCCATGGTACCGACAAGGAGTCCCATGCCAAGCTGGCCACCCTTCTTTCCGCGGAAAATTTTATGAATCCAGTTAAGAAGTGCATCAAAACCACCGTATTCACGAATCAGGGCACACATCGCTGCCACCAGAATCGCAACCATACAGGTTTCAAACATTCCTGATACACCTGCCCCCATATTGGTCAGAAGTTCCATCGGAGTGATATGCCCTCCTGCAAGCATGATGATTGCTCCGGAAACAATTCCAGTAAGAAGCACTACAAAAACATTGATTCCGATAATGCCGCCAATCAGCACCAATACATACGGTAACACCTGAAGTAAATGATAATCCTGACTGATATGTCCCTGAATCTCCGTCTGAAACGACAGAACCAGGATTATGACCAGAGTTGCAACAGCCGCCGGAAATGCAATCCAGAAGTTTTCTCTGAACTTATCTTTCATCTCACAGCCCTGTCCATTGCATGCCGCAATCGTCGTATCCGAAATGAAAGAAAGATTATCTCCAAACATTGCTCCACCCATAACCGATGCAACACAAAATGCAAGATCAAAACCTGATGCACTGGAAACAGCTGCCGCGATAGGTACCAGAAGTGTTATCGTTCCAACAGAAGTCCCCATCGCTACAGAGACAAAACAGGCAACCACAAATAAAACTGCTACAGAAAATCTTGCCGGTATCAGTGTCAGCATAAAATATGCTACACTTTCTGCACTATTTCTTCCAACCACACCAACAAAGGATCCTGCTGCCAGGAAGATTAAAAGCATTGTAATGATGTTTTTGTCCCCAACACCATGTGCCATGATTTCCAGTTTCCTGTCAAAATTTACTGCTCTGTTCTGCAAACAGGCAACCAGAATCGCAGTAAGAAATGCAACCACGATCGGTACATTATAAAATCCCATCGGAATCTTCATTATATATTCAAATAAAATTCCCAGACCAAGGTACAGTATGAGAAATACACCAATTGGCAGAAGAGCGATGACATTTCCTTTTTCTTTTTTCATTATACAAACCTCATCCTTTTCATAATATAAGAAAATATTGCAGAGTAACTTTCTGTTATTGAACATTTCCTATAAAGTAAAATATGGGAAGGCTAAGCTTCCCATGTAAAAATCTTTATCTCTGTAATTATAATAGGTTATTTCTCTGATTCTGTCAATCCCAGACAGCAGTAGGCTTTCCCTGTTCCGTACACTGCGTGCCAAAACAGAGATCCCGGCTCTTTTTCTCTCTGCCAAATTCCCACCCTGTCTGTTATAATCGAAACATAGATGCTATCATAACGGTAGGCGGTTAGTCCTTCAACAGAGGGACTGTGGTCTACACTCCGTTACGGTCGGTGCTAAACGAGTGCCACCGGCACTCAGCACCCCTCTGATTACATAGAAACCCGAAAGGGAATCCACTGGAAAGGAGGGCTAAGCCAATGAGTATTATTGACTTCATAGCAGTAGTGAGCTTCGGCTTAACCTGCTTTAGTATCGGATATACATTAGGCAAAGATAATCATAAACCACAAAAATACACCAGTACCAGCTTGATCACAGCAGCTCCACCAAAAGCAACAACTGCAGTTACAACTAATTGCATAGGTTTTGAGAAATTTTCGAACACAAAAACTTTCCTACTCTTGCTCCGCACCTTGCTTAAAGATCCTGCCGTAAATGCTGCCATCATTATGACTGACACAGATACCAAGGTCTCACAATAGCCGGCAAGCTTTCCTAACACATCATTATACATATATGCACCTGTTTCATGCAGAATCCAGTATAGAACCAATGCACAAACTCCCATGACACTTTGGAGCTTCATTTCCTTAAAAATATTCTCTTTCTCTGTAGTTGCATAATCTGACATTGTTTTAGCAATTTTTCTTTCTTCTTCGTTCATCATCTCGCTTTTCCTTTCTCCACTGATAATCTCAGGAATGCTGATATCATAATAATCTGCAATATCCACAAGAATACTGATATCCGGCATATTGTT
>ULPS01055548.1_pt1 | contig 25773 bp, 24 predicted proteins | sample 1953711 | NCBI WGS metagenome assembly ULPS01 (sample SAMEA4835635, study PRJEB28245) | human gut metagenome | biome: gut microbiome; material: fecal sample | place: Denmark | collected 2008 | reverse complement strand
GGCAGCCGCCTGCCTGTCATGCATCTTTTATTAATAGAAAAAATATTTCCAAATGAAAAAAACTTGCATCACCATTCGGATTGTGTTATAGTGTAACAGCTGATATGAAGACCTGCGGTCAGTACCGCTGCAGGCATGACAGAATAATAAGCAGGTGTATCCGTGGCAAAGGTGCCATAAGGGGCTGCTGTACACAGCGTGACGGCCGGTTTCCCCGGGCGTCATTTATTGTACATAAAGACGCCTCGCAGTGCGCGGCGTCTGTTATTTGGGCTTCATGTCCGTACAGGAAACATATCTATCCTTGTGAGAAAGACGTTTTGGCGTGCGGCAGGAGAAACTGTTTGGATCAGGCATCTATATCAGCAAAAACACAGTAGAACAAAGGATGCGTCTTTACCTGCAGCCTTTGTGCAATATACTGAAAAGAAAAGGAGTGTTACAGTTGGTAAAGTACGTAGTGAAGAGAGTTTTTCTTGCCATCGTTACTCTGCTGATCATCTGCGCGATCACATTCTTTGCCATGAATGCGATTCCGGGCGGACCGTTCGACGGAGAGAAGGCAATCTCGGAAGAGGTCCGGGCGGCTTTGGAGAGAAGATACAACCTGGATAAACCGGTGCCGGAGCAGTTCGTCATTTATATGAACAATCTCCTGCACGGAGATTTCGGCATTTCCCTGAAAACGGGCCGTGAGATTAAGACGGTAATCGGAGAATCCTTCCTGGTGTCCGCAAAGCTGGGCGGCATGGCTGTGGTGGTTGCAGTCATTCTCGGCGTGATTTTCGGAAGTATTGCGGCGCTGACCAGAAACCATCTGCCGGACCGGCTGATCATATTCTTTTCCACTCTGTTGACGTCGCTGCCAAGCTTTGTTCTGGGTACGCTGCTTCTGCTGGTATTCTGCGTGAAGCTGGGGTGGATTCCGGTATGGAGTGTGGATAACCGAAACTATGTGCTTCCCGTGATATCCCTGGCAGCCTACCCGATGGCATACATCACCCGTCTGACCAAGACCAGCATGCTGGACGTAATGGGACAGGACTATGTGCGTACGGCAAGAGCCAAGGGCGTATCCACTCTGAAGGTGATATTCAAGCATACGCTGAGAAACGCCCTGATTCCGGTCATCACCTATGTGGGACCGATGACGGCGTCCATCCTTACGGGTTCTCTTGTCGTGGAACAGATCTTCACCATCGGCGGCCTCGGCGCGAAATTCGTCGAGGGCATCACGAACCGGGATTATACTCTGATCATGGGAACGACCATTTTCCTTGCCGTCCTCATGGTTACGGTGAACCTGCTTACAGATATCGTGTACAAGCTGATTGATCCCCGTATTAAGCTGGACTAAGGAGGACGTAAAGACAGATGAGTACGTTAGAGAACAATATGAAAAAAGATATCAACGCCATGCCGGAAAAGTCTCCCTTAAGCCTGCAGATCGATCTCAAGAAGTTTGAAAAGGCGACGGACGAGGAAAAGAAGCAGCAGGACGTGATGAGCGAATCTGTTTCCTTTTTCAAGGACGGCATGCGCAGACTGATGAAAAATCCTCTCGCGGTGGGAAGTATAATCGTTCTGATTCTGATCATTCTTCTGATCATTTTCGGACCGATGTTTATCCCCTATGAGTATTCGGAAATCATCCGTGTCAACGGAAGCCGTGACAGAACGATTGCCAATATGGCTCCCTTCCAGTATTCTGAACTGGAGCAGGAGTACATTGCGGAAGGCGGCAAGGTGTTCCCTCATATCATGGGAACGGATGCGATGGGCCGCGATTACTTTGTGCGTGTGCTCTATGGAACCAGAGTATCTCTGATCGTCGGTGTGTTTGCCGCGATCATCGTGCTGGTGATCGGTAATCTTTACGGAAGTGTTTCCGGATATTTCGGCGGCAAGGTGGACCTTGTCATGATGCGTATCGTGGATATCATATATTCCCTTCCGGATACGCTGATGGTGGTTCTGCTTTCCGTGGTGCTGAATGAGGTTCTGGATGTGAGCGCTTTCCCGTTCCTGCAGAAGATCGGAACCAACATGCTTTCCATGTTTGTGGTATTTGCTCTCCTGTACTGGGTGAGCATGGCCCGTCTGGTGCGCGGCCAGATTCTGACCATCAAGCAGAATGATTATGTGCTCGCGGCAAAGGTGAGCGGTGCGAAGCCGAAGCGGATCATCTTCCGCCATATTCTGCCCAACTGCATCAGCGTCATCATCATTTCCGCGGCTCTGCAGATTCCTTCCGCAATCTTTACGGAAAGCTTCCTGAGCTTTATCGGACTGGGCGTACAGGCTCCCATGCCTTCCCTCGGCTCTCTGGCGAATGATGCGAGAGCAGGTATCAGCGCCTATCCCTGGAAGCTGATTTTCCCGGCGCTTATGATCTGCCTGATCACGCTGGCCTTCAACCTTCTTGGAGACGGTCTGCGCGACGCGTTCGATCCGAAGCTGAAGAGATAAGGAGGAAGGAAAAAACAGATGAGTGAGACAATACTTTCAGTAAAAAATCTTCATACCTCCTTTAAAACGGACAACGGGGAGGTTATGGCAGTAAACGGCGTATCCTTTGATCTGGAAAAGGGAAAGATCCTCGGCATCGTGGGAGAATCCGGTTCCGGAAAATCCGTTACCGCCTATTCCATCATGCAGATCCTGGAAAAGAACGGACGGATTACGGATGGACAGGTTCTGTACAAGGGACAGGACATTACCAAATATACGGAAAAGCAGATGAGGGATTTCCGCGGAAAATGCTGTTCCATCATTTTCCAGGATCCCATGACCAGCCTGAATCCCGTATTTACCGTGGGCAACCAGCTCCGCGAGGCCATCGAGCTGCATACCGACAGAAAGGGAAAGGCTGCGGAGGCACGCGCAGTGGAAATGCTTACGCTGGTAGGCGTAAATGAGCCGGAGAAGCGTGTGAAGCAGTATCCCTATGAGCTGTCCGGCGGTATGCGTCAGCGTGTCATGATCGCTATGGCCCTGGCCTGCGAACCGGATATTCTGATTGCGGATGAGCCTACCACGGCTCTGGACGTGACCATTCAGGCTCAGATTCTGGAGCTGATGCAGGATCTGCAGAAAAAGCTCGGTATGGCCATTATCATGGTAACCCATGATCTGGGCGTTATTGCGGAGCTGTGCGACGAGATCATCGTTCTGTATGGCGGACGTGTGTGTGAAAGAGGTACGGCGGAAGACATTTTCTACCGCCCGCGCCATGAATATACGAAAGGGCTTCTGCGTTCCATCCCGAATGTGGACAGGATCGGAGAGAAGCTGGTGCCCATCCCGGGTACGCCCATTAACCTTCTGAATATGCCAAAGGGCTGCGCGTTCTGCCCCCGCTGCGAGAACGCGATGAAGATCTGCATTGAGCAGGTTCCGCCGGAAATGCAGATGCCTGACGGACATTTTGCGTCCTGCTGGCTGAACGTGAAGGAAGAGATGCTCGCAAAACAGGGAGGCGCGAATCAATGAGTGAATATCTGGTAGAGGTCAAGGACCTGAAGCAGTATTTCCCGATCAAGGTCGGGTTTAAGAAAATCCCGCTGAAAGCGGTTGATGGAGTATCGTTTTCCATTAAGCCCGGCGAGACTCTCGGCCTGGTCGGGGAGTCCGGCTGCGGAAAGACGACGGTGGGCCGCTCCCTCTTAAGGCTTTATACGCCGACGGGGGGGGAGGTTCTGTACAACGGAGAAAAGGTGGATGAGAGCAGCATCAAGCATATGAGAAAAGAGATGCAGATGGTGTTCCAGGATCCCTATTCCTCCCTGAACCCCCGTATGACGGTGGAAGATATCATCGGAGAGCCTCTGGATGTACACAAGCTTTATTCCAACCGCGCGGAGCGCAGAGAGAAAATCATGAACCTGATGGAACTGGTGGGACTGAACGCGGAGCATGCCACACGTTATGCGCATGAGTTCTCCGGCGGACAGAGACAGCGTATCGGAATTGCGAGAGCGCTGGCGACCAATCCGAAGTTCATCGTCTGTGACGAAGCGGTCAGCGCTCTGGACGTTTCCATTCAGGCGCAGGTGATTAACATGTTTGAAGAACTGCAGGAGAAGCTGGGCGTGGCCTATCTGTTCATCGCTCATGACCTGCTTGTGGTTCATCATATATCGGACCGTATTGCGGTTATGTATCTGGGAAGAATTGTGGAGATCGCGGACTCCAATGAGCTGAATGACAATCCTCTTCATCCCTATACCCAGTCCCTGCTGAGCGCGGTGCCTTATCCGGATCCTAAGATGGCGAAGGAAAGGAAGAGAATCGTTCTGGAGGGAGACGTTCCCAGCCCTCTGCATATGCCGAGCGGCTGTGCGTTCCGTACCCGCTGCCGTTACGCTACGGAGAAGTGCGCGCAGGAATGCCCGTCTCTGACGGACAGAGGCGATGGACATATGGTTGCCTGCTGGAACAAATAAAGAAAAATGTGACGAAGGAAACGTTATATTTTTCACTGATTTTGATACAATTTGTTCTTTTCATTTCAGGAAGGAACGTTGTATAATATAAACCGTATCTGAAAACTTATTTTCACGGGAGGAAATGATTATGAAGAAAAAGTATCTGGCATTAGTGCTGGCTGCTTCCATGGTTATGGGTACTCTCGCAGGCTGTGGTTCTTCCACTGCTACGACGGAGAGCTCCGCTGCTGCGGAAACCACCGTTGAGTCTGCTGCTGAGAGCACTGAGGCTGCGGAAAGCACCGAAGCTGCCACGGAAGAAGCTGCTGCTTCCGGAGAGCATGGACCTTCCAGCGAGGCTGCGCCTGCATGGGAAGATTATGATGCGAGAATCAATCAGATCAAACAGGAAACTGATCTGGCTGCCCGCGAAGCTCTGATGCATGAAGCAGAAGATGAGCTGATGAGCACCTGGGCTATTATGCCTCTGTACTACTACAATGATGTTTACATGCAGTCCGAGGATGTGGACAACATCTATGCGAACCTGTATGGCTACAAGTATTTTGCGTTTGCAACGGCTCCGGGCAACACCCTGTCCCTGCAGATCGCTTCCGAGCCTGACAAGCTGGATCCGGCTCTGAACTCTACGGTTGACGGCGCATGCCTGGCAATCCTGTCCTTCGCCGGTCTGTTCACCTATGATGAGAATGGACAGCTGGTTCCTGATCTGGCTGAAAGCTATGAAGAGAGCGACGATGCGATGACCTATACCTTCACCATGAAGGATGGCCTGACCTGGTCCGATGGAACCCCTCTGACCGCTGCTGATGTGGAATACAGCTGGCAGAGACTGGCAAATCCCGATACCGGAGCTGACTACGCTTACCTTGCGGACGTAATCGCGAAGAACGATGACGGAACCCTGCAGGTAGAAGCAAGCGAAGACGGAAAGACCTTTACCGTTCAGCTGACTGCTCCCTGCCCGTATTTCCTTGACCTGTGCGCATTCCCGGCATTCTATCCCGTACCTCAGGCTGATGTAGAAGGCGCTGACGGCTATGCGGACAACCCGGGCGCATGGTGCACCGAGGCTGGCTTCGTTTCTTCCGGTCCGTTCGTCTGCACCGGCTGGACTCACAACGAATCCATGACCTATGAAAAGAACCCCAACTACTACAACGCGGACGCTGTTACCCTGGAGAGAATCGACTTCATGCTCAGCGCTGATGATACCGCAGTATGGAACGCTTTCATGGATGGCTCCCTGCAGTTCATCGATACCATCGGAACCGACAACATGGAGACCGCCAAGGGAATGCCTGAATATCACAACATTCCTACGCTGGGAACCTACTATGCCGGCTTCAATGTAAACAGCCCGATTTTCGAAGGCAAGACCGTTCAGCAGGCTGCTGATATGAGAAAGGCCATGAACCTTCTGGTTGACCGTCAGTACATCGTTGATACCATCGCACAGGCGGATCAGGAGATCGCCAACACCTTCATTCCTACCGGAATGAGCGATGGACAGGGCGGCGAGTTCAGAGCGAACGACGACGCTTACACCTATCCGGATGAAGCTGCGGTTGGATATTTCGATCCCAGCCCGGAAGCTTATGACGCAAATGTGGAAGAGGCCAGAACCCTTCTGGAAGGCGCAGGTTACGTATTTGACGAGAATGGAATGCTTTCTGAAGAGACTCCTATCAACCTGACCTACCTCACCAACGAGGGAACCAATAACGTTGCAATCGGTGAAGCTCTGCAGCAGGATTTCGCTGTAATCGGCATCAACCTGACCATCGAGACCCGTGAGTGGTCTGTATTCCTGAACGAGAGAAAGGACGGACAGTTCGACTTCGCACGTGAGGGATGGATCGCTGACTACAATGACCCGATCAACATGCTGGAGATGTGGACCACCAATTCCGGTAACAACGATATGCAGTTCGGCAGATAATCTGTCGGAAGCTGTAACCGCGGCGCGGAGCCACCCGGCTCCTGCCGCATGGTAACAAGATATGGTTTATAGCAGCCCGTGTGTCTGTTTTTGACAGACATGCGGGCTGTTTTTGTGTCATTAAGAAAAGTCTGTTATCAGTTGAATGTCGGGGATTGAAAAACAGAGACAGTCAAAAGGAGGAATTGATATACTGAGTCGGTGTGACATGTTTATAGTGCCGGAAAACCTTGACAAAATAGCTGGCATCCTGAAAGCCGCATTCATAGGCGATTTCACTCACTGTTTTATCGGTGTAGGCCAGGCGTTCACAGGCCGCTTCGATTCGATAATAATTCAGGTAGTCCATGGGAGAACGGTGAGTGATCTCCTTGAAGTAACGGCAGAAATAGTTTGGCGTCATATTCACGCATGCGGCGAGGTCCGCCAGACGGATATCCTCCTGATAGTGGCTGTCAATGTATTCCATGATCTGTTTAAATTGTTGATTCTTTTTCTGATTTTTATTATAGCTCTGCTGGCTGTAATATCCCTTTTGCAAAATCAGTCCGAACAGCGAATAGGTAAGACCATGTAAATTCAGGGTATAGCCCTCCGGCTTATACCGGCTGCAGTCGAGCATGTGAACCAGAAGGCTGTTTATTTCCTTTTCTGAAGCGGGATAATAGTGATCAACCTTAAGCTTCTGATTCAGAATATCAAGAAATTTTTTTTCATATATGCGTGTGATGGAGGGCTGGAAAATATTATCCGTATCCAGAACAAGGCATTCATAGCAGCATCCCTGCAGTTCCTGTGCGGTTCCTCCATGAATTACGCCGGGAGAGATGATTGCACTGTCTCCCGGTGAGAGCAGAAGATCATCATGGTCCAGGTGGAGATGAAAGTGACCGGAAAAGACGTGAACAATTTCCCAGAGAGGATGCCAGTGGTACGGCATATTGTATCTGGGGTGGATCCAGGTGACATGATAAAAGAAATAGGGAAAATCCTGACCTCTGTGTTTCTGCTGCTCCGGATAATCAAGATATTTCATGCGAACCTCCATTCTGTGATTTGAAATGGGTTTCCTTTATTATAACAGTAAAAAAGATAAAATACTACCATTATTCAGGAAAAATGTACAAGCAAAAGGATGGGCGGATTGTTAAAATGAAGAGGAAGGAAAGGAGTAAAACGCAGGGAGGATAGAAAGATGAGAAAAAAAGCAGGAAAACAACACAGGCAGGAAACCTGGAAGATGATGAAAAGAAATTATGTTCTGTATCTGTTCCTGATACCTACTGTTGTGTTTATCGGGGTATTCTGTTACGCACCAATGTACGGAATATTGATGGCTTTTCAGAATTATTCCCCAAGTAAAGGTATTCTGGGAAGCGATTGGGTTGGAATGAAGTGGTTTGTTACTTTCTTTGAGACACCGCGTTTCTGGCAGATCGTGAAGAATACACTCATAATCAGTGTGTATTCTCTGATTGCGGGCTTTCCGCTTCCGGTAATCCTTGCATTAATGATAAATAGTGTAAAAAATACCAGATTCAGAAAGATCACTCAGACTATAACCTATATGCCGCATTTTATTTCAACTGTGGTTCTGGTCGGAATGCTGACGGTCTTCCTGTCTCCCAGATCCGGATTCCTGACGCATCTGATTTCGCTTTTTGGAGGAGCGGAAGATGCGTACTATATGGGAGATGCCAAATATTTTTCCCATATCTATGTCTGGTCAGGGATCTGGCAGAATATCGGATGGAACTCGATTATCTATCTGGCAGCTCTTGCAGGAGTGGACCAGGAACTGCATGAAGCCGCCATGGTTGACGGCGCCAGCAAGCTGAAGCGGATCTGGCATATTGATCTTCCGGCAATTATCCCGACCATGGTAATTCTTCTGATCATGAATGTGGGAAGCATTATGAGCGTAGGTTATGAGAAAGTATTCCTCATGCAGAATGATCTGAACCTTTCCGCTTCCGAAGTGATTTCCACTTATGTATACAAAATCGGTTTGAGACAGCAGCAGTACAGTTATTCTGCCGCAATCGGCCTGTTTAACAATATTATAAACTTTATTCTGCTGATTTCGGTGAATAAAATATCGAAAAAGATATCGGGAACGAGTCTTTGGTAGGAGGGATGAAAGTGAAAAATTCAGTAAAAAGTGCGGCTGCAGGGACCGTCAGACGGAGAAAAAAAATCAGATTTACCCAGGATACCTGTTTTGATATCGTAGTCACGGCACTGCTTCTGATCTGCATCGTAGTCATGTTCTATCCGATCTGGTTCGTACTTGTCGCGTCCTTTTCGGATCCAACCTATGTGAACAACGGAAGCTTTTTGATTCTTCCCAGGGGCTTTACTCTTTTGGGATATCAGTCCGTATTTGAGGATTCCCGTATCTGGATCGGCTATGTGAATACGCTGATTTATACAATCGGGGGTACGGCGATCGGTACACTGATTACGATGATGGCGGGATATTCGCTTTCCAGAAGAGATCTGCCGTTCCGCAACGCTTTAATGGGATACCTTGTATTTACGATGTATTTCAGCGGAGGTCTGATTCCATATTATATGGTGATCAAGAATCTCAATCTGACGAATACGAGAACGCTGATGATCATTATCAGTACTGTATCAGTTTATAACATTATCATCACCCGTTCCTTTATGCAGAGCAATATCCCGGAGGAACTGAGAGACGCAGCAAGGGTGGACGGATGTGGAAACGGAACCTTCTTTTTCAAGATTGCAGTACCCATTTCCAAGGCGATTATGGCGGTTCTGGTATTGTATCTGGCAGTCGGATATTGGGATTCCTACTTTAATCCCATGATCTTTCTGACCGACAGAAGCAAATATCCACTGGCTCTGTATCTGCGTGAAATACTGCTGGCCGCGGCAACAGGAGCAGCCAATTCCAGAAATATGGATCCGGAGGCTGCGGTAAAGCTTCAGACCATGGTGCAGGTGATCAAGTATGGAGTTATTGTTGTTTCGACCTTACCTATTATCTGTGTTTATCCGTTTTTACAGAAATATTTTGTGAAGGGAGTAATGATCGGATCCATAAAAGGATGACGGTTTTACTGTTTTAAATTTATCAAAGGAGGAGAGAAGAATGAAAAAGAAACTGATTGCGGTTCTGTTGGCGGCAGCGATGCTTACATCTCTTTGCAGCTGCGGTAACTCCGACTCCGGTTCGGAAAACGGTGGAACGCAGGCGCAGGAAGCGGGAGAAACTGACGCAGATGAGTCAGGGGGTAAGGAACCCGTAACCTTTACGATTGCGGTGGATCTGCATCCTTTGACAAAGGATGAAAATTTCAACAACAAGGAAGCGTTTAAAATGGCGGAAGAAGCGACAGGGGTTCATATCGAATGGATGCCGATTGCAACCTCTGACGCAGAAGACAAGGTGAACATCATGCTTGCCTCGGATCTTCCCGATGCGTTTCTGGGAACACTGCTCAGCGAAAGTAAAATATCTACCAACATCGATTCCTTTGTGAATCTTGCGGAAAACGACATGCTGCAGACCTATGCTCCGCATGTGGTGGCAGATTATGAGACTATCAGTGGTGGTCTGGATCTGGTAACCTGGCCGGACGGCTCCATCCGTTCTCTGATCACTGGCAAGCAGACCAGCTATGAAAATGATGCGGAAGGTATCATGTTTATGCGTAAAGACTGGCTGGATCAGCTTGGGCTGGATGTCCCGACAACAACAGAAGAGTTTTATGATGTTCTGTGTGCGTTCCGGGATAATGATATGAATGGGAACGGGGATACGACGGATGAGATCCCCTTCCTGCCTTCTCAGAGTGACTGGTGCTCCCAGATCATGAATGTAGCAAATCCCTGGGGAATTGCAGGAACCGATTCCAGTGATTCCAGCGCATACCTCATGGTTAAGGATGGACAGGTAACCGGAACGGTAAATACAGAGGAGTTCAGAGATTTTCTGGAGTATTGTAATACGCTTGTTCAGGAAGGACTGATGGATAAGGAAATTTTTTCACAGACTTCTGAGCAGTATCATGCTAAAATAAATGAAGGGATTGTCGGATGCTACTATACCTGGTCACCTTATGCGGATATGAGTGAAGCTGAGGCTGCGAACTGGGTAGTTGTCGGAGCGATGAATGCACCCACCGGTTCCGGATATACGAAAACAGGCTCGCAGGATAAATTTGCCGGAAACAGAACCGGTTTTGCAATAACGACGGCGTGTGAAGCGCCGGAACGGCTGCTGGAGTGGTGGGACTATCTGTCCAGCTCAACGGAAATCAAATACACCTGCAGACTTGGCGCGCAGGGTGGAGCCTGGGACATTGATGAAGAAGGCAATGTCTATGAAAAGACGCCGGATGATCTGACCGATGATTTCAATATTGAAAACTATAAGTATACTTATGGTATGGTAGATGTCTGCCCGCTGATTCTGAAAGATGAGACGACCAGAGCCTCTGAGGAAGAGTCTTATACCTCTTGGTATCGTGAGCAGTGTGTTGATGTGGTACACGATTACTGCCTGCCTGTGGAAAATCAGCTTCCCATCCGTTTCGTGGATACGGAAAAAATGAATGAAAGAACCTTTATTGAAACAGAGCTGTTTTCCGCAATCCAGACATTCATTGCGGACAGCGTAATTAACGGAATTGACGATGCATCCTGGAATGCATATCTGGAACAGCTGGATGCCCTGCAATATGACGAGTGGCTTCAGTGGTATCAGGATTTTGTGGACGGTGTTTTCTGAAAATAAGTAAAAAATTCCATCTGCCTGTCTTTTGCAGGCAGATGGAGATATAATTAGAAGGGCAGCCTGAAAACCTTTTACAGGCGGAAACGCCCAAAATAAGGCGGTATGGCAATGGAACTGATACATAAAACCGGAATAGACGGAGATATAAGAGATTATTATAAGTATCCTGAGGCAGATCCCCCTCAGGAACAGTCGGAATATATCGAACAGGTCCTGTTCGACAGATTTCGCTATCATTGTGGTGAAGGGGATATGTGGCCCATGACCTGGGCAGAAGATGACAGGATGTACTGCGGTGCCGGAGACAATAACGGATGCAGCATGAATCTCTGGCAGATTCATACGTTTCGGTATTGCCCGGATAAGCTTACCAATACAGGCGACTGGGGAATGCAGATGATCAACCCTCAGCCTGTTACGATGACAAGAATTGATCAGATGGGAGGGCAGGGGATTAAGCCTGCCGGCATTCTGGATGTGAAGGGAACTCTGTATCTGAGTGTGGAAGTTCAAAATTATGGAGATAATCCTTTCTTCGGCAGACAGAGAAATCTGAAGGGCTGGATCATAACTTCACAGGATGGTGGAAAGACCTTTGATGAGTATGCAACCTCTGAGAATTTTTTTGAGGGACGGATTTCTTCCTGCCATTTCCTTCAGTTTGGAAGGGGATACCGGGGGGCCAGGGATGGATATGTCTACGCCTATTTTCCCTGTGATCTGGATGACAACAGCAGCTATTGGGAAAATAACGATTGCCTGCTGCTGGGCCGGGTACCGGCAGAACGGATTCTGGACCGGCAGGCATGGGAATTTTATACGGGAAAGGATGCACAGCATCCTGACTGGGATAAAGATGAAAAAAAAGCACAGCCCGTATTTTCCTATTATAAGATGACCGGAGCCAATCATGTGGCCTATAATGCCGGGATCCGGCGATATATTATGGGAAACTACAGCTTTATGGATGAAAACAGGAGGCCGAGGCCGATTCATCAGATGCGTTATCCGGAATCCCATATCAGTCAGCTTACCCTGTATGAAGCGCCGGAACCCTGGGGACCGTGGAAAATTTTTCATCGGGATGATAATTGGGGAACCTATGGGGATTATCAGCCCAACTTTCCGACCCAATGGATGACAGAGGATGGCCGGATTATGTATATGGTTTCCTCCGGATCCTGGGATGACTATAATCTTGTGGTACAAAAGGCGGCATTAAAGCTGAAAGGAGACGATGGATTTCCAGAAAGGGCTAAATATTTTTCTTATCAGTTATAGAAAATCAATCATTAAAATTGAAAAATCCGGTTGTAAATCCCCCGCCGTTATGGTACACTGGAAAAGGTCTTTCGTTAGGAGGTGTAAAAATGGCGGTTCTGAGAATAATAGTAACGATAGTTTTCATACTGATCTGTATCGCACTGACCGTACTGGTGCTGATGCAGGAGGGAAAGGCATCCGGACTGGGAGCGATCAGCGGAATGGCGGAAACCTACTGGGGAAAAAATAAGGGACGTTCCATGGAAGGAACGCTTGTCAGGGTTACAAAGTACCTTGCGATTTCCTTCATCGTGATTGCCGCGATCCTGAATATTTCAAGATTCTGATCACCAAAGCACTCTTGCCTGTATGGAAAGGGTGCTTTTTTGTACGACAGGAAATTTCATTTCCTGTCGTACAAAAAAGATGCTCCGCTGTGGATGTGCACTCAGCGCGCAGGCAATCAAAGATTGCCCGGAAATTATTGCCTGAAGGCAATCGCGCTCGGCGCGGGTGGTGCGCATGATGCGTACCGCATCAGGGCGCGCATTTTTTGCGCGATATGCCTGAAGGAGGAAAGGCTTTGACAGATAAGCAGAACATGCAGATGGAAGAGAACAGAAAACAGAAGATTGTCGCTCTCATGAAGGAGCCCTCCTATGTTCCCATGAAGGAAAAGGAGCTGGCCTGCCTCATGCAGGTTGAGCCGGAGGACAGAGCAGAGCTGAAGAGGCTTCTGCAGGAACTGCTTCTGGAGGGAAAGATTCAGGTGAACCGGAGGGGAAGGTATTCGGTTCCTTCGGTTCCGCCCGTTATCGGGACCTTCATCGGCCACCAGAAGGGCTTCGGATTCGTGGAGGTGGAAGGGCGAAAAGAGGATCTGTTCGTCCCCGCTTCAAAGACCAATGGAGCCTGTCATCAGGATACGGTGGAGGTCCGCCTCCTTGGCGGTTATCCCGGCGGACGGCAGGAGGCGGAGGTGGTCCGGATCCTGGCGCGGGGAATGACGCAGGTGGTCGGCACCTTCCAGCAGAATAAAAGCTTTGGCTTCGTGATTCCGGATAACAGCAGATTCGGAAGGGATATTTTTGTCCCGAAGGAAAAAACGGGCGGCGCGGTTACGGGCTCCAAAGTAATTGTGGAGCTTACGGACTATGGCGGGCAGGGAAAGAGCCCGGAAGGACGGATTGCGGAGATTCTGGGCCATATCAATGATCCCGGCGTAGACATCCTTTCCATTGTAAAAAGCTGTGGGATTCCTGATACGTTTCCGGAGGAGGTGCTGCGTCAGGCGGAATATGCGGCCAGGCCGGCAACGGGGAAATCGGGAGAGTGTGACGCCGGAACTGGAGAACCTGAAGGCGGAGACGGGCCGGAGCTGTCCGGCCGCATGGATCTGCGCGCCCTTCCCATGGTGACTATAGACGGGGAGGACGCGAAGGATCTGGATGATGCGGTGAGTCTGTACCGGAAGGATGGGTATTATCATCTTGGCGTGCATATCGCGGATGTGTCCCACTATGTGCAGGAGGGCACGGCTCTGGATGCGGAGGCTCTCCGCCGGGGAACCAGCGTGTATCTGGCAGACCGGGTGATTCCCATGCTGCCTCATGTACTTTCCAACGGCGTCTGCTCTCTGAACGCGGGAGAGGACAGGCTGGCGCTGAGCTGTCTGATGAAGCTGAATGCGCAGGGTGAGGTGGCTGATTACACCATCGCGCCAACCGTGATCCGTGTGGACGAACGGATGACCTATACCTCCGTCGCTGCGATTCTGGAAAGGGACGATCCGCAGGAATGTGCCCGGTATGAACGTTTCGTCCCCATGTTCCGGGAAATGGCGGCTCTGTCCGCGCTGATCCGGGAAAACAGGCACAGAAGAGGGGCGGTGGACTTTGACTTCCCGGAAAGCCGGATCCGGCTGGATGGGGACGGCCGTCCGGTGGAGATCGTGCCGCATGAGAGGAATACGGCGACCCGCCTGATCGAGGACTTCATGCTGCTCGCTAACGAAACGGTGGCTCAGCATTTTTACTGGCTGCAGACGCCCTTCCTGTACCGGACCCATGAGACGCCGGACCAGGACAAAATGCGCAGGCTGGCGACCTTTGTTCACAATCTGGGGTATTCCATGAAAGTCGGCCAGGAGGAGGTACATCCGAAGGAGCTGCAGAAGCTTCTGGAAAAGGCAGAGGGTACGCCTGAGGAAAATCTGATCGGAAGGCTCACCTTAAGGAGCATGAAGCAGGCCCGCTATACCACTCAGTGTATGGGGCATTTCGGGCTGGCAAGCCGCTATTACTGTCACTTTACCTCACCTATCCGCAGGTATCCGGATCTTCAGATCCACCGGATCATCAAAGAACAGCTTTCCGGACGGCTGGATGATGTACGACAGGCTCATTATGAGTCAATTCTGGATTCTGTTGCATCTCAGACCAGCCGGGCGGAGCGGCGTGCGGACGAGGCGGAACGGGAAGCGGGAAAATTGAAGATGACGGAATATATGGAACAGCATATTGGAGAGGTATACGAGGGCGTAATTTCCGGCATCACTTCCTGGGGGCTGTACGTGGAGCTTCCCAATACGGTGGAGGGCCTGGTGCATGTGTCCTCGCTGCCAGGGGATTTTTTCCAGTATGATGAGACCGCCTGCGAGATGCGGGGAACGAAGACGGGAACGGCCTACCGGCTGGGAGAGCGGATCCGGGTGCAGGTACGGTTTGCGGACCGGTTTACCAGAAGCATTGATTTCATTCCGGCTGAAGATGACATGGAGGGAAAATATGGCAAAGGAAGCGCAGAAGCTCGTTGCAAATAATAAAAAGGTATTTCACGACTATTTTGTGGAAGAAAAATACGAAGCAGGGCTGGTGCTGCACGGCACGGAGGTGAAGTCCCTGCGGATGGGAAAATGCAGCATCAAGGAAGCTTTTGTTTCCATCGATAAGGGTGAAGCCTATGTGAACGGCATGCATATCAGCCCTTATGAGAAGGGAAACATTTTCAACAAGGATCCCCTGCGGACGCGCAAGCTCCTCATGCATAAGGCAGAGATCTCAAAGCTTGCGGGCAGAGTGGCGGAACGCGGTTATACTCTCATGCCCCTTCAGGTCTATTTCAAAAACGGAAGGGCGAAAATTGAAATCGGACTCTGCCGGGGCAAAAAGCTGTATGACAAGCGGCAGGATATCGCCAAAAAGGATATGCGCAGGGAAGTGGAACGGGATTTCAAGGTGAAAAATCTGTGACCAGCCGGGTCTGGATCAGGTGATCAGGGCTGGATCAGGTGAGCAGGTTTGGCTTGACTTTCCGCAACTGCCTGTGTATAATGAGGTACACAAATCAGGGGCCAGTCAAGGTTTCGACAGGGGTCCTGCAGCTGGAGAAGCTACCCGCAGGTGATGCGTCAAATCACAAACCTAAATATAAACGCTGAAGACAATACTTTAGCTTACGCTGCTGCTTAAAGCAGCGTTGTCCGAACCGGGGCACCTACACTTCGGAGCTCGGGCATCGACTATGTAGGAAACGACACCGGCAAAGCTTTGAGCCTGTGGGCGTATGATGAAGCTACTGAAACCGTGGGGATGTCCGTTTCCGCGCGGCGGAGGGAATGGAAGAGGCGTAAGCCTTTTCGGTAAGAACTGACTACGGTAGTAGAAGGACAGGGAATGGGCTTTTGGACACGGGTTCGACTCCCGTCTGGTCCATAGAATGAGGATGCGAAAAATCAGAGAGATTTCCGCATCCTTTTTCGTTCCGTTTTCCCCTCCTTCCGCATAGGATAAGATAAAAAGGAAGTGTTCCCATGTATTTTGTGAAGACGACGGACGAGGTGAACCTGGCAGTCTACGATCTGAATCCGAAAGGAAAACGGACGATACTGCTGATACACGGGTGGCCGCTGTCCCATCTGATCTTTGAATATCAGCTGGAAATGCTTCTTTCTGAGAACTGGCGGGTCGTTACGGTGGATCTGCGCGGCTTCGGCAATTCGGATGTGCCGGCTGGAGGCTACAGCTATGACCAGCTGGCGGAGGATATCTATCGGGTGGTCTGCGCGCTGCGGCTTGACCGCTTCGTGCTGGCCGGATTTTCCATGGGAGGGGCTGTGGCGCTCCGCTATATGAACCGTTTTCAGGGATATGGGGTCAGACGGCTCATCCTTCTTTCCGCAGCTTCTCCCTGTTTTGTCAGAAGCTGCGAATGTCCTTTCGGACTCGACAGGGAGGATGTGAACGAAATGATTGAGGAGGCGGCATCAGACCGGCCCTCCTTTGTCAGAAATTTCAGTCATAATCAACTTTTCGCCTGCTGCCACAGTGATGCAGCGCTGGACTGGTTTGAGAAAATCGCGCTTTCCGCTTCCGGTATTGCGACTGTCCAGTGTGGACTTACCCTGCGGGATGAGGATGGAAGAGAGGATCTGGAATGTGTACGTGTGCCCACAGCCATCATTCATGGAGGCAGAGATCAGGTGGTTCCGGTGGAAATGGCCAGGTATCAGCAGGAGCATATCCGTTCGGCCAGCCTGTGCATTCTGGAAAACAGCGGACACGGTATCTTTTATGATGAACCGGACTGCTTCAATGATGTGTTTCTGCAGGCGCTTGAGCAGTGAAATCGAATGTTCCATGTCCCTCAATTACTCACCAGCCGCATGACCAGAAACGGGTAAATAACACAGCCGGAAGCCTTTCTGCTCCCGGCTGTGTCTTTTGACGTCTTATCTGCCGAACAGCCGCCGCCGTTTGGCATCCAGATCTTCCTTCCGTTTCTGTGTGGCGGCCCGGTCAATCTGATATCCTCCGTTTCGTTCCGTGAGAATATCGCCGTCCCGGATTCCGTCAGGAAGCTGGCTGAGAAGAAGAGAGAGCATTTTCCCATCCGTCCGCTCGCATACCGCGTATTTTCCCTCCAGCCGGTCCACAATCAGCTGTCCGAAGCTTTTTCCTTTCTGATCCATCTGATCCATATCCTTCTCCTTTCTGCCGCAGGCGGCATTGCAATTGCGGAGGAATAACCTTCCCGTTCCTTCGCTGTCTATGGTTCACATTGCCCGCAGGGACTGTAGCCCATGGCGATGACATCTTCCCTGGTACCTTCAAAATCGATCCTGTTTTCTTCTTTCATCTGAGATACGGAGGGACAGTCCGGTGTGTGGAATTTCATTGTGTTCCGGTTCAGTACATAGGATGCGGTCTGGTCCGACAGATCGTTGTCGGTCTGCCGGCCTGATGAAGCATCTGTGCCGGAAATGACTTCTGTATCGGAAATGTCTTCCGTGCCGGAAATGTCTTCTGTGTCGGAAATGTCTTCTGTGTCGGAAATACCCTCTGAACCGGAGCCCCCTTCTGCATCCGGCACGCTGCTCCATGTGATGCTGCTGCCGTCGGAAACTGCGATGACAGTGCCCTGTTCATCCGTACGGAAAACAGTTACGCCTGCCGCATTCAGCCTGTCCAGGGTTTCCTGATGCGGATGCCCATAGCTGTTGTCCCTGCCGCAGGAAATGACCGCATAGTCAGGATCGACCGCTGCGAGAAACGCGTCGCTGGTAGAAGTGGAGCTGCCGTGATGCCCCGCCTTCAGCACGTCCGCCTTAAGAGGAAGGCCGCTTTCCACCATGGCCTCTTCAGAATCGCTTTCTGCATCGCCGCAAAGGACAAAGGCACTGGAGCCGTAAACCAGCCGTATCCCTACGGACAGGTTGTTGAGATCTCCGCTTTCCGCCGCCTGTCCGGCAATATCCTCCGTCGGGGACAGGATGGTAAAGGAAGCGTCTCCGATGGAATAAACGTCTCCCGGATGCGGAACCGTTACCGTCAGATCCTTTTCCAGCAGCGCGTCAAGCACGTCTTCCCAGGTCTGTGTAGTGTGGGACACATCAGGCATGATGACCGTGCCGATTTCAAAGGAGCGGATCACATCGTCCAATCCGCCGATATGATCCTCGTGCGGATGGGTCCCGATCAGATAATCCAGCTTTGTTATGTTCAGAGAGCGGAGGTATCCGGTTACAATGCTTCCGCTCTCATTAGTTCCCGCATCTACCAGCATGGCCCGATCTCCGGCCTGGATGAGAATGGAATCACCCTGCCCCACATCGATGAAATGCACCCGGAGATATCCATCCGAATCGGTCGAAGCTGCCGGTGTGGAGCCCGCTGCTTCGGATTCGCCGTCTTCCGTCATGGAAATTCCCGCCTCCGGCTGAGAACCGGACCGGACGTCTGAGGCCAGGCAGCCGGAAAGCAGGAAAAGAGGAAGAAGCAGCAGGACGGCGCAGAAGAACACCGCCATGCGGTTTTTACAGAAAGAAAAAATGGTTAAAAGTTTAAGTCGATTCATCTTTTGTCGTTAACCTCCTGAAAATTTATCATACCTCAAATTCTCAGGAAAGGGAAGCAAAAAATCGAACATTTGTGCTTATTCGCTGAAGGGGGCGAGAGAAAGCCGGATGAAATAGCCCCGCGCGTGGTCGCAGACCGGACATTTTTCCGGCGCTTCCTTTCCTGTATAGACGTAGCCGCAGTTTAGGCACATCCATCCGGTTTCCACATCGGAGATAAAGAGCCGGTCCTCTTCAATGAGCTGCGCAAATTTCCCGAACCGGTCGCCGTGGGTCTTTTCAATTTCCGCGATCATGGAGAAAGAGGACGCCACTCGGGAAAAGCCTTCCGCTGCCGCTTTCTCCGCAAAGGCTTTATAAACCGGATCGTGTTCCTCATACTCGTTGTGTCTTGCTGCCTTTAACAGGGAAAGCATGTCAGGATACAGATCAACCGGGTAGCCTCCGTCCACAACAATGGTCTCTCCCGCAAGCTCCTGCAGATGGTTATAAAAGATCTCCGCATGCTCCTTTTCCTGATTTGCCGTGAAGGTAAAAATGGCCTCGATCACATGCAGCCCGTTTTTCTTTGCCTGAGAGGCCGCGAAGGTGTAGCGGTTTCTCGCCTGGCTCTCTCCGGCAAAGGCGCGCATCAGGTTTTCTCTTGTTTCGCTGTTTCTGAAATCTGTCATGGAATTACCTCTTTCTGCCGCTGTGGCGGCGCATATTCATGTTCTGACTGAAGTATGGCCGAAAAAGAAAGATTTATACTTTTTTAATGGTTAATTTCTCTGCAATTCATTGCATTCCTTAAAAAGCGCGGTAAAATAAAAAACAGAACATAAGAAAGATGGAATGCCGCCGGAGGCGGCAGGAAAAGAGGCGGGAAACTCCGAGAGCTTCCCTGGAAATTGGACTGGCGTCCAATTTCTCATGAATTTGATGCCGCCGGAGGCGGCAGGAAAAGAGGAAGAAATGAGAGAAAAGCTGATACGGTTTATGCAGGGAAGATATGGAACGGACCAGTTTTCCCGGTTCCTGCTGGGAGCCGCGGTGGTGTGTCTGGTGCTGTCGCTGTTCATTCACAGCGGGATCTGGTCTTTCCTCATTCTGCTTCTGATCGTTTACTGCTATTTCAGGATGTTTTCCAGAAATATTCAGAAGCGCTATGCGGAGAACCAGAAATATCTGCAGATGACGTCGGGGCTGCGCCGGAAATGGGCGGTCTTTAAACGCGACATGGCGGCCCGGAAGACACATCACATCTATAAATGCCCCAAATGCAGGCAGAAGATCCGGATTCCGAAGGGACACGGAAAGGTTGCTGTCCGTTGTCCGAAGTGCGGAACGGAATTTATCAGAAGAAGCTGAAGCAAAAAACAGAGGTGGATATGTTCGGTTATGTTATTGTCAACAGGCAGGAGCTGAAGTTTCGGGAATTTGATCTGTATCAGTCCTATTACTGCGGGCTGTGCAGGAAGCTGAAGGATAAATTCGGGGTCAGGGGACAGCTGACGCTGACCTATGACATGACCTTTTTGATTCTTTTGCTTACCGGTCTGTATGAGGAAACGGATGAGGTTTCTTCCTGTAAATGCATCGCCCATCCGTTTGAGAGTCATACGACGAGGATAAACCGTTTCACGGATTATGCGGCGGATATGAATGTGCTGCTCAGCTATTATCAGTGCATGGATGACTGGAACGATGAAAAGAAGGTACTTAAGCGCGGCTATGCGGGCCTTCTGAAAAAGGCCTGCGAAGCAGTGGAGGCCCGGTATCCCAAAAAGGCGGAGGTCATCAGGGCGGAACTTTCCGGACTGCATGAATATGAGAAGGAGAATGCGGAAGATCTTGACACGGCGGCAGGCTGTTTTGGTAATATAATGGCGGAGATATTCGCCTGCAGGCAGGATGAATGGGAGGAAAACTTAAGAATTATGGGATTCTTCCTGGGAAAATTCATCTATCTGCTGGACGCCTACGAGGATGTGGAAAAGGATGAAAAAAACGGCTGCTATAATCCCTTTTCTTCGAGAAAGGGTGAGGAGGGCTTCGACGATGAGGTCCTTCAGATCCTCAGAATGATGATGGCCGAATGCTCCAGAGCTTTTGAAAAGCTCCCGATTCTGGAAAATACGGACATTCTGCGCAATATTCTCTATTCCGGTGTGTGGTGCCGGTTTGAGAGCGTGCGTGCCCGGAGAAAGGAACAGCAGGAAAATGCGTGACCCATATCAGGTGCTCGGTGTGTCGAGGGACGCATCGGACGAGGAAATCAAGAAGGCTTACCGTGCGCTGAGCCGGAAATACCATCCGGACGCGAACGTAAATAACCCGAATAAGGAACAGGCGGAGGAAAAATTCAAGCAGATTCAGCAGGCATATCAGCAGATCATGGATGAACGGCAGAGAGGAACCTCGGGCAGTTCCTATGGAAGCGGCTCCTATGGCAGCTATGAAGGAGGCAGCCAGGATTTTGGAGGCTTCGGCGATTTCGGAGACTTTTTCGGGGGCTTCGGCTTTGGCGGACAGACATACAGAAGGGCGCAGACCAATACGGGAAATGATGAATATACCGTTCATATGAACGCAGCGTGGAACTATATTCAAAGCCGTCATTTTAAGGAAGCGCTGAACGTGCTTTCCGGCATCAGCGATCATACCGCACAGTGGTATTATTACAGCTCGGTAGCAAACGCCGGTCTGGGTAATAATGTGGCTGCTCTGGATCATGCAAAGAAGGCTTCCGCCATGGAGCCGGGAAATATGCAGTACCGCCAGTGGGTTTCTCAGATGGAATCCGGAGGAAGCTGGTATCAGACGCAGCAGATGCCTTACGGTATGCCGACGATGGAAGGCAACGGCTGGTGCCTGAAGCTGTGTATTGCGAACCTGATCTGCAACCTTTGCTGCGGAGGCGGAGGAATGTGCTGCGGAGGCGGCGTTCCCATGGGAAGATTTTAACTGTATCCGGCGGTGTGCCGGGCGGACTGGAACAGGAGGTCGATTAAGATGAAGGCGATGGTTGTTTATTCAAGCCGGACCGGGAATACGAAAAAGGTCGCAAACGGCATTTTTGCGGGAATTCCCGGAGAATCCAAGGATATTCAGAATCTGGAGGATTATGATGGAAAGGATGCGGAGGTCTTTTTCGTGGGATTCTGGACGGATAAGGGAACCTGTGATATGAAGGTTGTGGATTTCCTTTCCGGACTGAACGGGAAAAAGATCGCTCTTTTCGGTACCTGCGGAATGGGGAAGGACAGTGCCTACATGGAAATGATCGAGAAGCATGTTAAGGTATGGATCCCGGAGGACTGTGTCTGTCTCGGCGCATATATGTGTCAGGGAAAGATGCCCATGGATGTGCGCAGAAGGTATGAATCCATGGAAAAAAACGGCGTGGAACCGGAAAAGGTGAAGATGCTTTTAAAGAATTTTGACGAGGCGCTGCTGCATCCGGATGATCAGGATGTGCAGAATGCTGCCGCCTTTGCAAAACGGATGATGGAAAAGGCGGAAAGCCGGTAAGCTTTCGGGCGGACAGGGAATGTCTGCCCTTTTTTGCTTTGAAAATTCGGAAGTTTCACAGCTTTTTCATAAATTTCTGATATAATAAAACAAAAACGGATCGGTCCGAAGCAGACATTGCTCCGCGGAAGGGCTTCGGAATGGAGGATAGCATGGAACGGACGAAAATACTGGTTGTAGATGATGAAAGCAGGATGCGGAAGCTGGTGAAGGATTTTCTTCAGAAAAATAATTACGAGGTTCTGGAGGCGGGAGACGGAAGCGAAGCGCTGGACATTTTTTTCGCGCAGAACGACATTGCACTGGTGATTCTGGATGTCATGATGCCGAAGATGGACGGCTGGCAGGTATGCAGGGAAATTCGCAATTATTCCAGAGTCCCCATCATTATGCTCACCGCAAGAGGAGACGAGAAGGACGAACTGCAGGGCTTTGAACTCGGAGTGGACGAATATATATCGAAACCGTTCAGCCCGAAGATCCTGGTGGCCCGGGTGGAAGCGATCCTGAGGAGAGCCGGAAAATCCGCGGCCGGAGAGGTCCTGGATGAGGGCGGAATCCATCTGGACAAAACGGCCCATATGGTGACGATCGGCGACAGGAACATCGATCTGAGCTTTAAGGAGTTCGAGCTTCTGGCATATTTTATGGAAAATAAGGGAATCGCTCTTTCCAGAGAAAAAATTTTGAATAACGTCTGGAATTATGATTACTTCGGGGATGCCAGAACAATTGATACGCATGTGAAGAAGCTGCGCAGCAAGCTTGGCGAAAAGGGTGAGATGATTCGGACGATCTGGGGAATGGGCTATAAGTTCGATCCTGATGAAAAGGGAGCTGAGCAGGCATGAGGTATTCCATCAGAAAGCAGTTTGCCTGTATTTTTATCGGCCTGATGGCAGGAACGATGCTCCTGTGCTGGTTTGTCAACAGCACATTTCTGGAGCGGTTCTATTTCATGAATAAGCAGAGAGTGGTAATGGAAGCCTATGATCAGCTGAATGAGGCGGCGCAGAGCGGCAGCATCAGCACGGACGATTTTAACGTTCATCTTCAGCAGATCAGTGCTACCTACAATATTTCCATTCTGATTTTGGATGAGGATTCGGAAACCATCCGTGTCAGCGGAGGGGACCCTTCCATGCTTCGGGGAGATCTGTGGAGCCATATTATTTTTGATTCCTATGATCCGGCTGCGGAAGGGCTGGCAGAAGAACAGCAGCAGTCGGCTTCTCAGAACGGAGGCGTACTCAGAACCAGCAGAGTGCTTGCGAGAAATGAGAGCCCGTTCTATCTGATGCAGGTTGTGACAAGTCTCCGGGTGAATGTGGACTATCTGGATATGTGGGGCTTTCTGGAGAACGGCAATCTGTTCTTTATCCGAACCGCGCTGGAAAGCATGCGGGACAGCACCGATATATCCAGCCGTTTCCTGGCTTACGTCGGTATTCTGGCAACGCTCGTCTGCGGCGTGGTGATCTGGCTCGTATCCAAAAAGATTACAGACCCGATCCTGGAGCTGGCCCACATATCGGAACGGATGGCCCATCTGGATTTTGACGCCAGGTATCAGGGAAAGAGCTTTAACGAGATCGCGGTGCTCGGCAACCATATGAATGAACTTGCGGACACGCTGGAAAGCACGATTTCCGAGCTCAAAACGGCGAACAACGAGCTGCAGAAGGATATTGAGAAGAAAAATCAGATTGATGAGATGCGTAAGGAGTTCCTTGCCAACGTCTCCCATGAGCTGAAGACACCGATTGCTCTCATTCAGGGCTATGCGGAAGGGCTGAAGGAAGAGATTAACGATGATGCGGAGAGCAGGGAATTTTACTGCGATGTGATCATGGATGAGTCGGCGAAGATGAACAACATGGTCAAGAAGCTTCTCACTCTGAATGAGCTGGAATTTGGAAATGCGGTAGTAACCATGGAGCGGTTTGATATCGTGGCCCTGATCCGCAACTACATTCAGTCTGCTGATATTCTGGTAAAACAGAACGAAGCGAAGGTCAATTTTAATGAAACGGAGCCGGTATATGTCTGGGGAGATGAGTTCAAGGCGGAAGAAGTGGTGATGAATTATTTCAGCAATGCTCTGAATCATCTGGACGGTGACCGGGTCGTGGATATCAGGCTGAAAAAGCAGGATAAGCTTGTAAGGGTCAGCGTTTTCAATACGGGAATTCCCATTCCGGAGGAATCGCTTCCTCATCTGTGGGAGAAGTTCTATAAGGTGGATAAGGCGAGAACCCGTGAATACGGGGGAAGCGGCGTGGGGCTTTCCATCGTAAAGGCCATTCAGGATTCCATCCATCAGAAATACGGAGTGATCAATTATGAAAACGGCGTTGAATTCTGGTTTGAAATGGAGCTGGTAGAAGAAGATACGGATGGAAAGACGGCCGAAGAAGTCCGGGAAGGACAGGCATAGAAAAGAATTTATTCTTTTTTTAGACCGAACACACAGTTTTGGCACAAAATGAACACAGACGTCTGATAGGATAAATAACAGACGAAGGGGCCGGCAGCATTACAGGGTGCCGGCTTTTCTCGTTAAAATAAAAAAAGACAGGAAGGGAAAAGAATGACAAACGAGCAGTATCATTTCCTTTTGGAACCCTATCAGAATGCGTCTCAGATGATGCTGACAAGGCTGGAAGTACTGAATCACAATCTGTACGCCAGAGATACATCGTGTCCGATTCATACCATACAGCACAGATTGAAGGAAAAAAGCAGTATAGAGGACAAGCTGGAGCGGAGAAATCTGGCGGCCAGCGTTTCAAATGCGAGAGATTATCTTCTGGATGTTGCCGGCATTCGGATCATCTGCTATTTTGTAAGCGATATCTATAATCTTGCGGAAGCGGTGAAAAGACAGTCGGATCTGATCGTAATCAGAGAACGGGATTATATCGCGCATCCAAAGCCAAACGGATACAGAAGCTTTCATGTTGTCGTGGGGGTTCCCCTTTATTACCGGGATACCATGGAATATTTTCCTGTGGAGATACAGCTGCGCACCATGGCGATGGATTTCTGGGCGAGCATGGAGCATCGGATCTGTTATAAGAAAAATCCCGCCAACGGGCCGGTTATCCGGGAAGAGTTTTCCAGGTACGCGGGCATGCTGGAAGAAATAGAAGAGGAATTTGAACATTATGATGAGGGGCTCTGTAAGTGCGCAGAACCAGAAACAGACGGGGGAAGGCCTTCGGGAACAACGGGAGAGAACAGCAGAAATTATTGATGAAATGGAAGAGAAAAAATGATTGTAAAAAAATGAAAAATTATTGTTGACAAAGTCGAAAGAGGATGGTAGAATCATCTTCGTTGTCGCGCAAGAGACAACAAAAGCCGGAAACGGCAGTCAGATGGATTCCTTTTGTTAAGGAAGAGTCTGGCGGGAATCAACAAAAAAGATTCCTGAAAAAATAAAAAAAGTGCTTGACTTAAGAAACAACCTGTGATAAGATAA
>ULPS01002143.1_pt1 | contig 25822 bp, 23 predicted proteins | sample 1953711 | NCBI WGS metagenome assembly ULPS01 (sample SAMEA4835635, study PRJEB28245) | human gut metagenome | biome: gut microbiome; material: fecal sample | place: Denmark | collected 2008 | reverse complement strand
TCTGGCCGCGACCGAGATGAAGCGAAGCGGAATCGAGGTTCTCCGGGCGGGCACGGTGCGTACAGAATTGGGAATGATACCATGATGCCGCAGAATGAGGCATACAGCGGAAAGGAGTAAAAGATGAAAGAGAAACTGGAACAGATCAAAGCGGAGGCGGTCGCACAGATCCAGGCTGCCGATGCACCTGAGAAACTCAATGACGTCCGTGTTAAGTTCCTCGGAAGAAAGGGCGAACTCACTGCAGTGCTCAAGGGAATGAAGGATGTCGCACCGGAGGACAGACCGAAGGTGGGACAGATGGTCAACGATACAAGAGCGGCTATCGGGCAGCTGCTGGATGAGACAAAGGCGAAAATGGAGAAAGCCATCCGGGAGCAGAAAATGAAAGAGGAAGTTATCGATGTAACTCTCCCGTCAAAGAAAAATATCATCGGACACAGACATCCGAATACGATCGCTCAGGAAGAGGTGGAGAGGATCTTCGTCGGCATGGGATATGAGGTTATTGAGGGACCTGAAGTGGAGTATGATGAGTATAACTTCGAGAAGCTGAACATTCCGGCGGATCATCCGGCAAAGGACGAGCAGGATACATTCTATATTAATAAAGATATTGTTCTCCGTACACAGACATCGCCGGTACAGGCGCGTATCATGGAGCAGGGAAATCTTCCGATCCGTATGATCTCACCGGGAAGAGTATTCCGTTCTGACGAAGTGGATGCAACACATTCACCGTCCTTCCATCAGATCGAGGGACTTGTTATTGACAAGAACATTTCTTTCGCAGACCTGAAAGGAACACTGGAGGTGTTTGCAAAAGAGCTGTTCGGACCGGAGACGAAGACGAAATTCCGTCCGCATCACTTCCCGTTCACCGAGCCCAGCGCAGAGGTGGATGTAAGCTGTTTCAAATGCGGAGGAAAAGGATGCCGTTTCTGTAAAGGCTCAGGATGGATCGAGATCCTCGGCTGCGGTATGGTACATCCACATGTGCTTGAAATGTGCGGGATCGACCCGGAAGTATACGGCGGGTTCGCGTTCGGCGTGGGACTTGAGCGTATCGCGCTTTTGAAATATGAGATCGATGACATGAGACTTCTGTATGAGAATGATATCAGATTCCTGAAGCAGTTCTAGAAAATCAGGGATAAGAAGGAAGAAGTATCGATTTTGAAATAGAAGGAAGGAAAGGTAGTTAAGATGAATACTTCATTATCATGGATAAAAGCATATGTTCCGGATCTCGACGTGACTGCACAGGAGTACACGGATGCGATGACGCTTTCCGGGACAAAGGTAGAGGGATATGAAAAGCTGGATGCGGATCTTGACAAGATCGTGATCGGACAGATCGATAAAATAGAGAAGCATCCGGATGCAGACAAGCTGATCATCTGTCAGGTGAACATCGGGACAGAGACGATCCAGATCGTTACAGGGGCTCCGAATGTGAAAGAAGGAGACAAAGTGCCGGTGGTGCTGGACGGCGGACGTGTCGCAGGCGGACATGAGCCCGGACAGAAAGTGGCCGGCGGAGTCAAGATCAAGAAAGGGAAACTCCGCGGCGTGGAGAGTAATGGTATGATGTGCTCTATCGAAGAGCTCGGCTCCACGAGAGAGATGTATCCGGAAGCGCCGGAGTACGGAATCTATATCTTCCCGGAAGACGCAGTTGTGGGCGAGAGTGCGATCAAGGCGCTGGGCCTGGATGACGCGATCTTTGAGTATGAGATCACATCCAACCGTGTGGACTGCTTCAGCGTCATCGGGATCGCGAGAGAAGCGGCAGCTACATTCCGCAAGGAATTTAAACCTCCGGTCGTGACAGCTACGGGAAATGACGAGGACGTCAACGACTATATTAAAGTAACTGTTGAAAATACAGATCTCTGCCCCCGCTACTGCGCAAGAGTGGTGAAGAACATCAAGATCGGACCGTCTCCGAAGTGGATGCAGAGAAGGCTTGCCTCCGTGGGAATCCGTCCGATCAACAACCTTGTGGATATTACAAACTATGTGATGGAAGAGTACGGACAGCCCATGCACGCTTATGATCTGGATACCATTGCGGATCATCATATCATCGTAAAGACAGCGAAGAACGGAGACAAATTTGTCACACTGGACGGACAGGAGCGGACAGTGGACGAGAATGTGCTCATGATCTGCGACGGCGAGAAGGAGATCGGCATTGCGGGGATCATGGGAGGAGAGAACTCCATGATCACAGACGATGTGAAGACCATGCTCTTTGAGGCGGCCTGCTTCGACGGGGTGAACATCCGCAAGTCCAGCAAGCGGATCGGTCTGAGAACAGACGCTTCTGCCAAATTCGAGAAAGGGCTTGACCCGAACAACGCTCAGGCAGCGATCGACCGTGCCTGCCAGCTCGTCGAAGAGATGGGAGCAGGCGAAGTAGTCGGCGGAATCGTTGATGTCTATGGAAAGAAGAAGGAGCCTGTGAGAGTTCCGTTTGATGCGCAGAAGATCAATGAACTGCTTGGCACGGACATTTCCGAGGAAGAGATGCTGGGATACTTCAAGGCGATCGATCTGGGCTATGATGCTGAGACAAAGGAAGTGATCGCTCCGACTTTCCGTCACGATCTGTTCCGCCTGGCGGACCTTGCGGAAGAAGTGGCGAGATTCTACGGATATGACAATATCCCGACGACTCTTCCGGCGGGAGAGTCCACGATGGGCAAGCTCTCCTTCAAGCTGAGGATCGAGCAGGTGGCAAGAGATATCGCAGAATTCTGCGGATTCAGCCAGGGAATGACTTACTCTTTCGAGAGCCCGAAGGTATTTGACAAGCTGCTCCTTCCGGCAGATTCTCCGCTGAGAAATGCGATCGAGATCATGAACCCGCTGGGCGAGGACTACAGTATCATGAGGACGAGCACGCTGAACGGAATGCTCACTTCTCTTGCTACGAACTATAATAGAAGGAACAAGGATGTCCGCCTGTATGAACTGGGCAACATTTATATTCCGAAGGCGCTGCCGCTGACAGAACTTCCGGATGAGCGCATGCAGTTTACTCTGGGTATGTACGGCAGCGGAGATTTCTTCACGATGAAAGGCGTTGTAGAAGAGTTCTTTGAGAAGATCGGCATGAGAGACAGAGAAAAATATGATCCGAACGCAGGAAAGACGTTCCTTCACCCGGGCCGCCAGGCGAATATTATTTACGATGGAAAAGTTGTGGGATATCTGGGAGAGGTGCATCCGGAAGTGGCGGATACCTACGGGATCGGCGAGAGGGCGTACATCGCAGTGATCGATATGCCGGCGGTCCTGCCTTATGCGACATTTGACAGGAAGTATACAGGTATCGCAAAATATCCGTCAGTGACCCGCGATATCAGCATGGTCGTTCCGAAGGCTGTCCTTGTAGGCCAGATCGAGGAAGTGATCGAGAAGAAGGGCGGTTCCCATCTGGAGAGCTATAAGCTGTTCGATATTTATGAGGGAAGCCAGATCAAGGAAGGGTACAAGTCTGTTGCGTATTCGATCGTGTTCCGCGCGAAAGACAGAACGCTTGAGGAGGCGGATGTATCCTCTGCGATGAAGAAGATCCTGAAAGGTCTGGAAGAGCTGGGTATTGAACTCAGACAGTAATAAGAAAGGAAGATACGCTTGAAGACAAGTGATTTTTACTATGATCTGCCCCAGGAGCTGATCGCCCAGGACCCGCTGGAAGACCGCTCTTCGTCCAGGCTGATGGTACTGGACAAGGAGACTGGTAAAACGGAGCATCATGTGTTCAGGGATATCGTGGGATATCTGAACCCGGGAGACTGCCTGGTCATCAATGATACCAAAGTGATCCCTGCACGCCTGATCGGAGCGAAGGAAGAGACCGGGGCAAAGATCGAGGTGCTGCTCCTGAAAAGAGGGGCAAATGATGTGTGGGAGACGCTGGTCAAACCGGGGCGCAAGGCGAAGCCCGGGACAAGGATCAGTTTCGGGGACGGGCTTCTTGTGGGGGAGGTCGTTGATATCGTGGATGAGGGCAACCGCCTGATCCGCTTTGAGTATGAAGGGATCTTTGAGGAGATCCTGGACCAGCTGGGGCAGATGCCGCTGCCTCCCTACATTACACATCAGCTGAAAGACAAGGACCGGTACAATACGGTCTACGCAGAGCATTCCGGTTCGGCGGCAGCGCCCACGGCAGGGCTGCATTTCACACCGGAGCTGCTGAAAGAGATTGAGGAGAAGGGCGTCGATATCGCCAGAGTCACGCTCCATGTGGGGCTGGGGACATTCCGCCCCGTCAAGGTGGATGACGTGGAGAACCACCACATGCATTCTGAATTTTACATGATCGATGAGGAGGCGGCAGAGAAGATCAACCGGGCGAAGGAAAACGGGAAACGGGTGATCTGTGTCGGGACCACAAGCTGCCGGACGGTTGAATCTGCGGCGGATGAGAACGGAAGGCTGAAAGCCTGCAGCGGATGGACAGAGATCTTTATCTATCCGGGATACCGGTTCAAGATCCTGGACGCGCTGATCACCAATTTCCATCTTCCGGAGTCTACGCTGATCATGCTTGTATCCGCTCTGGCGGGAAAGGAGCATGTACTCGCCGCTTATGAGGAGGCTGTTCGTGAGAGATACCGTTTCTTCAGTTTCGGGGATGCAATGTTCATAAAATAAGCAGGATATGATCCGACAGACAGATACATGAAACGGCAGTATCCGTCCAGCAGCCAGGCTGCAGACGGCGGATACTGCCGTTTTGGCATATATGATGTCGGGGAGAAATCACAGCTTGTCAATTTATTGACGATGTGGTAATATAAAAGGAGCGAAATCAGATTAATGCTTGTGAGTAATTATGGAAATTTTTTTGTTTCTGTAAGAGCTCCATATTTACGGAGGGAAAAGCAGTGCAGTTCTTTTTTTGAGATAATAGTTCTATGAAAAGACAGGTGCAGTTTAATCTTGATTTCTTTTTTTATTTCCAGAAAAAATAAAATGAAAGGTAAGAGGTGGAAAAAATGAGCAGTAAAATCACTATCATCGGCGCCGGAAGTGTCGGAGCAACAATCGCGTACAAACTTTCCTATGAAGATATCGCATCAGAGATCGTCATGATCGATATCAACAAGGACAAGGTAGAAGGAGAAGTTATGGACATCAAGCAGGGAACCTGCTTCAGAAGCCCGATCTCCATCATTGCCGGAGACTATGAAGATGCGAAAGATTCCGATATCGTTATCATCACATCGGGAATCGCACGTAAACCTGGCCAGACAAGAATCGAGCTTGCACAGACAAACGTCAACATTATCAAATCAATCACACCGGAGATCGTAAAAGCGGCTCCGAACGCCAAGTATATCATCGTAAGCAATCCGGTGGATGTCCTCACATATGTATTTACAAAGATCTCAGGACTTCCGGAGAGCCAGATCATCGGATCCGGTACGCTGCTTGACACAGCACGTCTCCGCTACGGCCTGTCAGAGCATTTCAAAGTTGCACAGAAAAATATTCATGCATATGTATTCGGTGAGCATGGAGATTCTTCTTTCGTACCGTGGTCGGGAGCTGCCATCTCTACTGTAAATATCGATGACTACTATGAGGCGATGAAAGCGCACGGAAAAGATATCGAGGAACTGGATAAAGACGCAATGGAAGAGTATGTGCATAAATCAGGCGGACAGGTGATCGCAAAGAAAGGCGCTACTTTCTATGCAGTATCCGTATCTGTCTGCGAGCTGTGCAATCTTGTCCTCGCAGCTTCAAATTCTATCGCAACGGTTTCCTCAATGATGCACGGAGAGTACGGTATTGAGGACGTATGCCTGAGTGTTCTCTGCCTGGTAGGCCCGGATGGAGTTCAGGGCAAAATCCCGATGCACCTGACAGACGAGGAAGTTGCAAAACTTCAGTCCAGCGCAAACAAACTGAAAGAAGTAATCGCTCAGCTGGATATCTAAAACAAACCCCTGGCAGTCTCTGCCGGGGTATCATTAAGCAACATAGGGCGGTTCTTTGTTTCCGCCTGACAGACAAGGAGGTAATACTATGAAATACAGCTATTTTCCTGGCTGTACTCTGAAGAACAAGGCACAGGATCTTGACCACTATGCCAGAATTTCCGCAGAAGCTCTGGGATTTGAACTGGAAGAGATCAGCGAGTGGCAGTGCTGCGGCGGGGTTTATCCTCTGGGAACCGACGAGATCGCAACAAAGCTTGCCTCCGTCCGCGCGCTCAACGACGCAAAAGAGAAGGGGCAGGATCTTGTCACACTCTGTTCTGCCTGTCATCATGTGATCAAGCGCGTGAATGACGACATGAAGAATGTCGATGACATCCGTACAAGAGCCAACAATTATATGGCGCTTGACGAGCCTTATGAAGGAGAGACAAACGTTCTCCACTATCTTGAGGTGCTCCGCGATGTCGTGGGATTTGACGAGCTGAAAAAGAAAGTGACGAACCCGCTTACAGGAAAGAAGATCGGCGCATACTACGGATGCCTTCTCCTCAGACCGGGAAAGATCATGGCATTTGACGATCCGGAGAATCCGAAGATCCTGGAAGATTTTATCCGTGCGATCGGCGCTGAGCCGGTGGTCTATCCGTACCGCAATGAGTGCTGCGGCGGATATATTTCTCTGAAGGAAGAGGATATGTCCAAGGAGATGTGCAGAAAGATCGAAGAGAGTGCTTCCGGTTTTGGAGCTGATATGCTGATCACAGCCTGTCCGCTGTGCATGTATAATCTGAACAAGAACAATGGCGATAATCTGCCGGTATACTATTTTACAGAGCTTCTGGCAGAGGCGCTTGGACTCAAAGAGGAGGTGAAGGAGCAGTGAAGACTGAGAAGAACCGCGCAGAGATGATCAAGGAGATCAGCGGTGTGAATCCCCTGAAATGTATGAAATGCGGGAAGTGTTCCGCTTCCTGTCCTTCCTACAATGAGATGGATATCAAACCTCACCAGTTCGTATCCTATGTGATCAACGAGGACATCGAGTCTCTGGTGAATTCAAAATCCCTCTGGAAATGCCTTTCCTGCTTTGCCTGCGTGGAGAGATGTCCCCGCGATGTAAAGCCGGGCAAACTGATCGATGCGGCGAGACAGATCGTTGTGCGTGAGAGAGGCAAGACTTATCTGTCACCGGATGAGGTGCCGGAACTGCTTGATCCCGACACACCGCAGCAGCTGCTCGTAAGTGCATTCAGAAGATACAGGAGGTGATAAAAGGTGCAGAGGATTGGAGTATTTGTCTGCCACTGCGGAACAAACATCGCAGGTACGGTGGACGTAAAGAAAGTTGTGGAGATGGCGGCACATGAGCCGGGCGTTGTCCATGCTGAGGATTATGCGTATATGTGTTCCGAGGCAGGACAGGAGAAGATCCACAAAGCGATCAAAGAGAAAAAGCTGACAGGACTTGTAGTCTGTTCCTGTTCTCCGCGTATGCATGAGACAACATTCAGAAACGCGGCAGAGAAAGCAGGCTTAAACCCCTATATGGTAGAGATCGCCAACATCCGTGAGCACTGCTCCTGGATCCATAAAGATATGGAAGAGGCGACAGAGAAGGCTGTTATCCTGATGCGTGCGGCGGTTGCAAAGGTCAACCTGGATGCGCCGCTGAAACCGGGCGAGAGCAAGGTTACAAAGAGAGCGCTTGTCATCGGCGGAGGAATCGCCGGCATTCAGACAGCGCTGGATATCGCAGAAGCAGGATACCCGGTTGATATCGTAGAGAAGACCCCGAGTATCGGAGGAAGGATGTCTCAGCTTGATAAGACATTCCCGACGCTGGACTGCTCTTCATGTATCCTGACCCCGAAGATGGGAGAAGTGAACGCTCATCCGCTGATCAACATCTATACATACAGCGAGGTTGAGAGCGTGGCAGGATTCGTGGGTGACTTCACGGTTGAGATCCGCAAGAAAGCAAGAAGCGTGGATATGAACAAGTGTACAGGATGTGGATTATGCCAGGAGAAATGCCCGAGCAAGAAGACTCCAAGTGAGTTCAACCGCGGCTTGAGCACAAGAAGCGCAATCTATACACCGTTCGCACAGGCGGTCCCGAACGTTCCGGTCATCGACCGCGACGCATGTATCAAGTTCAAGACCGGAAAATGCGGAATCTGTTCGAAAGTCTGCCAGGCAGGCGCGATCGATTACGATCAGAAAGATGAGATCATTACAGAGAAGTACGGCGCGATCGTTGTCGCAACCGGATTCGACATGATCAAACTTGACAGATATGACGAGTATGCATACAGCCAGAGCAAGGATGTCATCACATCTCTCGAGCTGGAGCGTATCATGAACGCGGCAGGACCGACAGGCGGTCATCTGGAGCGTCTCTCTGACGGAAAAGCTCCGAAGGAGATCGTGTTCATCCAGTGCGTGGGAAGCCGATGCGCAGATGACAGAGGAAAGAGCTACTGCTCCAAGATCTGCTGTATGTACACAGCAAAACACGCGATGCTGATCCGTGACAAATATCCGGATACTAACGTGACGGTATTCTATATCGACGTACGTACGCCGGGTAAGAACTTTGATGAGTTCTACCGCAGAGCCGTAGAAGACTACGGAGTGAATTACATAAAAGGCCAGGTCGGAAAGGTCATTCCGCAGCCAAACGGAAAACTGCTCGTACAGGGAGCTGACCTGATCGACAGCAAACAGATTTTGAAAGAGGCTGATATGGTCGTTCTTGCAGCGGCGATCGAGCCGAACCCGGATGTGAGAAAGATCGCTACCATGCTCACAGCAAGTATCGATACAAACAACTTCCTCACAGAAGCTCATGCGAAGCTTCGTCCGGTAGAGTCCCCGACAGCGGGTATCTTCCTCTCAGGCGTATGCCAGGGACCGAAGGATATTCCGGAGACAGTATCTCAGGCAGGTGCGGCGGCTGTCAAAGCCATCGGACTGCTCGCAAAGGATAAACTGCTGACCAATCCGTGTACGGCACATTCCGATGAACTCCTGTGTAACGGATGTTCCCAGTGTGCGAATGTCTGCCCGTACGGAGCGATCACATATGAGGACAAAGAGGTGAATGATCACGGAGTCCGCGAGACAAGGCGTATCGCAGTTGTAAACGACGCGCTGTGTCAGGGTTGTGGAGCATGTACCGTAACATGTCCGTCCGGAGCAATGGACCTGCAGGGATTCTCTAACAGACAGATCTTAGCGGAGGTGGATGCGATATGTCGATAGAAAAGAATGAAGAATTCAGACCAAAGATCGTAGCGTTCTGCTGCAACTGGTGCAGTTACGCAGGCGCAGACCTGGCGGGAAGCAGCCGTATGTCCTACTCGGCTGACGTGAAGATCATCCGCGTTCCATGTTCCTGCCGTGTGAATCCGATGTTCATCTTAAGAGCATTCGAGAGAGGTGCAGACGGAGTTATCATGTGCGGATGCCATCCGGGAGACTGCCACTATACGTCAGGAAACTTCTATGCGAGAAGACGTATGACACTGCTGTTCTCCATGCTGGATTACATCGGAGTAGAAAACGGACGTACCCGTGTAGAATGGGTATCAGCGGCTGAGGGTGCAAAATTCTCCCAGACTATGCATGAGTTTGTGGACAAGGTCGCATCCCTTGGTAAGAATGTGAGATTGGAGGATTTAAGATGCAGGAATTAATTAACCGCGCGAAAGAGCTTCTGGCCGACGGAACTGTGGCGAGAGTGCTCGGATGGAAAGCCGGGGACCTGCCTTACAATCCGGAACCGGCTTATTTTGAGAAAGAAGAAGACTTTGCGGATTTCGTCTACAACGGATTCTGCGGAGCAAACTTAAGCAAATATATGATCGAGGCTTCCAAGCTGGAAGGAAAGACTCTTGTCTGCCTGAAGCCCTGCGATACATACAGCTTCCAGGAACTGATGAAAGAGCACCGCGTTGACCGCGACAAAGCGTACATCATCGGCGTGGGATGTAAAGGAAAACTGGATATCGAAAAGATCAAAGCCATGGGCATCAAGGGAATCCAGAGTATTTCCGGAGCAGAGATCGAGGACGAGGCGGAGACCCTGACGATCCAGACGATCTACGGAGAAAAAACATGCGCATACAAGGATGCCATGCTGGAGAGATGTCATGTCTGCAAAGGAAAGGACCACATGATCTTTGACGAGGTCATCGGAGAGTCAAAAGAGACAAAAGATGCGGACCGCTTCGCCGAAGTGGAGAAGATCGAGGCTATGAGCCCGGAAGAGAAGTTCGCATTCTTCCAGAAAGAGCTGAGCAAATGTATCCGCTGCAATGCCTGCAGAAATGTATGTCCGGCATGCAGCTGCAGAAAATGCGTATTTGACAGCAACAAGTTCGACAGTGCCCAGAAGGCCAATGTGGACTCCTTCGAGGAGAAGATGTTCCACATCATCCGCGCTTTCCATGTGGCAGGAAGATGTACGGACTGCGGCGAGTGCAGCAGGGTATGTCCGCAGGGAATCCCGCTTCACCTGTTCAACCGGAAGTTCATCAAGGATATCAATGAACTTTACGGAGAGTATCAGGCAGGAGCTGATCTGGAACCGAGAACCCCTCTTACCGATTACCGGTTTGAGGATGCTGAGCCTGGGATCGTGGCAGAAAGGGGATAATGTATGTATAAGATCGCGAAAGAAAATCTGACGGCATTATTTCAGAAGATTGCCTCAGAACAGGAATTATATCTGCCGGTTAAGACCGCAGGTCAGACCAATTTCGGTGTGTGGACAGAGGACGCAGAAGTCGATCTTGATACACTGAAAACAGTGAAATCTCCGAAGGATGTTTTCTTCCCGCAGAGCGAGACACTCTATACCTGTGTTAAGGACGGAAAGAAGATCAGCATTGAACCGGAGGCGCTCAAAGAGCAGAATTTCGTCGTATTCGGAATGAAGAGCTGCGACGTGAAAGGCGTGGAAGTGCTTGATCGCGTATTCCTTGTGGATCCGCTGGATACATTCTATGCGGCGCGCAGAGATCACGGGACCATCGTTGCACTTGCGTGCCATGAACCGGAAGAGACCTGCTTCTGCAAGGTATTCGGTGTTGACGCTGCAGACCCGTCGGCTGCTGATGTGGCGACATGGATCATCGACGGCATGCTGTACTGGAAACCTCTTACCGAGAAGGGAGAAGCTCTGACAGAGGCTGTGAAAGACCTGCTTGAAGAGGATGGAAGCGCAGAGCAGACTGTCGAGAAAGAGCAGGCTGCGATCCGCGATATCGTTGAGAAACTTCCCTATACACATCTTTCCCTGGAGGGATGGAACGGGGACGTCCTGATGGAAAAATTCGAGAACCCGCTGTGGGATGAACTTTATAAACCGTGTCTTGCATGTGGAACATGTACTTTCGTGTGCCCGACATGTCAGTGCTATGACATCAAGGATTACGATATGGGCAAAAAGGGTGTCCAGAGATACCGCTGCTGGGATTCCTGCATGTACTCCGATTTCACTCTGATGGCTGCCGGAAACAACCGTAAGACACAGAAAGAAAGATTCCGCCAGAGATTCATGCACAAGCTGGTATACTATCCGGCAAACAATGACGGAATGTATTCCTGCGTCGGATGCGGAAGATGCGTGGAGAAATGTCCGGCATCGCTGAATATTGTGAAAGTAATCAAAGCATTTGAGAAACAGGGAGGTGAGCAGTAATGAGTGAATGTACCTGCCATAAGAACTATACGCTGGATACGCTGATCCCGAAGGTCGGCATCATCACGGATATCCGCCAGGAGACTCCGGATGTCAAGACATTCCGCGTAAACGCGCCGGAGGGCGGCAAGCTTTTCGAGCATATGCCGGGACAGTGTGCGATGCTCTGTGCTCCTGGTGTCAGTGAAGGTATGTTTTCGATCACATCTTCTCCGACAAACAAAGAATATCAGGAATTCAGCATTAAGAAATGCGGAGTCCTGACTGATTACCTCCACAGTCTGGAGGTAGGTGATGAGATCACCGTACGCGGACCTTACGGAAACCATTTCCCGGTGGAAGACAAGCTGAAAGGCAAAGACCTTCTCTTCATAGCAGGAGGTATCGGCCTTGCGCCGCTGCGTTCCGTGATCAATTATGTGCTGGACAACCGTGACGACTACGGAACTGTTGATATCGTGTACGGTTCCCGTTCCGCGGATGATCTGGTCCAGTTAAAGGAGATCCAGGAAGTCTGGATGAAGGCAAAGGATGTACATGTTCATCTGACCATCGACCGCGAGCAGGAGGGATGGGACGGCCATGTAGGATTTGTCCCGAACTATGTGAAAGAGCTTGACTTCGATGTAAACAAGACGGCTCTGATCTGCGGACCACCGATCATGATCAAGTTCACGCTTTCAGGTCTTGAAGAACTGGGATTCTCCAGAGATCAGGTCTATACGACACTTGAGCTTCGTATGAAATGCGGAATCGGCAAGTGCGGAAGATGCAACATCGGATCAAAATATGTATGTAAAGACGGCCCGGTATTTCGTTGCGATGAGATCGATGAGATGCCGAATGAATACTAGGGAAAGGAAGAAATATCATGGAGAAAATGGTAAATGTATATTTTTTCGGTAAGAAATACAGTGTACCGGCTGACCTGACGATCATGACAGCAATGGAATATGCGGGATATACACTGAAAAGAGGATGCGGATGCCGTCACGGTTTCTGCGGTGCCTGTGCCACGATCTACAGGATCAAGGGACAAAATGAGCTGAAGACATGCCTCGCCTGTCAGACACAGGTAGAGGAGGGAATGTATGTGGCAAGTATCCCGTTCTTCCCGACAGACAAGAGAACTTACGATATCAATGAGATCCGTCCGGAGCAGAGGATCATGATGGATCTGTATCCGGAGATCTACAGCTGCATCGGCTGCAACGCCTGTACAAAGGCTTGTACACAGGATCTGAACGTAATGCAGTACATCGCATATGCACAGCGCGGCGACTTTGAGAAATGTGCGGAAGAGTCCTTCGACTGTATCGGATGCGGATGCTGCTCCGTGAGATGTCCGGCCGGAATCTCCCACCCGATGGTAGGTGTCCTCGCAAGACGTCTGACAGGAAAATACATCGAGCCTGAGTCAAAGCATCTTACAAAGCGTGTGGAGGAGATCCACCACGGCGATTACGACCAGCTGATCGAGCAGATCATGGAGAAGCCGATCACAGAGATGCAGGAACTTTACAACAACAGAGAGATTGAGAAATAAGGAGGGAAGATCATGTTTACACCGGAAATGATGGAATCCGTAAAAAAAGTGGAGGCCACCAGGGCGTCACGTCTGGGCGTTGAGCCGAGACGTATGTCTGCAGAGGAAAAAGATGCCCTTCTTAAGGCATTTCATCCTGACTACAGAGAAGATGCTTTTGCAGAGATCAAGGTAGGACCGAACAAGGGACAGAAAGCACCGAAGGAGCTGGTACATCTTCTGCACTCCAACAGCCGTCTTCTTACAGACAAGGTTGATATCAACAAAGTAGATTACGATGTTGACGTGCTCATCATCGGAGGCGGCGGAGCCGGCGCTTCCGCAGCCATCGAGGCTGACGAGGCAGGAGCAAACGTCATGATCGTGACAAAACTCCGTATCGGCGATGCCAACACTATGATGGCAGAGGGTGGTATCCAGGCTGCTGACAAGGAGAATGACTCTCCGGTACAGCACTATCTGGACGCTTTCGGAGGCGGACATTTTGCCGCGAGACCGGAGCTGCTGAAACGTCTTGTAATGGAAGCGCCGGACGCGATCAAATGGCTGAACGATCTTGGCGTTATGTTCGATAAAGACAAAGACGGAAATATGATCACAACACACGGCGGCGGAACATCCAGAAAGAGAATGCATGCCTGCAAGGATTACTCCGGAGCAGAGATCATGCGTACTCTCCGCGATGAAGTATTAAACCGTCAGATTCCGATCGCTGAGTTTACAGCTGCGGTTGAGCTGATCAGAGACGACAGAGGACAGGTTGCGGGAGCCGTTCTCCAGAACCTGGAGACAGACGACTATCTTGTAGCAAAGGCAAAGACAGTCATCATCGCAACAGGCGGTGCAGGACGTATGCACTACCAGGGATTCCCGACATCCAACCATTACGGAGCAACAGCAGACGGACTGATCCTCGGATACCGTATGGGCGCACCGCTCCTGTATCAGGATACGATCCAGTATCACCCGACAGGAGTTGCTTATCCGTCACAGATCTTCGGAGCTCTTGTGACAGAGAAGGTTCGTTCCGTAGGCGCACAGCTCGTCAATGTTGACGGTGAAGCTTTCATGCATCCGCTTGAGACCCGTGACGTTGCTGCAGCAGGAATCATCCGTGAGTGTACAGAGCGCGGAAAAGGAGTGACAACACCGCTCGGAAGCGGCGTATGGCTTGATACTCCGATGATCGAGGAGATCGGCGGACCGGGAACGATCGAGAAACGTATCCCTGCGATGCTCCGTATGTACATGAACTATGACATTGATATGAGAAAACTTCCGATCCTTGTATATCCGACACTCCACTATCAGAACGGCGGTCTGGAGATCGGAGGAGACGGATTTACGAAAGTGATCGACAACCTGCTCGTTGCAGGTGAGGCAGTTGGAGGAATCCACGGAAGAAACCGTCTGATGGGCAACTCCCTGCTTGATATCATCGTATTCGGACGCAATGCAGGAAAGGCTGCAGCGGCGAAGGCGAAAAACGTGGAGCTTGGCAATATGAACCTTGACCATATCGAGGCATATGCAGAAGAACTGAAAGAGGCAGGTCTGGATACAGGTGATGTTTCACCGCTGCTGCTCCCGAAGTACGCAAGACATGAGAGATAGGAAAGGGAGAGAAAATGTTTTTAGTTAATTGGTTTCAGGAAAGTGTTCTGAGCGAAACCCTGATGATTTTATTCCTTGTAGCGTTTATCGGCTATCTTGTAGGAAGTATTACAATCCGCGGTGTGGAACTGGGGACGGCAGGCGTGCTGCTTGTCGCCCTGGTGTTCGGACACTTTATCGGCGACAATGCGGATCTGGTAGAAGGTCTCGGTATGTTCCGCGACCTCGGACTGATCTGTTTCGTGACATCTGTCGGATTTATTGCAGGGCCGAAGTTTTTCCGGAATTTCAAGATCAATGCAAAGTCTTATATCCTGCTGGGATTTATCATTATCGCAATAGGAGCGCTTACTACGGTAGGGATCATTGAGATCGCAGGAGTGCCGTCAGATATTACTGTCGGCATGATGTCAGGTGCACTGACAAGTACTCCGGGACTTGCGGCGGCTCTGGATGCCACCGGATCTGCGAACGCTTCTGTCGGATACGGAATTGCCTATCCGTTTGGAGTAATAGGTGTTGTGCTTTTTGTACAGCTTGTCCCGAAGATCCTGAAGACGGATATGGCTGCAGAGCGTGCAAAGTTTGAGGCGGCTCAGAATGTTGGAGACGACGCTCTGAAGCAGAAAAAGAAACTGTTCCAGGTGGATGCAATGGGATTCTTCCCGTTTGCACTTGCGATCGCGCTGGGTATCGTCCTTGCGAAGATCGTGATCCCGCTTCCGGGCGGAGCCCAGTTCTCTCTGGGAACTTCAGGTGGTCCGCTGATCGCAGGCCTGATACTCGGCCATTTCGGACATGCAGGGAAGATCAGCTTCCATGTAGAGAAATCTGTGCTGGAGTGCTTAAGAGAATTCGGTCTGGCGCTGTTCCTTATCGGAGCAGGTGTGGAGGCTGGAGCCGGATTTATCGAGATCCTGAAGGAGCAGGGACTTGTGCTCTTCCTTTACGGAGCGCTGATCACACTGATCCCGATGATCGTCGGATATTTTGTGGCGACCAAGCTGATGAAGCTGAGCCTGTTCAATACGCTTGGCTCTATCTGCGGCGGTATGACAAGTACGCCGGCCCTCGGTACGCTGATCAGTGTGACCGGAACAGACGACGTTGCGTCCGCTTATGCGGCAACCTACCCCGTCGCGCTGGTATTTGTGGTGCTGGCGTGCCAGTTTATCGGAATATTCCTGTAAAAGATGGAGCGGGTTTTCCCGCTCTGAAAAAATATAATAATTTAAAAATGGAAGGAGTTGGCTTTCATGCGTGAAATTAATGTAAGCACACTTACAGACGTGATCGAGAGACTCTGCATCGAGGCAAACGAGCACCTCCCGGAAGACGTGAAATGTGCGATCCGCGACTGCCGTGCCTGTGAGGACGGTGAGATCGCTAAAGGAGTTCTCGACAATATCATCGAGAATTTTGAGATCGCGGACAATGAGAACGTGCCGATCTGCCAGGACACTGGTATGGCATGTGTATTCCTTGAGATCGGACAGGATGTACATCTTGTCGGAGGAGACCTTGCAGAGGCAGTGGATGAGGGCGTACGCCGCGGATATGACAAAGGTTATCTGCGCAAATCCGTTGTAAAGGATCCGGTCCGCCGTGGAAATACAGGCGACAATACACCGGCAATGCTCTACACGGAGATCGTGCCGGGTGAGAATATCAAGGTCACAGTAGGACCGAAGGGATTCGGAAGCGAGAATATGAGCCAGATCCGTATGTTCAAGCCGTCGGCAGGACTTCAGGGCATCAAGGATTTCATCATCGAGGCAGTGGAGACGGCAGGACCGAACCCATGTCCGCCTATGGTAGTAGGCGTCGGAATCGGCGGAACATTTGACAAGTGTGCACTTCTCGCCAAGAAAGCTCTCATGAGACCGCTTGATTCCTCAAACCCGGATCCGTTCTATGCTGATCTGGAGAAGGAAATGCTGGAGAAGATCAACGAGCTGGGAATCGGACCGCAGGGATTCGGCGGAAAGACAACAGCGATCGGACTGAACATTGAGACAATGCCGACACATATCGCAGGTATGCCGTGTGCAGTCAATATCAACTGCCATGTGACACGCCACAAATCGGAGGTGATATAAATGGCAAGAAAGATTACATTACCACTCACAGAGGAACTTGCTAAGACTCTTCACGCAGGAGATCAGGTGCTCCTGACAGGAACGATCTATACATCACGAGACGCCGGACACAAGAGAATGTGCGAGGCGCTGGCAAAGGGAGAGAAGATCCCCTTTGATCCGACTGACGCAACGATCTACTATGTGGGACCGACTCCGGCGAAACCGGGACATGTTATCGGAAGCGCCGGCCCGACGACCAGCGGACGTATGGACGCTTATGCACCGACCATGATGTCTGTGGGAGCAAGGGGAATGATCGGTAAAGGCGCCCGCCTTCCGGAAGTTGTGGAAGCAATGAAGAAATACAGCGGCGTTTACTTCGGTGCCATTGGCGGCGCAGGAGCACTGCTCGCAAAATGTATCAAGAAAGCAGAACTGATCGCATATGAAGATCTGGGAGCAGAGGCTCTGAGAAAACTCTATGTAGAGGATATGCCGCTTGTCGTCATCATCGACAGCGAGGGAAATAACCTGTACGAAGAGGGAAGAAAGGCTTATCTTGATTCTAAAAAATAATATTGAGAATTCATTCAGGGGCTGCAGTCGTTTGACGGCAGCCCCTGAATTCTTCTGCAGGACAGATGAAACCGAATATTCTCTGGGTCCGTCTAATATATATAAAGGAGGCGGACACTGTGAGAAAGAAAAAAAGGATTGTATGTTTTTTGATCTTGACGGGAATCTTTGTATCTGCTTTCATGTCCGGATTCACCTATCAGTCCGGAGAGGCAGAGAAAGGGGCTGAGGCTTTCCAAATGTCACGAGCCGGACAGGATGTGGAAGAAGAAAAGGAATTCGAAAGAGCGGAAGAGGAGTCAGAGATGACTGCAGAGGAGAGCGCCGGAAAAGCCGGGGAGACTTCCGACGGAAGCGGAAAAACAGGGGAGGATCCGCCGGAACAGGCGCAGATCGAAGATTTTGGGCTGATCCTTCAGATGCCGGAACTGCCGACAGGCTGTGAGGTCACAGCCTTGACGATGATGCTGAATTATTATGGATATGCCGCAGACAAGACTGTGATGGCTTTGGAGTATCTTCCAGTCAGAGCTGCAGGGCTTCATTATGGCGCTGACGGCAGACAGTATGGAAATGATATGGAACAGTATTTTATAGGGGATCCTGCGACTGAGAACGGTTATATCTGCGGGACGGGAGCGATCATGGCAGCGGCCGACAGGTATCTGTCTGACTGCGGGAGTCCGCTGAGAACAGAGGATCTGACAGGGACCGATGCTGAGGAGCTGTACTGTCTGGTCAGTGAGGGGACTCCTGTGATGGTATGGGTCACGATTGGTATGGAGAACCGCCGTGAGATCCGGGGATGGTATACAGAGGACGGCAGGTTTATGGACTGGAGCACGAATGATCACGGCGCCGTACTTATCGGATACAGCGCCGGGACAGTCACCATAGCGGATCCCATCTCAGGAATCTGCGAGTATTCCAGGGAGCAGTTCGAGAAAGTATTCGCATCCCGGGGAAACCAATGTGTGATACTCAAAGACAATATATAAGAGGTTCATGTATTGTAGAATGGTTTCCTCTCAGCCGGAATAATCCTGTCCCTGCAGGATATCTTCTTCTTTCAGGTACTGCTGCAGCCGGTTTAAAACAGTGCGCTTTGCTCCCGTCCACAGCGGGGCGATGAGCAGTTCTTTCGGTCCGTCCCCGGTAAGCCGGTGGATGACGATATCCGGGCGGAGCCGCGCAATGCATTTCCCAAGCATCCGGATGTATTCCTCCATATCCGGAGTATGGAAGGGAGAGCGCGCATAGTCTTCTGCAAGATCAGTGCCCTCCAGGATATGAAGGAGCTGCAGTTTGATCCCCTGTATGTCACAGCGGTTCAGATAGTCGATCGTGGCGAGCATCATTTCCTCGGTCTCTCCGGGAAGATAGAGGATCGTGTGGACGATCACGGAGACATTGATGCTGCGGAGACTGCGGACGGCTTCGTCGAATACCGGCAGGGGATACCCCCGGCGGATATATTCCGCTGTTTTCGGATGGATCGTCTGAAGTCCAAGTTCGATCCAGACAGGTTTGATCCGGTTGATACGGTCAAGCAGTTCAAGGACATCGCTGCCCAGACAGTCCGGCCGTGTCGCAATGGACAGGACTTTTACATCGGGATCACTGACAGCTTCCATAAAGATGGATTCCAGGTAATCTACAGGTGCGTAGGTGTTTGTGAATGCCTGGAAATATGCGATGAAGGAGCGGACCGGCCGTTTTTTCTGCACTTCTGCCTTCCCGCGGGCGAGCTGTTCGGAGATCGACAGGGCGGACGATCCGGCAAAATCCCCGGAGCCCTTCGCACTGCAGAAGATACAGCCGCCGGTTCCGATATGTCCGTCGCGGTTGGGGCAGGTCATCCCGCCGGTTAATGTGATCTTATACACTTTTTCTCCAAATGTATGTTTCAGACAGGCGTCAAGAGAGTAATAGCGCCTGCCGTCCCAGAGTTCTCTGTAATCCATAAAAATTCCTCACTGTATTTTAAGAAAATGTAATATTGCACCGCAGAATCCGATCCTGCAGGGGACAATCTGCTGCCATCTGCTATCATAGCATTCCGTGGGAGCGGATGGCAACCTTTATCATCATCTGACACTGGTCCTATGTCAAGAAAAAGTACAAATTAAACATGCCTTTTTTAAGTTGGCTTACCCTGCCAAAGCTTCTGCTTTTTCGTCTAACGCTGCATAATACTCCTCCTCATATTGAGTTGGCGAAAGATATCCGCAATGACTGTGGCTCCGCACTGTATTATGAAATGTTTCTATATATTCGAATACCAGTTTATATGCATGCCGGTAATTAAAAATTTTAAAGCGGTTAATCCATTCTCTTTTCAATAATGCATGGAACGATTCGATACACGCATTATCCCATGGATATGCTTTTTTCGAATAACTGTTGACCATTCCGTCTGTTGCTTTGCGAAACGCATCCGATACGTACTGACACCCTCTATCCGTATTATACCGAATTCGGTATAATAGCGACTGTGCCGAAGAAAACACTATGCCGAAGATATTAAATTCTCTTGATATTATACGGAATGCTTGAAATTCTTCGGCATAGTATTTTAGGTCAGTCAAGAGAATATATGGCTTTCCGGATAGCTTCTTTCTTCCAAAGCTTTTCATCATTGCCTATCTTGGGAGCAGTCTTGTTTATCGCTTCACTCATCATCTCAAGCGTAGCAAAGGCATAAAACCCTGATGTTGTAGACATACTTTCATGACCGAGCAGCTGCATAATAAAAGGAAGTGGGACGCCGTTTTTATAGAGATCCATTGCCCTTGTTTTCCTCATAAGGTGACAGTAAACATTATCAGGTACATTCCCGCAGGTTTCCCTGGCTATATCGGCAGCTTTCTTTAACGCAAGACTGATACTGTCTGTTGAAAGCTTGTGGGGCTTCCCATCCCTAAGACTATAGAACAAAGGTGCTTCGTTCCCAGCAGGATGAAATTCCTGAAGATAGATTTCCAGATGTTTCACAGTCTTCGCCATAAGTGGCACATTACGGCATTTACGTCCTTTGCCAACCAGTGTGATATAAGGGGTTGGAGCATCCATATGAAGAGAACTCACATTGAGATCACTGAGTTCCTGTACTCTCGCTCCACTGTCATACAAGAGGATCAACATCATGCGGTTTCTTCTGTGCTTGCCTGTCTTGGAATCATAGGCTGCCAGGATCGCAGAAGTAGCTTGTGGTGTCAGATATTCTACAGGTCTTTTCTCTTCTTTTAGTTTCCGCACGGAACAGGCATTAGTATATACGCCCCTGAGTTCAAAATCTTCTTCAGAACAATATTTAAGAAATGACCGTATGGCAGTCAGCCTCAGGTTTATGGTCTTCGGCGCGAAATCCTTTCCTTTTAGCCAGGTGATATACTCTTGTATGTTGTCTCTTACAAAGGCATCAAATGTAACTTGATCCTCTGTCGGTGACTTCACTTCTTCCAGAAAAGCCAGATAGGTCTTTAATGATTGTTTGTAAGCATCAACGGACTTATCTGAGAGGTTACGAACTGCTGGCATATAATCGTGAAGGTATGCACGGGCAAGCACCCAGAAATCCTTATCCTTTTTCCTCTTATACTTCATCATCTTCCACCTCCGGTATCATGGCTTCCGTAGACGCTGACAGTGCAGAATACTGTGGAAAGTAATCGGGGATGAGGTGAATGTAATAATAGGTACTCTCCAGCGAAGCATGCCCCATATATCTCATAAGATACGGGAGCATTGCATGGACATCTTTCCCCTCTTCGGACCAGCGCATGATATTGGCGCAGGCAAAGTGGTGCCGGAAATCATAAGCTCTCGGTTTTACCCTTCCGTCACGCTTCAACCCGGCTGAGAGCCATATGTTACGGAAGTTCGATGATAATGCGCTGGGCGAGCAGATACCTCCATGACCTCCAGGAAAGAAATATTCTCTTTTGGGAAAGCACTTTGAGATTGCATCGTCATACTTCCTGAGATAAGTGATGAGTTCCTCTGAAAGATAAAGTCTGCGGTCCCTGTGAGATTTGGTATTGAGTATATCAACAAACCCATCGTCCAGGTGGACATCGCAGCATTTAAGCTTTCTGGCTTCGCCGCAGCGTACACCACAACAATAGAGGAACCTGTATAATGCAGGAAACACGTATGGCCTTCCCGAAAGCTTTATGCGTAGGACGTAAGAATCACACGCCTTGAAGAAAGCCTGGATTTCTTCATTAGTCATGAGATATATCTCCGCATGATAATGTTGAATGGAAAATCTGTCATCCAGGACATAGGCATCACTTTCTCCGATACTGCGCAGATAACGGCCAAATTCCCTGATGGGTGGAATCCAGCTCCTGTCCTGGGACTCCGATTTTCCGGCATGCCAAAGCGCCCAGCCTTCAGCCAACTCCTTTGTAAGTAAAGCATAGTTCCCATGTTCGAGATTATACTGATCCAGTTCCAGCAGATAGACGCGGCTAGTGTCATATTTAATCCCGAGTGCATTCTTGTAGGCTATGAAATCATTGAGTTTGTATGCAAGTTTACTGACAAATCTCCTCATGCGTTCACCTCCTTAGAAATGCCCGTCATGGGAAGGACGCATTCTCTGAGTCTGACCGCATCTGTTGTTATATAGACATCGGTTGTATCTGTGCTGGCATGGCCAAGGATGGCAGCAATCGTTGATATTGGGACTTCATTTTTTACCATCGTCGATGCAGCATTATGGCGGAGCATATGCATACCGAAGATACGAGCATCTTTGCTGATATCCGCCTTCTTAAAGGCATTTTTGACGATGGCATAACAGGATGTATGGCCTGCCAAAGGATCAAAGGGTGCCAGGGCCCTTACGAAAAGGTAATCATTGTCGATCTTCGGTCTCTCTTTGTAAAGGTATTTTGCAATGGCATTTCCTACTGCCAATGTAAGGGGGATATTTACAAGATTACCTGTCTTTGACTGCTTAAATGAGATCGTTTCGAGGTTCCAGTCAATGTTTGAAAGTCGCAAGTTTATCAAGTCTATCGCCCTTATACCTGTCGAAAGCCCAAGCAGAACAATAGCTGCGTCTCTGTTGCTGATAACTCCGGATTCGATCGTATCACGAAGTCTGTCTTTCTCGTCATCAGTCAACACAGGGATGATCCTTTTGGACCTGTAAGCGTGCATGCTATCGATGACCGCAAAAAGATCTGTACGTCCTATGAAAGTAAAATAGAGTCTGAGCCCACAGAGGACTGCGCGCTGCCTGCTCTGTTTCATCGTTCTGAGATAATCCACGATAGTAGCAGCCGAGATTTCCCTCAGTCCGTATATCTGGATGGAATCCAGATACTGAAAAAAACAGAAGACTTCATAATCATAGAATCTTACCGTATTCTCGTTGGAATACTTTTCTCTCAAATAAGAATCATACTCATAATACAGTTTGTTCAAGTTTTGATTTTCTGGCTCTTTCCTTCTGCGTTTCATCACAGAAAGGTCGAAAGATCCAGTGTAGTAATAGGACGTCAACAATCTTGCAAACCTTCCCTGTGAGAAATAACGCTGTTTGCTGAACTTCCCTGTTTTTTTGCTGATCACGTCATCCGCATAGGATTGCCCGAGTTCTGGGGTATACTCAAAGGCTTCTTTTTCTTTGCAAAAAGCTTTAAACCTGCGGATGACACCTCTGTAGTTGAAAATTGTGTTCTCATTATAACCGGCTTGAATGAGAGTTCCTAACAATGAGTTACAGATTGTGTCGATTTTCATCTTGAAGTACCTCCTTGTCTTATAATAAAAATAGGTACTTCAATTATATAAAATACTATGCCGAAAAAATTTGAAACATCGGCTTAGTATAAGGCTTAATGCAAAACTTCGGCATAGTGTTTTCTTCGGCATAGTCCGTATTATACCGAATTCGGTATAATACGGACAGAGGCTGTCAGTATGTATCGGGCGCGTTCCGTCAGGCAACAGATGGGATGGTAAACAGCTATTCAAAGAAAGCGTATCCATGGGATAATGCCTGTATCGAATCCTTCCATGCACTGCTAAAAAGGGAGTGGATTAATCGCTTTAAATTTTTAACTACCGGCATGCATATAAGTTGGTATTTGAATATATCGAAACATTTTATAATACAGTGCGGAGCCACAGTCATTGTGGATATCTTTCGCCTGATCAATATGAGGAGGCGTATTATGCAGCGTTAGAGGAAAAAGCAGAAGCTTTGGCAGGGTAAGCCAACCTAAAAAAGGCATATTTAATTTGTACTTTTTCTTGACATAGGACCAGTAGCGCGAAAAAAATAGAACTGGCATTCCTTGATGACCTGTTTTCCACCGAGGAAAGCCGGGCCGACGCCCAGCGGGAGAAGGTTCTGGAAATTCCGTTGTCCGAGTTGCACCCGTTCAAATAAAAAACACGATTGGTATTAAAGAAGAAGGAAAATCAACACCTGTCTGGCGGCTCCGGTGTCCCCATCCCGGGAGTTCTTCCCGGTAAAGAGGACCGGAGCACACCATTTTTGGACATGCCGGCAGTTTTCCCGGTCTGTTATCTCAGCTTCCACCCGGAACTCTGTTTCTGCAGTTCCACCATATGGCGGAAGAGACCATTCCGGCTCATCAGATCTGACGGGGATCCTTCCTCCGCCACCTGACCGCCGGAGAGGACGATGATCCTGTCCGCCGCTTCCACGGTGCGCATCCGGTGGGCGATGACCAGTACGGTCTTACCCCGGAGAAGGCGGGAGAGGGCTTCCTGAACCTTTGTCTCATTTTCCACATCCAGGCTTGCCGTAGCCTCGTCAAGGAGCAGGATGGGCGCGTCTTTTAAGAGCGCACGGGCAATGGAGATGCGCTGGCGCTCGCCTCCGGAGAGCCTTGCGCCGTTCTCGCCGATGGGCGTGTCATACCCCTGCGGAAGCCTTGAGACAAATTCTTCGCAGTTGGCCGCCTGTGCTGCGGCGATCACTTCCGCATCCGTGGCGCCCCGCTTCCCAAGGCGGATATTTTCCATGACCGTATCGTCAAAGAGCACCACATCCTGAAAGACCATAGAGTAGTCGGTGAGGAGCACTTCCGGGTCTACTGTTGAGATATCCACGCCGCCCACGAGGATACGGCCTTTCGTGACGTCCCATAATCTGGCGGCGAGCCTTGCGCAGGTGCTCTTGCCGGAACCGGAAGGTCCCACCAGTGCGGTGACTTCCCCTTCTTCGGCTGTAAAGCTCACATCGTGAAGCACTTCTTTCTCGTCATAGGCAAAGTCCACATGTTCAAATACAATATCATGTCCCTCCGGGGCGAACCGGCTGCTCCCTCCGGCTGTGGGAGTTTCATAGAGTTCCGTGATCCGGTCGGCAGACACCTGGGACAGGATCATCTCCGCGATCAGGGCAAGACTCTGGTCAAAGGGGGCATAGATCCGGGTGATGACAAGCAGGAATAAAAACAACAGCATGAAATCGATCTGGCCGGAGAGGATCAGGCCGGCTCCGGTGAGGATGGTAGTTGCCACGCCCAGACGCATAATGACGCTGGCAGCGTTGACAAAGACGCCGGTGCCCAGCTCGCCCCGGGTCATGATCCGTTCGTGTTCGTCAATCTTACGGTTCAGACCTTCCAGATAGAGGTCTTCCTGGTTGGTGGCCCGGATCTCCCGCACGTTTTCCAGTGCTTCCTGGATCCCGTCGGATACCCGGAGAGCGGCTTTCTTTGTCCTCTCAGAGGCGCGGGCTGCAACTTTCCGGCTGCCGAACAGGAGACCGAAAGCCACCGGCACACCCCACAGGCAGGCGATGGCAAGCCGCCAGTCATAGACGAGAAGGCATACAGCGATGATCGCCGTGGAGATATAGGCGCCGTACAGATATCCCAGGACATGGGACCACACATGCTCCATCCGGTTGACGTCGCCCATCAGGGTCTCGGTCAGGTCCGCCACATCCCGTTTCCCGAAGTATCCGAGAGGAAGCCTGCGGAGCCGTTCCGCCATGCCAAGGCGGGCCTCTCTTACCTCGTTATACACCAGCCCGTAGGTGGCCCGGTACTGCTGCAGGTGGGTGAGAAATGATAAGACCAGGAACAGGACCGTCAAAGCAATGGGGAGCATTGCAGAGGGCAGCGGACTTCCTGTTATCAGGGTGTTCATGAAGCCGCCTGTGAGAAGATACAGGATGCCCATCCCTCCCATGACGATCAGATTGACGATGACCGTCCAGAATGCGCCTTTTTTTGTGTTTCGCAGTCCCTGATCGGTGAGTGCGTATTTTCTCTGAAATTTTTTGCTGAACATTTACTCTGCCTCCTTTTCACTGGAAATCTTCCACCGGACTGCC
>ULPS01034618.1_pt1 | contig 25840 bp, 23 predicted proteins | sample 1953711 | NCBI WGS metagenome assembly ULPS01 (sample SAMEA4835635, study PRJEB28245) | human gut metagenome | biome: gut microbiome; material: fecal sample | place: Denmark | collected 2008 | reverse complement strand
GCTTTTCGAATATAGATACTCTTTTTCATTACCAGCCGGTATCGGAGTATTCCGATACCGGCTTCCTCCTTTTTCAGAGCCTTTTTCCCTTACCATTCGGCGATCAGCGGTCTGGGATAGAGCCACCATTTCTCAAAGTCCATACAGTAACGGGACTGGTAAATGCTTGAATCCTTCCTGTAATCATAGCCCGTCCAGGCCAGATAGCGTTCCACTATTTTGTCCGCAAGCCCGTCTTCCATCGTCTCGCAGAATCTGCGGCACAGCTCCACGATTCCCTCCGGCTTATTATCCAGACCTGCCACCGTTTCCTCCAGCCTTCTGTTGCAGGGAAAGAGTACTTTGTTTTCCTGCAGGATCAGGCGGTAGATGCAGTAAACGATCTCGCTCGCCGTGCGCGTCCTCATATAGCCCTCCGGCGCGCAGCATTTCCAGAAATAGTTATAATTCAGCTGCAGGTCGCTGAAGAAGGAAAGCATTTTTTCCTCCATCTCTTTTTCCTGAAAAACAGGAATGGCCGCCACCAGTGACTCAATTTCCGGATCATCCGAAAAGAGCACCCGGGACTTGATGAAAGAATTCCGGGTGGGTTCGCTTCCTCTTTCCGCCGCCGCACGCAGATAATCCTTCGTCATATATTTCACATCGAAATATCCGCCCTCATAGGTACAGAGTCCGTTGATCGTCTCCGCCGTCCTGTTCTCTTCCAGAAGCTTTTCATAATACTCGTCCGGCACGATCACCATCGCGTCCAGATCGGAATCCGGCCGTTCCGTTCCCTTTGCCACCGAGCCGCCGAAAATGAGCGCAATGACCTCTTCTCTGTTTCGAAAAAAATCTTCCATGATTTTCAATGACTCTTCATGATGCCTGTACATTCCCCGTTTCTCCTTTTTTCTTACAGTCCGCGCCTTCCGCACTTTTCTCCGGCGCGTCTGCTACCACTATATCCGATTCCAGCCGTCCAGGCAAGCCCCCGCTTCCTCATTTATTGACATATGCCCGCAATGTTGTATAATTGGGGAGAAGTTTTCTGATAAAAAAATTGCCATACCGCATATCATATAAGGAAGGATGTCCTGTCATCAAAGGGCGTCCCCCAAAAGAAAGGAATCAGAAGAAAAATGAGTGAAAACTGTACCCACAACTGTGAAACCTGTCATGAGGCGTGCGCTGACCGTGACCCGAAAAGCATGCTGAAGAAGCCTCACGAGCTTTCTACCATCAAAAACGTCATTGCCGTGGTGAGCGGCAAGGGCGGCGTCGGAAAATCCCTTGTCACCTCCCTGCTGGCATCCTCCATGCAGAAGAAGGGCTACCATGCCGCCGTTCTGGACGCGGACATCACCGGTCCTTCCATTCCGAAGGCGTTCGGCGTTCACCAGAAGGCCTATGCCAATGAGTACGGCCTTCTTCCCGTAAAATCCCGCCTTGGCGTGGATCTCATGTCCATCAATCTCCTTCTGGACAATGATACGGACCCCGTGCTCTGGCGCGGTCCGGTCATCGCCGGCGCGGTAAGCCAGTTCTGGACGGATGTGATCTGGTCCGATGTGGATTTCATGTTTGTAGACATGCCTCCCGGAACGGGCGATGTTCCGCTTACCGTGTTTCAGTCTATTCCCGTTAAGGGCATCATCGTGGTAACCTCCCCCCAGGAGCTGGTTTCCATGATCGTGGAAAAGGCCGTGCGCATGGCTGAGATGATGAACGTACCGGTTCTCGGCATTGTGGAAAACATGTCCTACTTTGAATGTCCTGACTGCGGCAGCCGCCACAGCATCTTCGGAGAAAGCCATATTGAGGAAATCGCCGGAAAGCACGGTATTTCTTCCGTTTCCCGCCTTCCGATCGATCCCTCCATCGCCGCTTCCTGCGACAGGGGCGAGATTGAAAAGGTCGATGCGCCCTGGCTTGCGGATCTCTGCAGCAGCCTGGAAAAGCAGTGCGGATTTTAGATGTTTAAAGGTTTTAGGGATTTCAGGATTTTAATATTTTATGGATTAAATCTGCGGCAGCAGGAAATGAAACATCTCCTGCCGCCGCAGCACATTTCAGAAAGCCTTTGCATCCGAAGCGGATGCATTTTTTATTCCATCCATGCGGCTGCTCTCCGGGCTTATCGATCCGGCTCGCAGCATGCTGCTCGCTGTCCGTTGCCCGTCGAATATCCGCATGTCTGTGCAGGTGAACCTGCCATCCATGCGGCTGCTCTCCGGGCTTATCACACAAAAAAAGGAAAAAGCATTCTGTGCCTTTTCCTCATCTCCATAATGCTGACTGACTGTGATGTTATCAAAAAACGGTATGGAGTCCGTAAGAAGCATTCATAATCCTGTAAAAGAGAGGGGGGGACTGGTGCGGATCAAACCGCACCAGCTTGGGTTGATGATGTCTCAACTCGTTTTTTATCATAAAATATATTTATAAATTTGTCAACGATTTTTATAAAAAATTTATGTTTTCCTTTTTAAGAACTCTTCTGTTCCTTTTCTCTCTTTCACAGCTCACTTCCCGATATTTTTTCCGGCGTTCATGTCAGGTACATCCGCCACGCTGTCCATCTCCACCAGCTCGGCATTGATTTCCAGCCTCACCGTCACCATCTCCTCCGTATGCTCCTGAAGCTCCATTTTCTGAAGAAGGAGTGTGACCAGCAGCCTTCCCATCATCCTTCTGGGAACCCGCAGCGTAGTCAGGGCAGGCTCCAGCATGCTGCAGATACTCCTTCCGTCAAATCCGATCACGGACACATCCTCAGGGATCCGAAGCCCGTTGCTTCTCAGCGCGCGGTACACGGAAATTGCCATTACATCATTCTCAACCAGAAGTGCAGTAGGAATTCTTCCCGTATCCCTCCACAGCTCCTCCATCGCATAGCTGAAGCTCTTACGCCGTTCAATCAGAGAGCAGAACGGTCTGCCGGAGCTGACATATCCGATTCTCCGATGACCTCTGCCATAAAGATATTTTACAGCCGCAAAAACCCCCTGCCTGTTGTTGACCGTAACGGCACTGGCATCTACCGCCGGACAAAAGCAGTCGATCAGCAGATACGGCAGCTCCAGCGCATCCAGGGCCTCCTTCATGCTGTCGCTGACCTGGGCCGCATAAACAAGCATACCGTCAAACTGCTCTTTATTGATGCTCTCCTTCAGCTTCGTCCCGATTTCATCATACATGTGAAGAATTGTAAACCGGCAGCCGCGTTTTCTGGCCTCTCTTTCCGCTCCCTCAATAACCTTCGGGAAGAAGGCCGCCTCTTCCACATCATCATGGTATTCTGACAAAACCACATAAGCGATTGTTTTGTTCGGAACCGTTTCTTCCTTTTCTCCTTTCTCATCCTCTTCCCGGATCATATATCCGTATCCCATTTCCCGGATTTTTTCCAACAGAGAATTCCTCAGTTCTTCACTGATGCCGGGTTTATGATTCAGGACCAGCGACATGGTGGCCGCAGATACCCCCAGCATACCGGCCAGCTCTTTGGATTTAATTGCCACGATATTTCCCTCACAAATTTTTTATTTGATAACACTATTGTACATTATCGGTAAATAATTTCAAGCAGAAAAACAGATACTGTTCGGGGAAGCAGAAATAAAACGCTGTGTCAGAACGCCCCCGGGCGAAAAAAATCACGTCCGGAACGCTGAAAAGCCTGACTAAAGAATGGAGGTACCAATGGAGAAAAAAACAGAAGCGGCATATAACCCGGACGCTGCTGCAGGCGTCCGCATTGATGAAAACGGAAAGGCATCAGATATGGATCCGCGCACGGTCATGTCACATGACGGCTGCAATCCCGTCAACCGGGATCAGGAGCTGGCACGTGCCCATGAAGAAGACAGTCTGCTGTTTCCCGGCCTTCTGCCGGGAGCCGTACCGGGTTCCCTTCCGGGATCGGCGCCGGATAACATGCCGCCGATCCCGCCCTTTTATTTTAACTAAATATAGTCGATCACGTCTCTGACAGAACGCACGCCGACCAGGCGGATGCCGTCCACGTGCGGCAGATGCTCCAGGCTCACCTGAGGCAGGATGCATGTCTGAAAGCCCAGCTTTTTCGCTTCGGCCACCCTGCCCTCCGCCTGGCTGACCGCGCGCACTTCGCCGCTTAATCCTACCTCACCGAAGGCCATCACGCCTTCTTCGATGGGCCGGTTTTTAAAGCTGGAAATAACCGCCATCACGATGCCCAGATCGATGGCCGGCTCGGAAATCTTTATCCCTCCGGCAATGTTTACGTAAGCGTCGCAGCCTGAAATCTGAAGGCCCAGACGCTTTTCCAGCACCGCCATCAGAAGACTGACCCGGTTAAAATCCGTGCCTGCCGCCTGCCTTTTGGGGAAGCCGAAATTGCTGGAACAGACCAGTGCCTGGATCTCCACCAGAATGGGTCTGGTTCCCTCCATGGAGCAGGAAACCACACAGCCACTCGCACCTACCGGCCTGCCATCCAGCATGAACTCAGAGGGATTTTTCACCTCATAAAGTCCCTCTCTTCGCATCTCAAACACGCCGATCTCATTGGTGGAACCGAAACGGTTTTTCACACCTCTCAAAATACGGTAGGAAGCATGCCGGTCTCCTTCAAAATAGAGCACCGTATCCACCATGTGCTCCAGAACTCTCGGTCCGGCAACCGTTCCTTCCTTCGTCACATGGCCTACAATAAAGATGGAAATACCGCAGCTTTTTGCCAGACGCAGGAAAACGCCTGTAGACTCCCGCACCTGGGAAACGCTTCCAGGCGCAGCAGAAACCTCCTCACTGTACATGGTCTGAATGGAATCAATAATCACAATTTCCGGCTTCAGGTGCAGTATATTTTCCTCCACATCGCCCAGATTCGTCTCACACAGAAGCAGAAAAGAATCCTGGAACGGGCCGATGCGCTGGGCACGCATCTTGATCTGCCTCAGGGATTCCTCTCCCGACACATAGAGCACCTTTTTCCCGCGTTCAGACAGCAGCCTGCACACCTGGAGAAGGAGGGTGGATTTCCCAATGCCCGGATCTCCTCCCACCAGAACCAGCGATCCCGGCACAATACCGCCTCCCAGTACCCTGTCCAGTTCCCCGATTCCGGAAGGAATCCGCTCCTCTCCATCCGCGGAAATCTCTGAAAGCTTCGACGGCTTCTTTCCGCCGGAGGACATGCCGGCCTTTCTTTCCCTGCCGCTTTCCGACTGCATTTTTCTGACCGGCTCTTCCACGAAGCTGTTCCAGGTTCTGCAGGCCGGGCACTGTCCCATCCATTTTGCGGATTCATAGCCGCATTCCTGACAATAAAAAACTGTAGATGATTTCGCTTTAGCCATTTTCCCTCTTATTTCCAGGCCTTCTGCGCCAGAAAGCCGCAGGGGAATCTTTTCTCCGGCAGAACCTGCCTTCCCTTTCCGATTCCTCCTGCGGCTTCCGGATGAAGAGCCTTATTTTCTGATTTCCACCTTCACCTCTCCGGCTCCGGCCAGCTCCACGCTCAGGCTCAGCTTTCCTCCAAGGTTGGTGCGCATCCTTCCTGCATCCTCTCCATTGATCTGCACGTCATATTCCGTATCATCCTGAAGGCCGATGGTAATCTGCGCATCCTCGCTTCCTTCCACAAGAAAGCTCACGCCGTCCTCATGCTCGGTAAAGAAGAGTACGCTGGTTCCGGGAACGGATTCATAGGCAAACATACCGTTTTTTTCCAGCTTCGTCATAGTACGGTAGGTTTTCACCTTGTACAGATCGCCGTCATGGGAGAAATCCTCCACCTTCGCCTTTTCGGAGAGCGTATGATTCCCGAAGCTGATGCTTCCGTCTGCCTCCCTGCGGATCAACTCCTCTACTGCTGCCATTGCTTTTGTCCTCCTGTTCTTTTTCAGTTTTTATCAAAAAATGTGCTTGCAAATGTGAATTGAAACCTTCAGTTTCTCACATGAAAACTGATCTTTCCATCCTTACAGCCTACCGTCACATGATCCTCCGGCTTTATGCGCCCGCTCAGGATTTCTTCCGCAAGCGCATCCTCAATCATGCTCTGGATTGCACGTTTCAGCGGACGGGCACCCATCTTCAGATCCGAATGCTTCTCCACAATCAGATTCTTTGCCGCCGGTGTGATGGTCAGACTGATCCCCAGCTGCTCCCTGCAGCGTGTGATCAGGTCCTTAGCGAGAAGCGTGATGATCTGCTTCATATTCTCTGTTGTAAGCGGATGGAACACCATGATCTCATCAATACGGTTGATGAATTCCGGCTTAAAAAGCCGTTTCACCTCTTCCATTACTCCTGATTTCATCCGCTCATAGTCTCTCTTATCATCCGTACCCGTGGAAAAGCCCAGGCTCTTGGGATCCACGATTCTCTGCGCTCCGGCGTTTGATGTCATAATGAGCACCGTATTCTTAAAGCTCACTTTCCGGCCCTTGGAATCGGTGATATGCCCGTCGTCCAACACCTGCAGAAGGATGTTGAACACGTCCGGATGCGCCTTCTCGATTTCATCAAAAAGCACCACGGAATAGGGATTCTGCCGCACCTTTTCCGACAGCTGGCCGCCGTCGTCAAATCCCACATAGCCGGGCGGGGAACCGATCAGCTTGGAAACGGAATGTCCTTCCATATATTCGGACATATCGATCCGGATCAGGGCGTTTTCGCTTCCGAACATGGCTTCCGCCAGAGCTTTGCTCAGCTCCGTCTTTCCCACGCCAGTGGGACCCAGGAACAGGAAGGAACCGATGGGCCTCTTCGGGTCCTGAAGCCCTACGCGCCCTCTTCTCATGGCACGCGCCACCGCGGAAACGGCTTCCTCCTGGCCGATCACGCGTTTATGCAGGATCGATTCCAGCTTCATGAGCCGTTCGCTTTCCTTTTCCTCCAGCCTGCTCACCGGAATCTTCGTCCACGCAGCGACCACCTGTGCCACATCGTTTTCCGTAACCACGTGGCGGCTTTCCGCCTTCTTTTTCTGAAGCTGCGCCGTCTTCCGGGCGAGTTTCTTCAGCACGATATCCTGCTCCCGCTTCCACTTTCCTGCCTGTTCAAAGGCTTCGACACGGATCGCATTTTCAATCTTCTGATCCAGCTCATGAACCTGCTCATTCAGACTGCGGATATCCTCCGGCTGCTCCATATTCGACAGCTTCACTGCAGCGGCCGCCTCATCAATCAGATCGATGGCCTTATCCGGAAGCCTTCTGTCATTGATATATCTGTCGGAAAGTCGGACCGCTGCCTCCAGGGCCTCCGGCTCATATCTGACCTGATGATGTTCCTCATACCGTGGGGCAATCCCCTCCAGAATGCGGATTGCTTCCTCATCCGTAGGTTCTTCCACGTTAACCGGCTGAAATCTTCTTTCCAGCGCCGCGTCCCGCTCAATATATTTCCGATACTCCGTGATCGTAGTCGCACCGATGAGCTGCAGCTCACCCCGTGCAAGGGAAGGCTTCAGGATGTTGGAAGCATCAATCGCCCCCTCCGCTCCTCCTGCGCCTATCAGCGTATGCAGCTCATCCAGAAACAGAAGCACGTTTCCGGCCTCCGTCACTTCACGGATCACCTTCTTGATCCGTTCCTCAAATTCTCCCCGGTACTTGCTTCCTGCAATCATTCCGGAAAGATCCAGGGTAAGCACCCTTTTGTCCTTCACGGTATCCGGTACATTTCCTTCCACAATCCGCCGGGCAAGGCCTTCCACAATGGCAGTCTTTCCCACGCCGGGTTCTCCTACCAGACAGGGATTGTTCTTGGTTCGCCTGGAGAGGATCTGAATCACACGGCTGATCTCTTCCTCTCTGCCCACGACCGGATCCAGCTTCCCGGCTGCCGCCAGGGCGGTCATATCCCTGCTGTACTGCTCCAGGGTCGCAGTCTGCCCCTTCTTTTTCTGCTTCTTTGAAAGATCTTCCTTATACAGGCCGGGGTCCTGCCCCATCGCTGCAAGGGTATCCGCATAGATCTTCTGTGGCTGAAGATTACAGGTGTTTAAAAGCCTGACCGCCACATTTTCTCCCTCGCGGATCAGAGCGAGCAGAATGTGTTCTGTCCCCGTGAGGGAAGATCCGAAACGGGCCGCCTGTCTGTGGGCCTCCTCCAGAATGGACATCGCCCTCGGAGAATAACCGTCTCTCTCTTTTACCGGAATGGGCGAAACAGGAGCGATCAGATCCCGGATCATTTCCCGGATTTCCTGCTCCTTTGCGCCGTTTTCCACCAGGACTCTGGCGGCCGTACCGGTTCCTTCCTCCAGAAGCCCCAGCAGGATGTGTTCGGTTCCCACATAGCTCTGCTTCATTTTCCTCGCGTCGCGCTCAGCAAGCTGGAGGGCCGTTCTGGCCTTATCTGTAAACTGCGACTGCATTATTCCAGTCCTCCATATTCTTCATAAATTTCATCAATTAAATCATGCACCTCCTGACGGGAAATATTCTTACAGCTCGCTTTTGCCAGCAAAAGCAGCAGCTCCTGCCGCATTTCCTCCATCGCTTTCTTTTTTCCTTCATCTATGGATATGACGGCACCTTTCCTCCGGTCCACCTTCACAAAGCCTTCCTGCTTCAGCACTGTATACGCCTTATTGACCGTGTGCATGTTGATTCCAATTTCATCGGCAAGCTGCCGCACGCTGGGAAGCACGTCGCCCTCCCGATAGCGGTTGGTCGCAATCCCGAGGATGATCTGATTCCTGAGCTGGATATAAATGGCTTCATCACTGTTAAAATCAATTTCCAATACCATGTTCACTGTGCATCGCTCTTCTTTCTCCTGTCCGGCATATGACAAAAACCGGATTCGTTATTGTTATATATATAATATAACAGAAGGCACATTCTGTCAACCGGAAAGGCCGCTGCGGACAGATTTCGGTCCTTTCCACAGCGGCCTTTGACCTCATTATTTCAGATCCAGGAATTCAAAATCAAGATCATCATCCTCATCCACATCCAGGAAGTCCTTGGGCCTGTAGCTCTTCTGACCTCTCTGGTTCTTCGTCCTTCCGGACTGGCGGGAAGATCTTCTCGGAGGCACATCCTCTTCCTCCTCGTCGTCGTAACGATCGTCTTCCTCTTCTTCCTCGTCATCTTCGTCCTCATAACGGCTTCTGCGGGAAGGCTGTCTGGAACGCACCGGACGTCTCACCGCACCGCGGCGTCTTCTGGGAGCATAGTCCTCTTCTTCATCGTCCTCTTCTTCATCCTCTTCTTCTTCGTCCTCATCCTCATCATCATAGCGGTCGTCATCGTCATCATCACCATAATCGTCCGCATCATATCCGTCATCCTCATAGGAATTTCTGAGCCGGAAGATCAGAATGGTAATTACAATAACAAGCAGGGCGATGATCACCGCAAGAATGATAATGATCATGCGCATATTTCCGGTCTGCTCTTCCATCACCGCGATGTTGCTCTCATTCGTCTGCTGGGCGTTCAGAAGATCACCGATCTTATATCGCGTTCCATTAATATTGTCGTTCAGGTACCAGTCGCTGACACCTGTTCCCGTTCCATCATCCGCATAGCTGACACTGTATTCGTCTGTGGGGGTATTCACTGTTTCCGAAGGAGCTTCCGAGGGCGTCTCGGAAGGCGTTTCCGCAGGAGTCTCCGCCTGAGCGGTCTCCGTCACCTCCACCAGGTCGGAACGGATATAGCCGGTAACCATCTGTCCGCCCACTTCTCCTGAAACCTGATACCACAGATTTCCATCGCTTCCGGTGGTCTCTCCTACCACATCGATCTCATCCCCGGAAGAAAGGCTTCCTGACTGAGAGGAATCCGTCGAAGCTTCGCTTCTCACTCTGGCGCTTGCAGGAATTACCCTCACTCTGGCCGCTGTGGAAGTTCCGGACATATCCTCCGTATTTTCATCCACAATCTCAGCTTCCACATCCCCGTTATCCGTATTCTCTGCCGGAGCTTCCTCGCCGCCGTCTCCGCCTGCTTCCTGTCCGGTCTGGCTCCCAAGGCTGTTCGAAGCACGGCTGACGAGGCCGCTCTGTCCCCACATTCCCGCGCAGAGAGCCATCGCGGTCAGAACCGCCGCAATCCGCAGGCTTCTTTTCTTTCTTCCTGATTTTATTCTGTTCATCTGCATACCATGCCTTTCTCTTTTTTAAGCATTCCCGGAAAACGGGCGCTTAAATCCGTGACCTGTCCTTTGTATTCAGGCCTCATCAATGGCCTTACCAATGTCCGACCTCATATATTTATTGGCGAAATCCACCCAGCCGGCCGCCTCATACGCCCTGGCTCTTGCTGCCTTAAGATCCTTCCCGACCGCAGTGATGCCAAGCACTCTTCCGCCGTTTGTCACGATACGTCCCTCTTCATCAAAGGCGGTTCCGGCATGAAAACAGAATGCATCATCCACATCCGCAAACCGCTCCAGACCGCTGATCGGATAGCCCTTTTCATAGCTGACAGGGTATCCCTCGGAAGCCAGAACCACGCAGACTGCCGCGTTATCCTCAAACTCCAGCTCGATCTGATCCAGCGTGCCGTCGATGCAGGCCTCCATCACGTCCAGAATATCGTTCTTCATCCGCGGAAGCACCACCTGCGCCTCCGGATCACCGAACCTGGCGTTATACTCCAGAACCCTCGGTCCCTTCTCCGTCAGCATCAGGCCGAAGAAAATCACGCCTTTGAAGGGTCTTCCCTCTGCGGCCATGGCATCCACCGTAGGCTGATAGATATACTTCCGGCAGAATTCATCCACTTCCTTCGTATAGAACGGAGACGGGGAAAAGGTTCCCATACCTCCGGTATTCAGCCCCTGATCCCCGTTGCAGGCTCTCTTATGGTCCTGCGCGGAGGTCATGATCCGAATCGTCTTACCATCCACAAAAGACAGCACGGAAACCTCCCGCCCGGTGAGGAATTCTTCCACAACCATGCGGTTTCCCGCCGCCCCGAAATGCTTATCCAGCATGATTTCCTTCACACCGGCAAGCGCCTCTTCCTTTGTCTTACAGATCAGAACGCCCTTTCCCAACGCCAGGCCGTCCGCCTTCAGAACGATGGGATAGTCCGCCTTTTCCAGATATTCCTCAGCTGCCTTCGCATCCTCAAACGTTTCATAGGCCGCCGTTGGAATGTGATATTTCTTCATCAAATCCTTGGAAAATGCCTTGCTTCCCTCCAGAATGGCCGCATTCTTTCTGGGGCCGAAAGCCCTCAGTCCAGCCTCCTCCAGCACGTCCACAAGTCCTTCCGCCAGCGGATCGTCCGGTCCCACGATGACCAGATCCACCGCCCTGTCCTTTGCAAAGGATGCGATCTTTTCAAACTCATTTACTTTTATCGGCACGCACTCCGCAATCGCGGCAATTCCCGCGTTTCCGGGCGCGCAGTATATCTTTTCCGCTTTCGGGCTTCTGGCTGCGGCAGCCGCAATGGCGTGCTCCCGTCCCCCGCTTCCCACAATCAGAATCTTCATCTTTTTTATTCCTGCCGCCATCAGGCGGTGTCCTTTCTACTGTAGTATTCTTACCGGATTACGGTCCTTCCGTCCACGACTTCCACCCTTCCGGCAGCGATCAGATCAATGGCCTTCGGAAGGAGAATCCACTCCGCTTCCTCCATCACTCGCTGCTGGAGGCTCTTCGGGGTATCATCAGGCAGCACGTCAACGCTCTTCTGCAGAAGAATCGGGCCGGTATCCGTTCCATCGTCCACGAAATGCACTGTGGCTCCCGTCACCTTCACGCCCCTTGCAAGGGCCGCCTCATGTACCTTCAGGCCATAGTAGCCGGTTCCGCAGAATGAAGGGATCAGGGAAGGATGGATATTGATGATCCGGTTCGGATAGGCACGGATCATCTCCGGCGGAATGTTCACCAGAAAGCCTGCCAGCACAATCAGATCGGGCGCGTATTCGTTCACTCTTTCCAGAAAAGCGCGGTTGAATGCCGCCCGGTCCGGAAAATCCTTCGGAGAAAGGCACACCGCATCGATTCCGTTCTGCCGTGCACGCTCAAGCGCGTAAGCGGAACGGTTGTTGCTGATCACACCCGCGATCCGCGCATCGTGGATGCGGCCGTCCTTCAACGCGTCAATGACTGCCTGAAGATTGGTTCCTCCTCCTGATACGCAGACGAGAATGTTCAGCATAACTCCACCCCTTTTTCCCCGGCTTCAATTCTGCCAATCACATACGGGGTTTCTCCCGCCGCACGGGCCGCTTCCACGGCCTTGTCCACATCCGCAGGATCTACGGCGAGTACCATGCCGATTCCCATATTATAGGTGTTGTACATCATCTGTTCTTCAATATTTCCCGTTTTCGCAAGGAGCCGGAAAATCGCAGGGACCTCGTAGCTGTCCTTCTCCACAACAGCCTTCACTCCGTCAGGAAGCATTCTGGGGATATTCTCATAGAAACCGCCTCCGGTGATATGGCTGCATGCCTTAACGGCCACGCCCGCCTCCTTCACCGCACGGAGAGCCTTCACATAAATCTTCGTGGGAGCGAGCAGTGCTTCGCCAAGCGTGGTTCCAAGCTCCTCATAGTACGTGTCCAGAGACTCCTTCGTCATCTCGAACACCTTACGCACCAGGGAGAAACCATTGCTGTGAACGCCGGAGCTGGCGAGACCGATCAGCACGTCGCCGGGCTTTAAGTCCGCTCCCGTAATCATGTTCTTCTCGTCTACAATTCCTACGGCAAAACCGGCAAGATCATATTCATCCTCCGGATAGAAGCCCGGCATCTCCGCCGTCTCTCCGCCGATCAGAGCCGCTCCCGCCTGCTTACAGCCGTCCGCAACGCCCTTTACAATAGAAGCGATCTTCTCCGGATAGTTCTTTCCGCAGGCGATATAATCCAGGAAAAACAGCGGCTCACCGCCCGCACAGGCGATATCGTTGACACACATGGCCACACAGTCAATTCCCACCGTGTCATGCCTGTCCATCAGGAAGGCCAGCTTCAGCTTCGTTCCTACGCCGTCCGTTCCGGAAACCAGGGTGGGCTTTTCCATATTTTTAAAGCTCTCCATGGAAAAGGCTCCGGAAAAGCCGCCCAGACCGCCAAGGACCTCTGACCGCATGGTCTCCTTCACATATTTTTTCATCAGTTCCACCGATTTATAACCGGCTTCGATATCCACTCCGGCATTCTTATAATCCATTTTTACCTCCATGCATCCTTATCCTTTGTCCTGTTTTGCCGCGCCCTTATTTCGCGTAGTTCTTATAGCCGGTCTCCTGCAGGCGGGCATCCTTCTTCTGCACGCTCTCCTTTAAGCTCTGGCTGTACTTTTTCAGTCTCTCAAGCAGCGCTTCATCCGAAGTGGCAAGGATTTTGGCCGCGAGCAGTCCCGCGTTCGCGCCTCCATTGATCGCCACCGTAGCCACAGGAATCCCGCTGGGCATCTGCACGATGGAATAAAGGGAATCCCTTCCGCCAAGGGAAGAAGTATGCATCGGAATACCGATCACCGGCATGGGGAAGATTGCCGCGCACATGCCCGGAAGATGGGCCGCCATGCCCGCTCCCGCAATAATCACCTTATATCCGGCCGCTTCCGCATTTTTCGCATATTCAAAGAATACATCCGGTTCCCGGTGGGCGGAAATGATCCTCATCTCATAGGAAATTCCGAGCTCCTCCAGAATATCAGCCGCCTTCGCCATAACAGGCATATCCGAATCGCTTCCCATTACAATACCAACCTGTGCCACTGTTCTTCCTCCTTTTTCTATCGCCGCATCTTCATTCTATGGGCTTTTCTCCTGAAAAATACCATTCCGGCAACCCCTCAGGCGGCCGGCAGATAAACAAAATAGCGGGAATCATTCAAAATACAGTGTACTAAACTTTTTCCCGTTATGCAACCTCAACCGGACGAATTAAGAAAAAATTCAGTCTTTCCGGGAAGAAATCCTTCTGTTCCTTTTCCTCCCCCGGTGATATAATTATTTTAGAATACAGAAAAAAAGAGGTAAGGCATCCCATGTGCGAAGTACAATACGACATTACATACGAAGACCTGAATCCCACCTTTCTTTTCGCCTGCCAGTTTTCCCGCAGCAGTACGCCGGAAGCGGCCCACAGCCATGATTTCTGCGAAATCGCGCTCATGCTTTCCGGAGAGGGGCATTTTGTAGTGGACGGCAAATGGCGTGCGGTGAAAAAAGGGGATGTTCTCCTGTTCAATCCCGGAACCGTCCATCAGTGCACCTACAGCTCTCCTGCCGCGCCGCTGGTGGAATTCTACGTTTCCTTTTCCGATATCCAGCTCCGTGGGATGGAACGCAACCAGATCCGTCTTCCCGGCCGGGAGCTTCTGCTGCATCCCGCGGAAAAGACTTTTGTTCTTCTCTCCCGCCTCTGTACCCTGATTCAGGCGGAGAGCCAGGGACGCCAGCCGGGACGCTATTTCATGCTGAAGGCCTACGTCACCCAGATGATCCTGCTTCTTTACCGGGAACAGGCGGCAGCGCCTTCCGCCGCGGAGAGCGGATATGAGTTCGAGTCCACCAACAAGCGGTACGTGGTGGAGCAGATCATCGACTATCTGGACAACCATTATAATGAAAAAATATCTCTGGATCAGATCGCCCGGAACATGTATCTGAGCCCTTTTTACATCTCCAAGATATTCAAAAGCGAGACCGGGGACACGCCGATCAACCATCTGATACGTGTGCGCATGGAAAAGGCGAAGGAGCTTCTGGATCAGAAAAAGGACACCAGCATCCAGGATATTGCGCTGTGCGTGGGCTATGACGATGCCTACCATTTCAGCAAGCTGTTTAAAAAGCATTTCGGCCAGTCTCCTTCCCAGTACAGGAAGACGCAGGAACAGGAATGAGAAACGAAAGGTGGAGAAACGATGGCAGATATGATGCTGGATTTTGCCAATCTGGAAATCTATCGGGAAAACAACCGGATCGAAGCGAAGAAAGCGCAGGGCGGCCTTCCGCACAGCATCTGGGAAACCTATTCTGCTTTCGCCAATTCCTTCGGCGGCATTCTCCTTCTGGGAGTGGTTGAGGACGCCCGGGGACACTTTGTCTCCGTCCCGCTTCCCTCTCCCGAGCGCCTGGTCTCCGAATTCCGGAACATTGTAAATGACCGCACGCGGGTGAGCGCGAATATTCTTTCTGAGCAGGATGTACAGATCGTGGAAAGCGGCGGCAACCGGATCGTCGTGATCCGGATTCCGCGGGCAGGCCGCCATGAGCGTCCTGTCTATATCGGAACGGACCCTTTTTCCGGCTCCTATTTCAGAGATGGAGAAGGGGACTACCGCTGCGGCCCCGATGAAGTGCGCTCCATGCTGCGCGACCGGACGGATGAGCCCCAGGACGCCCTGGTGCTGGAGGAGCTTTCTACGGACTGCCTGGATCCCGGGTGTGTCAGCCGATACCGGGTCCGGCTTTCCGATCTGAATCCCGGCCCCGCCTGGCAGCATTCCATTTTCACCCACTTCCTGCCCTGCATCGGAGCCGTTGCCAGGGGTGGAGACGGAGCGTATCACCCCACGGCCGCCGGACTGCTCATGTTCGGAAAAAGCGCGGAAATACGCCGGGAATTTCCCGACTATCTTCTGGATTATCAGGAGCTTGACGATTCCGGCCGACTCACCTGGCAGCTCACCTCCCGCACAGAGAACTGGAGCGGCAGCCTGTTTGACTTCTATTTTCTGGTCTATCACAGGATTCTTCAGGGGCTGGAAGAGAAACTCCCCGTCCCGGAGCTTCCATCCGTCCAGCCGGATGTCGACGCATCCGTCCGCCCGGCATCCGGTCTCTCCGGCGTCCGCCATGCGCTGGGTGAAGCGCTCGCCAACTGTCTGATCCATGCGGATTACCGTGCAAAAAGCGGGCTTGTAATCCTGAGGAAACCCGACAGCGTCATCATCACCAATCCGGGAAGCTTCCGCATCCTGATTTCGGAAGCCGCGAACGGTGGAAAATCAGATGTACGAAACGCCACCCTGGCCCGGATGTTTTCCCTGATCCACATCTGCAGAGGGGAAGGAAGCGGCATCCCAGGCATCCACCGGGCCTGGAAGGAACAGGGCTGGGAAAAGCCAAGCCTGACAGAACAGCTCAGCCCCGCCCGGATCACCCTTACCCTGCGCCTGAAACGGGGAGAGGATGAACGGACGGACACACCTGCGCAGAAAGCGCGCAAGCAGACCATCCTGGAATATCTCACCGCAGTTCCATCAGCGGATCTCAGACAGATCTCCCAGGCGGTGGAATTGAGTCCTTCCCGCACGGGCGAATATCTTCGTGCTCTGAGAGACGAGAATATCATCGTTTCCGAAAGAAACGGCAGGAAAAACACCTACCGGCTGAAATCCTGAGCGGGTCAGCCTTCCTCCTTCGGCCCCATGGAAAAGGCCGACACCTCCATCACCGCTTTCGTGTCAGCATCCGAAAAGGCATACAGGCCGACGACCGTCCCGGTAAAGCAGCGCCCCGCCACCTCACAGGCCAGAAAGCGGGTGGAGGCGCTGCAGGCTTTCACAAACGGTCCGTCTTCTGCGGCATAGAAGAAATGAAAGGCTTCCTTCTCCGCTTCCATCCGCAGCCGGAGCCGCCCTGCCGGAATGGGCATGCAGAAGGCCGTCTGCCGGAAATCCTCCGCGCATTTTTCCAGAATCAGCATGTCTCCCTCTTCCGTTCTTTTCTTTCCAAACCGGTAATGAAACTCCGAAGACAGAAGCGCGGCAATTCCCGCTTCATCCCCCGGCTGCTTTGGCGAGAAGGAAAGCTCCGCCTCCGTCACGCAGTCAAAGTCTCTCTGCCTGACCGCCGCGAAGGTGGGATTTTTCCCATCCCGGAAGGTGATCCGGGACGGATGCAGCCGCAGAACGCCGTCCCCTCTTTCATAGGAAGCCATCTCCGGCTTTCTTAAAAAAATCCACTCCGGCTCCCATTCCTTTTTCGTAAAATCGGCCTTCCATGCAGGCACATCCCGCTGAGGTTCCCAGAGAGGCCCATCGCAGCAAAGCGCCGCCCTCCGGTTGTTTTCCACCTTCGGCCAGCCGTTTTCCCACACCACAGGCGTCAGGAAGGTCTCCCTTCCCAGATGGCTCATTGTTCTTCTGGACAGCCGGATCCCCAGATGGACGAGCCACCAGTTTCCCCGGTGATCCTGAAACAGATCGCCGTGTCCCGCGCACTGCACCTCCTTGCTGGTGTCGTGCACATTGGTCAGAATGGGATTGTCCGGGCAGCTTTCATAAGGTCCGAACAGACTGGCGCTTCCCGCAGCTGTAATCATATGATTGAAATTCGTTCCTCCCTCCGCCGCGAACAGATAGTACCGCTCCCCGATCCGGTAGATGTGAGGCGCTTCCAGGAAACCGCCTCCAATACCCGCCCAGACCGAATGCTGCTCCCCGATCCGTTTTCCCGAGCGCACATCGATCTCCTCCAGCGTGATCTCCTCCCGACCGGGGTGCAGAGACTGATTGGTGCAATAGAAGGCGTGCCCGTTTTCAAAATAAAGAGAAGGATCGATTCCTCCCGCCTCCACCCAGACGGGCGCGGACCATTCTCCCGCCGGATCGGAAGCCGTCACAATGAAATTTCCATACATGGACAGGGTTGCCGTCACGTAAAAAAGCCCTTCCTCATACCGGATCGTGGGCGCCCACACTCCGCCGGAGTCCTTCGCCTCCAGAAGTGGAAAAGCCTCCGCATCCTGCACGCAGTTTCCGATCTGTTTCCAGTTCACCAGATCCCTGCTGTGAAAAACCGGAATCCCCGGGAAGTATTCAAAGGAGCTGGTGACCAGATAGTAATCCTCTCCCACCCTGCAGATGCTGGGATCCGGGTGAAAGCCTCGGATCACCGGATTCTGATATTGCATGTTTCCCTCTTTCTGCCGCCGTCTGACGGCGTCTGTTTTCGGAGAAGCCGGCTGCGCCGGCTTCCGCCCTTCTTCTTTCCGCTCCCATGGTAGCAAATTCCGCATCGGCTGTAAACGGCTGAAAATTCAGCACCACGGTTTTCACACACGCATAAAGCCGGACAGAAGGCGCATCCGCTCAAAACCGGGGGGAGGACATATATGCTCAAGACCTGACGGATGGCATGTCCGCCCGGTTTATGTTGACAAAGCAACAATAGCATGCTATTATTCTTCGTGCCAAAGGAGGTACACAGATGGCGGAGGAAAACACGTGCAGCGTTCTGCTCAAGCAGATTCACGATGAACTGAAAAAGATGGCTGACAACAGCCTGCGGGCCAATGATCTGACCATGGCCCAGCTCGGGGCCCTGCTTGTTCTGAACCGCACTTCTGCCAAACAGCTTTCCTATAAGGAGCTGGAAAAGGAGCTTCATGTGGCGCAGTCAACCACCACCGGCATCGTGGACCGCCTGGAACAGAAGGGCTTCGTGGAATGCTTCGGAAGCGCACAGGACAGGCGGATCAAGGTGGTAAGGCTGACTCAGACAGGCGAACGGTGCTGCTATCTGGCGGACAGACACCTGGAAGAAGCGGAGGAAAGGCTTCTCTCCGGTCTGACGGAAACGGAACGGATGATTTTTCATTCCCTTCTGATAAAGGTTCACCGGTCGATCCGGTAGGTGTCACTTTCTGCGGCGCTTCGTGTTTTATTTTTATAGACATATATATAGCACACTATCGATCAGACGGGGGGAACGAGTCTTCGACGATTTGTTGGAAGCCGGTGGATTTGAGGGCCGCGGTTTTCCGGCAAACGGCGGAGATATCGGTTCTGCCGTCTTTTTTATGCGACAGGAAATGAAATTTCCTGTCGCATAAAAAAGACGCTCCGCTGTGGATGCGCATGATACGTACCGCATCAGGGCGCACACTTTTTGTGTTAAACTCACCAGACAGAAGAATCCCTGCGTCCTACGCAAAACTGCTGTGATCGCAGTGGAAAAATCACATGCGCGATTTTTTCGCGCGGTCGGAGCAAAGGGCGCTCCGACGTGGAGGTAACCATGAAAAACATGCGGACCATGAGATTTACCCGGACGGCGCTGAAGAATCTGTTCAGCCCGCCCGTTACCCGGCCCTATCCGGAGCAGCCGAGGGAGTATCCGGAGCGGACGAGGGGCCATGTGGAAATCGATATAGATACCTGTATTCTCTGCGGGCTGTGTTCCAGAAAATGTCCCACCGGGGCGATTACCGTAAACCGGGCGGAGAAAACCTGGAAAATCGAGCGCTTCGGCTGCATTCAGTGCGGCTGCTGCGTGGAAACCTGCCCGAAGAAGTGCCTGACCATGAAGAACGCTTATACCCAGCCGGGAGCGGAAAAGGTTTCGGATACCTTTCTGAAAACCAACATGCCCGCTCCGGCGGCAAAGCCTGCCGCAAAGCCACAGGAGGCGGGAACGGTCGCAAAGCCCGCCGGGCAGGCCGCTGCAAAGCCTGGTGTACAGGCGGAAAAGCCGAAGGGTGAGGAAGCACCGGCACAGACGGCAAAGCCGGAAGCGCCGGTTCAGCCTTCCGGCGCTGCCCTGAAGACGGCGGCTGCCGACGGAAAGACAGAAGCATGAGGGCGCGGATCACTGTTCTCGGCGTGGTGCAGGGGGTGGGCTTCCGCCCCTTCGTGGCGGAATGCGCCCGTGCGCTTTCCATTCGGGGAAGCGTGTGCAACAGCGGCGGTGTGGTGAGAATTGAAGCATATGGAACGAAAGAGGCGATGGAGGAGCTGGTCCATCGCCTTCGTTCGTGTGCGCCTCCTGCCGCCCGGGTGGATCGCGTGATTGTGGAGAGTGGGGAGGCAAGCGTCGGTCTGCCGTCCGACAGCCGCGGAAGTGGTCTGCCGTCCGGTAGCTCAGAAAGCGGCCTGCCGTCCGGCTGCTCCGGCTGCGGGATGCCCCATGGCAGCACCGGTAGTGCGGGGAGCATCCCGGATGCCGGCCAGGAGCCGGAGGAATTCCGGATCGTGGAGAGCGAAGCGGAAAACGGAGCGGATCTGCCGCTGATTCCGCCGGATCTTCCTATCTGTGAGGACTGTCTTTCAGAACTGCATGACCCTCTCAACCGACGCTTCCGTTACCCTTTCATCAGCTGTACCTCCTGCGGACCCCGTTACAGTATTCTGGAGGCCATTCCCTATGACAGGGAGCATATTTCCATGCGGGATTATACCATGTGCCCGGAATGCGGCAGGGAATACCGCCAGCCCGGCGGCAGGCGGCAGCATGCACAGACTATTTCCTGCCGGAAATGTGGTCCGCAGCTGATTCTGAGTAAAAGAGAAAGCTTTTCGGCAGGCGGATCTGATGCGCCTGAGAAAAATATTGAAGCAGACCGGGAGTCTGCATCCGCTGGAAGCATCGGCCTGACCTCAGATGCCGCTCTCAGGGAGGCCGTCCATATCCTGAAGGAGGGAGGCATCCTTGCGGTCAAAGGAGTCGGCGGCTATCAGCTGGCTTGTCTGCCGGACCGGGAAGAGACGGTACGGCGGCTGCGTCTGCTTAAAGGAAGGGAAAAAAAGCCCTTTGCAGTGATGTTTCCCTCCATGGACGGCGGCTGCGGTGTCCGTGCCTTCTGCACGACCTCGCCGCAGGAGGAGGCGCTGCTTACTTCGCCTGCCCGCCCGATCGTTCTGTTGGAAAGAAAGGAGGGGAGGGACGCCTTCTGCCCGTCCCTGTGTGCGGAAAGCAGATATCTGGGGGCTTTTCTGCCCTATACGGGCCTGCATCAGCTCCTGACGGAGGAAGCCGGCCCTCTGGTAATGACCAGCGCGAACCGGACGGATGATCCCATTTTTACGGAAGAGGAGGAACTGGAGGAGCTGTGGGTGCAGTTTCCGGAGCTGTTAGGGGCTGCGGCGTGGAATACGAGACGGATCGTGACGCCGCTGGACGATTCTCTGATGCGGATCACGGCGGGACACGTACAGATGCTCCGCAGAAGCCGGGGCTTCGTTCCGTCGCCGGTGTTTTTTGCAAAACCGCGACCGGAGGGCGGGGAAAAGGAGAGAAAAACCGTTCTGGCCTTTGGTGGCGATCTGAAGGCCGTCTTCTGTCTGGCGGCGGGGGAGAGAGCCTATCTGAGCCAGTATTTCGGAGATATGGAAAACTTCCGCGTGTATCAGACCTACCGGAAGGAGCTTTCCCGGATGGAGGAGCTGTTCAGCATCCGTCCGCAGATGCTGGTCTGCGACCTCCATCCCGGCTATATGACGACGCAGCTGGCAGAGACGCTGGCAGAAGAAACGGGGCGTTCCCTGCTGCATATACAGCATCATCATGCCCACGCCGCCTCCGTGATGGCGGAGCACGGGCTGGAGCGATGCATCGGTGTGGTGTTCGACGGGACCGGATACGGGACGAACGGCTGCATCTGGGGCGGGGAGTTCCTGGTCTGTGAGGGAGCTTCCTTCCGGCGGATGGGACATCTGGAGGAAATTCTGCTGGTGGGCGGGGATGCTTCCGCAAAGGACGCCTCCCTGACCGCAGCCTGCCATCTGGCGGCGCTTCCGGAGGCGGATGAAAATACAGACGAAAACGCGGGGAAAAATCCGGAAGAAAAGGAAGCAGATAGAAGGCGGCAGAGCGTCGGACGTTTCATTCCGGAGACGGCCGGCTCCAGGATGGATTTTGTGGAAAAGGCGCTGAAGTCCCGGATCAGTCTGCAGCGCAGCTCCAGCATGGGGAGACTTTTTGACACGGTGAGCGCCCTGCTGGGAATCCGTTCCTTTAACAGCTATGAGGGAGAGTGCGCCATTGCCCTGGAGAACGCAGCCTGGCAGGCCGCCGGGCGTCCGGCAGGCAGGGACGGGAGACGGATGCTTCCCTTTCCGGTAAGAGAAGAGGGAGATATGCTGATTGCGGACCGGAGGGCGCTCCTTTCCGCCATGCTTCGGGAGCTGGAAAAGGAGACGGAAGAGACAGAAGCGGAGAAGGAAGAGGTAGAGAAGGAAGAGGCGGAAAAGGAGGAAGGCCGGGTGCAGAAAAAAGCGCCATTGCCCCCAAAAACGCCTGCACAGAGAGAAGAGCTGGCGCAGGAGCTCGCCCTGGCCTTTCATGAAGCGGCGGCGGAAATGGTGCTTGCCATGTGCAGAAAAATCCGAGAAAAAACCGGAATCGGCCAGATCGCACTGAGCGGCGGAGTGTTTGCCAACGTGCTGCTGCAGGAGCGGTGCAGGACGCTGCTGGAAGGGGACGGCTTTTCGGTATACGTCAATGAGCAGGTTCCCGGGAACGACGGAGGCATCTGCCTGGGACAGGCCTGGCTCGCTCTGCGGGGAAGGACGCAGAGCGGCGTGAATGGGAAAAGGGAGCAGAGTGCCGTGGATGAGGAAAAGACGCGGAGCGGCGTGAATGAGGGAAAGGGCGCAGGGCAGCGTGAATGAGGAAAAAGATCGGAGCCGTGGGAATGAAAATCGCCCGGATCAGGCCCGGACAAGGTTCTCCGCAAAATCACACAGATCGCGGGTAGAATTCCGGTTAATATATGTCTGCTGGGCCTGAAGCATTTCCTCCTGCAGCCCACGCACCGTCTCCAGCGTGATGAGGGCGGGAAGCAGATCCGTCCCGGTTCGTTCGGCGGTAAGCGCCATTTTGTGGGAGGAAAAATAGGCGGCGTTGTGCGTTTCACAGCCCGGAATGGGGGAGAGCAGGATCAGGGGCACACTGGAAACGGCGGCCTCGGTGGATGAAAGACCGCCGGGCTTGGTGAGAAAAATATCGCAGGCCCGCATGTATTCTGCCATGCGCGGCGTGCTTTCCAGAATGACGGTATGGCTGTCCTCTCTGTATTTTCGGCAGAGCCTTTCGTACAGATCCCGTCTTTTCCCACAGATGATGACGAGCGTTCCGGCCTCTTTTTCCGAGAGAAAGGAGCGCAGGATGTCGGCAGAATGGGGAATGTCTCCCGCCCCGATGCTGCCTCCGGCGAGCAGAAGGCAGAGACCTTCCTCCGGAAGTCCGAGCCTTTTTCTGGCCTCCCGTTTGGAGAAGGAGAGGGTGAATTTCCGGTTTACGGGAATGCCAAAGGGAAGAAGCTTTTCCGCGGGGATTCCACGGCTGGAAAACTCCTCTTCCAGTTCTGCGGACGGAATGACATAATAGTCGCAGATTCCCTCCTCCAGGAAGGGAATACAGGTATAGTCCGTGGCGATCTGGATGGTTTTTGGGAGCGCCATTCCCTTTTTTCGAAGCGCCGTCAGAACGTGAGCGGGATACATATGGGTTGTGAAAATGAGGTCAAAACGGTTCTGCTCCAGATAGCGCTTCAGGTATCCGGAAAGCAGGCTGTTCACCTGAAAAACCGGAGAGGAAACAGGCAGTCTGCGGTAATGCTCGCCGAGGGAGTAGGCAAAGCCGAACAGACGGGGAGAATTCTGTACCAGACGGATATAGCTGTTGCCCACCAGCGCAGCGGTTTTTCTGCCCGCCAGCGTGAAGGGGTCAAGAAATACAGCCCCATGGCCGCGCCGTTTCAGTTCATCCGCCACCGCCCGCGCGGCGGAATGATGGCCGCCGCCTGTTCCGCAGGAAAGAATCAATGCTTCCATATTGCTTTCACCTCACATTTTTCCCGAAGCTCAGAGCCGGAAAGGAGCTTCGCCGCTACCGCTGCCGTGATGATCCAGAAGCCGGCGCAGACGGGTGTCCCTGGAAGAAACAGAGTCAGGAGGACGGCGGCGGTCAGATAGGTAAAGAGGGTTCTGTGGCAGTTAGGCGTGATTTTCAGGACGAGGGAGAAAAAGAGAAATACACCGGCGAGAATCAGTACCGGGCGCATCTGAGGCAGCAGCCCGAGAAGACAGCCGAAGGTCACGGTGATTCCCTTTCCTCCGCGGAACCGGTGCCAGATCGGAAGAATATGCCCGATCACCGGAGAGGCAAGCACCAGCGCCAGTCCGTTTTCCGGAACAGGGCCGGAGAAAAGCAGCCTGCCGCCTGGAAAACCCGGCGGAAGGAGTGAACCGGCAGACTGCGCGCCGGGCATTTTCAGATAGAAATATATGGGAAGAAAGCCCTTCATCAGATCAAAGCACAGCGTCAGAATGCCGCAGAGCAGTCCGCCGTAAAGGAAGGCGTTGTAAACGCCGGGATTTTTATCCGGACTGTCGGCCGCAACGTCCTTTTCCTCCAGAAGCTTTCCGAAAAATTTCGCGGAAAGAAGGCTGCCGGACAGGTAGCCGAGAATGATGTACAGTAAAGTTCGGTTCAAGTTTCTCACCCTCTAATCGTCTTATTTTCTCAGATAAAAGTTGCCTGATCTTTTGGGATCATTGTATGATTATACATAAATATGCGGATTTCGTCACGAATTTTTTTCTTTTCAAAGAGAAAGCTTCCGGAGGGAAAAATCATGACGGATTAACCATAAAGGAGGATGAGAATGTGAGACGGGAATGAAGAGAGTGTTAGATATGGTCTGACAGCAGAACAGCTGATGGAACTGCCCTGCCTGCGCCGCGTGAGGGTGCTGGCAGGGAGGATGGGGCTGAGCCGGATCGTGGCCGCCATATCCGTTCTGGAAAATGCTGCGCCCGCCGTCATGCAGAAGAAGCCCTTTATTCTTCCGTATTTTCCTGAAGGAATTCCTCTGCCCGCTGTCTTGTCAGCGCAAATTTGTCCTGCAGCTTCTGCAGAATCACCGAATCGGGGATAGAACATTCCCGCATCGAAGCTACCGCTCCGCGGATTCCTGTTTCCATTCCGATTTCCCTTCCTTTTGCAAGTCCTTTTTCCAGTCCAATTGTGATGCCATCCTCCTGAATGCCCTTCAGCGCCTCGCACATATCATAGGATTCATCCACACGATAAGCCTCCACGTCTTCCATCAGCTTTCTGTTATTTGTCATAACGGCGATCACCTCCATAGTTTCCCGGTCCAGAGACCGGTATTCTTTTCTTCCGTTTACCAGTTCCATCAGACTTTTCGTGTTCCTGCGGTGGGGCAGAATTTCCAGCACTTCCCTTAAAGAAGTCCGGAACCGCTCATAATTCATCGGCTGGTTCGCACGTACCAGTGTAAAGGAATAATCCTGAAAGTGGGGGAAAAATAGATCCTGGCGTTTTCCAAAATCCATCATTTCCTTCAGACTCAGCGGACCATCCCATGCTTCCATTCCGTGATACAGACAGATGGAATTCAAAGTAGTCTGAATTCAAAGTAGTCGCAGCAGGCTGGAAATTTGGAGGGAAGGGTGTATAATAGGGGTGTCATCCTCATCCAGGAGGACATGTAAAAGCGTAGAGAATAAATGCAAATTTCAGTTTTTTCAACTGGACAAACCGGAAATTTGTGGAGTTATTGCAGGATAATGGTTGTAAAACAGCGCTGCGTTTTACAACATTTCGGTATGGAGGTAAATATGTGTGTTGCATTACCCGGAAGGGTTTTGACAGTGAATGACAGTAAGGCTGTGGTCGATTTTCAGGGAAACCAGGTCACCGCAGAAGCAGGCCTCGTAAAAGTGAAGCCCGGCGACCGGGTTCTGGTTCATGCGGGCTGCATCCTGCAGGTGCTTTCCGAGGAGGAGGGCGACCGGATGCAGGAGCTGTTTGACGAGCTGGAGGAGGTCATGGCGGATGAAAATCCTTGAGTATCTGCAGAACTATGATGGCAAACCGCTCCGCTTCATGGAGGTGTGCGGCACCCATACGGCGGAAATTCACAGAAACGGGATTCCTGCCCTTCTGCCGCCGTCCATTGAGCTGGTATCCGGCCCCGGCTGCCCGGTCTGTGTGACGGTGAGCGCCTATATCGACCGCCTGATCGAGCTGGGCATGGATCCGAAAAACTGCATCGTAACCTTTGGAGACATGCTCCGCGTTCCCGGCAGCTCCATCAGTCTGAGTGAAGCACGTGCGAAGGGCTGCAGTGTGCGGATGGTCTATTCACCCATGGACGCGCTGAAGCTGGC
>ULPS01061719.1_pt1 | contig 25985 bp, 19 predicted proteins | sample 1953711 | NCBI WGS metagenome assembly ULPS01 (sample SAMEA4835635, study PRJEB28245) | human gut metagenome | biome: gut microbiome; material: fecal sample | place: Denmark | collected 2008 | reverse complement strand
GATTTTGAGGATACAAAATCAGCCGGGCTCCCGGGAGCCCGGCTGATCATCTTTTCAGATGTATTTACTTTTTATTCAAGAGCTTTCCTGCCGGAATTATTTCATTTTGATCTTTCCGGATTTTCTCTTAATGAACTTGTTCACAGCGACAGCCTCAAGTACGATGATGACTGCTGCGCAGATGACGTCGATCACGATCGCTGCGATCTGCCATCCCATAAGTCCTGTCTCAAGGTTTGCAGGATCATATGCGCGGCTGTTTACTACTGTGTAGAGGATGTTCTTACATGCCTGGCGCATTGCCTGAACGCCTGTCGCGCTCTCCTGATCCTTCACGTGGTTCGTCTCTGTGTCGTAAGCGACCAGCATACAGTCTGTACCGTTGCGGATACCCTGATCAGAGTTCATGTATCCGTATACGCCGAAGTAGTCGGTCAGTACGAATCCCTGGAATCCCCACTCGTCGCGGAGTACTGTGTTGCAGAGCGGTGCGTATCCGCCTGCCCACTCTGTTCCGATGTAGTTGAAGGAGGACATAACAGCGTCGCATCCGCCTTCTTTTACGGAGATCTCAAACGGTTTCAGGTAGATCTCACGGATCGCCTGCTCGTTGGACCATGTGCAGAGCATGCTGTTTCTGTTTGTCTCCTGATCGTTCAGGGCAAAGTGCTTCATGTATGCATATACGCCGTATTCCTCAGCACCCTGGATCGCTGCTGATGCAATCTTTCCGGAGAGGAGTCCGTCCTCTGAGTAGTACTCAAAGTTACGTCCTGCGAAAGCGGAGCGGTGGATGTTCATAGCCGGAGCGTACCATCCGGATACTCCCATTTCATCGGCCATCTTTCCGATGCTCTCGCCGAATGCTGTGGCAATGTCTTTGTTCCATGTGCTCGCGATCATGACCGCTGACGGGAATCCGACAGAACCTGTTCCTGTAAAGTTGTTATTGATGGATGCAGGACCGTCGCAGTCGATGGTCTGTACCTTGCCGATGCTGGATACAGCTACGGTCTGGTATCCGCCGAGAGCGATGAGCTGATCCATATCGCTTACAGACATCTGATCCAGAAGCTCATCCCACTGAGCGTCGTCATAGTCGACGCCGCGCAGATCTGCAAGCTCAAGTCCGTTGTCAGCCCCTGTTGTCGGCATCTCATCTGCATCGTCGTTGTAATTTGCCGGATCATAGTTTCCGTTGTTGAGGAATGTTTCCTTCTGCTCGTCTGTCATGGAAAGAGAAGCCGGAGCAGCTGTTGCCTCATCATAGTTTGCGAATCCGTCCGCACGTGAGAGATATGTTACGTCGCCTTCAGCGGAAGCGAACTGATTAGTTACCTCTGTCTTGTCTGTGGAGCGCATGTTGTCTCCGCTGTATGTGATCGTCTCCGGAACATTGTATGTCTGAGAGTCGATCTCGTTGTGAGAATCGCTGTTGATGCTGATCTGGTAGTCTCCAGACTCCAGCACATAAGCCTCAGCGTTCTGATAATCATAGGAAGCCATGTCCTCTTCGTTGAATGTGATCGTCACAGTCTCGGAAGCGCCCGGCTCGAGTACGTCTGTTTTCTCGAATGCGATCAGGTTCGCGGTAGCTTTCTCGATGCCGCCGTTTGTGTACGGAGGATTGTAGTATACCTCTACAACATCCTTGCCTGCCACGTCGCCGGTGTTGGTCACTGTTACATCAAATGTGATCTGTCCGTCGTTTGCAGTGATCTCGCCCATCTCCTGAGAGAAGGTTGTGTAAGAAAGACCATATCCAAACGGATAGACTACAGACTCGTCATAGTTGATCAGGCCTTCGTCGGCAGCTGTCTCCCAGAAGCGGTATCCCACATAGATGCCTTCTACATAGTTTACAAAGCTCGGGGCAACAATTTCTTCCTCGCCTGTGAAACCAACCTGTGTCATGTTGAATTCTTCTGTGTTGTCATAGAAGAAGCTTCCGAAGTTGTTCGCTGTCGGAGTAGCGGTAAGATCTGCCACGAAGGTATCGCTTGTCTTACCGGACGGATTTACATCACCGCTTAATATGGAGCCGAGCGCATTGAATCCGGACTGACCTGTTCCCGGGCACCACAGAGCGCCTTTGATCTGGTCATAGTCGTTGAGGAATCCGAGTTCCATCGCGTTTGCGCCATTGTAGACAACGACCACGTTGTCAAAGTTGGAGCATACCAGGTCGAGCATATCTTCCTCTGTCTGGCTTAACTGAAGGAAGTGTTCTCCTTCCTCGAAATCTTTGTATTCTGTTGAGTTGTCTGTGTATGTTACCTCGCTTAAGTCTGTCGGAAGGTCTGCTCCCTCACCGCCTACACGAGTGATGACAACAAGTGCTGTGTCGGAGAAATCCTTAGCGTTGTTCATCATGTCATCGCTGTATGTATCAGCCGGCGGTTCCGGCAGTGTCCAGTCCTGCTCCCACATTCCTACTTCCGGACGGTCAGCGCGGTAGTCTGTGTAGAAGTCGGAGAGCTCTGTATTCAGTTCAAATCCGGCATTCTCCAGTCCCTGAAGAAGGGTTACGGTCTCGTACGCGTCAGAGAGAGAACCTGAACCGGTTCCGCCGTAGCACGGATTTGTGGAAGCCCATCCGAATACGTTCAGTTTATTGTTGTCTGCAAGAGGAAGAATATTGTCCTCGTTCTTTAATAATACGATTCCTTCCTCCGCGATCTGCTCTACCAGATCAGTCGCCTCCGCAGAGGTCTCCTCGCTGATAGTTCCGTTTCCTGTCGCCAGTGAGATCATGCTGTTCATCGGTCCGAAGCAGATCATGTTCACTACTACGACCAGTGCCAGCAGGATGGCGATCCCCGCCTCAGAGCGGATAAGTTTTCTCTTGGCCTTGTCCATCTTGAACGCTGCGATGATCACGATCAGTGCGATCACGAATACGACGCCAAAGCCAATCAGATATGGTTTACATGTGTTCAGCACGTTTACCACATCGGCCATGTTAATTGCTAACATAGTGTTGTCCTCCCTTTCTTTTGTTTTCGGTGATGTCTGTTCACATCTGGCGGTATTATACCATTGATTTTTAAATTATTTACAAAATCTTCACAAACTGTTCATTTTCTGCATAAACTGTTTTTGAAATTAGCATAAAGTGACAAAATAAAACGGAGGAAACTGTACAAATTATACAATTCCCTCCGGAGATTGAAATGTTACGAAATATTCAGCGGGATCAGTATCCGCAGACTGAACCAGCTGTCATCTGTGTCGATGTTGACTTCACCGTCATATTTGTGGACTGTATAGCGGAGACTTTTCAGTCCGTATCCGTGGGCGGCGGCCTGCTTCTTGGTTGTGACGGGCAGCCCCTTCTCGAACCGGATATCGCCTTCGTAATAGTTCTCGAAGCGGATGATCAGAAAGTTTTTTTCCGAAAAAGCGTTTATGTGGATCATCCGTTTGTCGTAGTCCTTAATCTTCTTCTCGCATTCGATGGCGTTGTCCAGGGCGTTTCCGAAAATGGAGCAGATGTCCATTACATCCATAAAGTCAAACAGGGAGCCGTCGATGACATAGGTCAGGTCGATCTTGTGCTGCATGCAGTGCAGGGACTTGCTGGTGAGCAGGGTGTCCAGCACCTGGTTGCCGGTTTTGTTGAGCGCTTCATAACTGTGGATGTCCTTCTCGAGCTGATCCAGATACTGCTGGCGCAGAGGCGCGTCCTCTGAGCTTCGAAGGGCGATCATGTGATTTTTCAGGTCATGATACCGGAAGTTGATCAGATCCACTGTGCGCTGCGCCTGCTTGTACTGCTCATACTGGTTCATAAGGATATTCTGTATGTTTTCCAGCTCGCGCTGCACCTGCGAAGATTTCCACTGTGCCTGATAGGCGTACAGGATAGCTGCGCCCCCGAGATCGGTCAGGGTGCGCATATTGAAGATCTCAAGGCTGTCCCTTCCGGCAAACGGCACATTCAGCGAGAGAAAGCCCAGGTTGCTGATCGCGAAAATGACTACTGTCGTAAGGAATATGCCTGCGGCTTCCCGTCTGGTGACTGTCAGGTTCTCGTCCTTCAGATTGAGGTTCCGGTTGATCTGCCAGAACAGGAAAAAGAACAGAGCGAAGACTGCAAGGAGAAGCGCTGCCGCCCACAGAAGGCCTTTCGGCGAAAGCAGTTCATATATGTAGCAGTGGATCTGCCATTCGGCGGACGCGGCTAATTCTGCCGTCATAAAAGAAGAACAGCAGTAACAGGCAGCCGCCGGTTTACTGATGTCGGCGCAGCCCTGGATGAAAAGGAACATGAACACCCAGGCGATGAGCATGCAGAGGTTCCATGCGATATCCTCAAATCCGTCCGTGGCGATCAGGAAGATATTCTGTACGACGAGGAATCCTGCGCCTGCAGCTGCGAATTTCCACCCTGTGATCCTGCGGCGCAGTGTGAGGACACACACCATGCAGGAGAGCCACTGGGCAAGCGCGGTGATCATCCGCGGAATGTCCGGAAGGGTGGTGATAAAAGCAGTCGTTTCAGAGATCATGAGCGTTCCCCCCAGTACTTTGTCAGTTCCTGCATGAACTGCTTCATCCGCGGCCGGCTGATCAGCAGCTGTTCATCGCGGATCACAGCATATTTTTCTTTCACGCCGTCCACGTGCTCCAGATTGACCAGGTAACATTTGTTGATCCTGGAGAAATTCATGCTGTCCAGCGCGGACTCCGCGGATTTCATCGTACCGGACGAGGTGATCGTCCCTGATTCCGTGTGGTAGATGAGATTGTGTCCTTCGCTTTCTATATAATAGATATCTGACAGTTCCATGCGCATCACGCCGCCTTTTACCGGTATGGTGATCCACCTTTTGCTGCGCTTCTTTATCTTCTGGACCGCGCGGTTCAGCTTCTGGCTGAATGTAAAGTACGGCACCGGTTTCAGGATATAGTCCAGGGCGCCAACTTCGTATCCCCGGACAGCGTACTGCGGCGTGTTGGTGATGAAGATGATGGTGACTTCAGAATCCACCTTTCGGATCTCTTCCGCGGCGGACATTCCGTTTACGAACTTCATCTCGATATCCATCAGTATGATGTCAAACTGTGCCTTATATCCGGAAGAAATCTCGTCTCCGTCGCGGAAAACCGTGACGGAAAGCTGCTCGCCGTATTCTTTTTTATATCGGTCCAGATATTCACTCAGCTTGTCGATATAGTTTTGTTCATCTTCTACGATCGCGATTCGAATCATTTGTTACACCCCAAAATAAAGTTTAAAGGCACTGCGCAGCAGGGAGTGATGATTTTGCAGGAGAAAGTGCGCAATGCAGATAAGTGTTACTCATTATAATATCAGGAAATGGACAGGTCAAGATAACACCGGATAGAGAAAAGGACTTTTTTTACAAATTTTTTAGAAAAGAATTAGCACTCGATCCTTGACGTGGCTAACAAGTTTTGCTATATTGCTCATAGAACACGAAAACAAGTAGTGGTTAGCAAGGAGGGATGACCATGAATATCAATAAATTTACGCAGAATTCGCTGCAGGCAGTCCAGAACTGTGAAAAGATCGCAGCGGACAACGGCAACCAGGAACTGGCCCAGGAGCATCTGCTCTACGCTCTGCTGACGCAGGACGACAGCCTGATCCTGAAGCTGCTTGAAAAAATGAGCATACAGGGCCGGCTCTTCATCGACAGAGTGGAGCAGGCCATTGGAAAACGCCCGAAGGTACAGGGCGGACAGGCATATGTCGGCCAGGACCTGAACAATGTTCTGATCCATGCAGAAGACGAGGCAAAACAGATGGGAGACGAATATGTTTCCGTTGAACATCTTTTCCTCGCGCTTTTAAAATATGCAAGCCGGGATATGAAACAGATCTTCCGTGAGTTTGGCATCAGCCGGGAGGGATTCCTCCAGGCTCTTTCTACGGTCAGAGGAAATCAGAGAGTGACCAGCGACAATCCGGAAGCGACTTATGACACACTGAACAAATATGGTCAGGACCTGGTGGAGCGGGCAAGAGAGCAGAAGCTGGATCCGGTCATCGGGCGTGATGAGGAGATTCGGAATGTGATCCGTATCCTCTCCCGTAAGACAAAGAACAACCCGGTCCTCATCGGTGAACCCGGTGTAGGTAAGACCGCAGTCGTAGAAGGCCTGGCCCAGCGGATCGTCAGCGGCGATGTGCCGGAAGGGCTGAAAGAGAAGACGATCTTCTCGCTTGATATGGGAGCTCTTGTTGCCGGTGCAAAATACCGGGGCGAGTTTGAGGAACGTCTGAAAGCTGTCCTTGAGGAAGTGAAGAACAGTGAAGGCAGGATCATCCTCTTTATTGATGAGCTCCACACTATCGTCGGGGCCGGCAAGGCAGACGGTGCCATGGATGCGGGAAATATGCTGAAACCGATGCTCGCGAGAGGAGAGCTGCACTGTATCGGTGCGACGACTCTTGACGAGTACCGTCAGTATATTGAGAAGGACGCCGCACTGGAGCGTCGTTTCCAGCCGGTCATGGTGGATGAGCCCAGCGTGGAGGACGCCATCTCGATCCTGAGAGGCCTGAAGGAGCGCTATGAGGTGTTCCACGGCGTGAAGATCACGGACAGCGCCCTTGTGGCTGCGGCGACATTGTCCCACCGCTATATCTCCGACCGTTTCCTTCCGGACAAGGCGATCGACCTTGTGGATGAGGCGTGTGCCCTGATCAAGACGGAGCTGGATTCCATGCCGACGGAGCTGGATGAGTTAAGGCGGCGTGTGATGCAGCTTGAGATCGAGGAGGAAGCGCTCAAGAAGGAGGAGGACCGCCTGAGTAAAGAGCGCCTCGAGCATCTCCAGGAAGAACTTGCCGGACTGAAGGAAGAGTATGCGGGCAAGAAAGTGCAGTGGGAGAATGAGAAGAAATCCGTTGAGCGCGTCCAGAAGATCCGTGAGGAGATCGAGCAGGTCAACAAGGACATCCAGAAGGCGCAGAGAGAATATGATCTGAACAAAGCGGCAGAGCTCCAGTACGGACGCCTGCCTCAGCTCCAGAAACAGCTGGAGGAAGAGGAAGAGAAGGTCAAGGAAAAAGACCTGTCTCTTGTCCATGAAGCCGTGACAGATGATGAGATCGCACGGATCGTCTCCCGCTGGACAGGAATCCCGGTGGCAAAACTCAATGAGAGTGAGAGGACCAAGACGCTCCATCTTGCCGATGAGCTGCACAAACGTGTCATCGGCCAGGATGAAGGCGTAGAGCTTGTCACAGAGGCAATCATCCGGTCAAAGGCGGGAATCAAGGATCCGACGAAGCCGATCGGTTCGTTCCTGTTCCTCGGACCTACCGGAGTCGGCAAGACAGAGCTTGCCAAGGCGCTTGCCCAGAGCCTGTTCGACGATGAGAACAATATGGTGCGTATCGATATGAGTGAGTACATGGAGAAATACTCCGTGTCCAGACTGATCGGAGCGCCGCCGGGATATGTAGGCTATGACGAGGGCGGACAGCTCACCGAGGCTGTCAGGAGAAAACCGTACTCGGTAGTCCTGTTCGATGAGATCGAGAAAGCCCATCCGGACGTGTTCAATGTACTCCTTCAGGTGCTTGACGACGGGCGGATCACGGATTCCCAGGGAAGGACCGTGGACTTCAAGAATACGATCCTGATCATGACGTCCAACATCGGTGCCAACTATCTGCTGGAGGGGATCCGGGAGGACGGAACACTGGATGAGAAGTGCCAGGAGCTTACAATGAACGATCTGAAAGCACATTTCAGACCGGAGTTCCTGAACCGTCTTGATGAGATAATTATGTTCAAGCCATTGACGAAAGACAATATTCATGCCATCATTGACTTACTGATAGCTGATGTCAATAAACGTCTGACAGAGAAAGAGCTTCGCGTCGAACTGACCGATGCGGCGAAGAATTTTGTCGTGGATGGCGGATATGATCCGATGTACGGTGCGAGACCTCTGAAGAGATATCTGCAGAAGAATGTGGAGACTCTTGCCGCAAGGCTGATCCTGGCGGGCAATGTGGGACGTGGAGACACGATCCTCATCGACGTGGCGGACGGAAAGCTTCAGGCGTCGGTCAAAGGGCAGATCGCCGCTACAGAGTAAAGAAGGGCTGCCGTATGGCATCGATCATCTTTCATATAGATGTGAATTCCGCTTACCTCAGCTGGACAGCGGTAGAACAACTGAAGAACGGCTCGACAGTGGATCTGCGCGAGATACCGGCCATCATCGGCGGGGACCAGAAGTCCCGCCATGGGGTCGTGCTCGCCAAATCCACTGCGGCAAAACGGTATGGCATCCGCACGGGGGAACCTGTTGCGAATGCCTTTCGTAAGTGCCCGAATCTTGTGACGGCTCCGCCGGATCACAGAATGTACCGTGAGAAGAGCAGGCTTCTCATGGAATATCTTCGGACATTTACGAAAGAGATCGAGCAGGTCAGCGTGGATGAGTGCTACATGGATTTTACATCCATTGCGGACCGCTGGAATTCACCCATTGACGGAGCGCTGGAGATCAAGGACGGAATCAGAGAGAAGTTCGGGTTTACGGTAAATATCGGGATCTCCACCAACAAGCTTCTGGCGAAGATGGCCTCAGATTTTGAGAAGCCGGACCGGATACATACTCTTTTCCCGGAGGAGATCAGGGAGAAGATGTGGCCCCTTCCCATCGGGGAACTCTACATGGCGGGAAAGTCCAGCGTGGAAGTGCTCAAGAAGCTGGAGATCAATACCATCGGGGATCTGGCGCAGGCGGATCCACGGCTCATCACGCTCCATCTGAAAAGTCACGGGAAGATGCTCTGGGAATTCGCCAACGGGATCGGAACAGACGTCGTCCAGGCGGAGCCAGAGCAGGCAAAGGGAATCGGAAATTCCACCACTCTGTCGGAGGACGCCGCCACCTATGAGGAGGCGTGTCCCGTGTTCAGGGAGCTTGCGGACAGCGTGGGAAGACGGCTGAAGAAGGCCGGGCAGAAGGCGGGGATGGTGAGCATGGAGATCAAGTACTATGATTTCCGCTCGGTGTCACATCAGACACAACTGGAGAGACCGTCCAGCGATCCGGACATCCTGTACCAGACGGCATGCAGCCTTTTCCGGGAAATATGGAGCGGCGAGCCTGTACGCCTTCTGGGAATCCGTACCTCAAAGCTTGTGGATGAGACAGAGCCGGAACAGCTTACGATCTTTGACATTGAACTGCCGAAAGAGCCCGACGAGAAGCACAGGAAGCTGAAGAAAGCTCTGGATGAACTCAACAGCCGCTACGGAGAAGGGGCGGTCGTCAAGGCGAGCCTTATGAAGAAAGGCGGAAAAGACCTGGGCAGAAGGGGAAGAGCCGGAAGAAACAGGGCGGAAGACCCGGGAATGGAAGAGAGAGGTGGGCGCAGATGAGGAGAAAGAGAAATCAGAGCACTGCGGCAGCGCAGAAGATCATGAAGGAGAGAAATTATAATCTGGAGCTGATCAGGATGGCAGCCTTCCTCATGGTCATTGCAATCCATGTGACAAACTATTTCTGTCGTGCCTACGGAGAAGTGACGACCGGGGAGTATCTGTTTGCCCTTGTCATTGACACGCTCTCCAGAGTGAGCGTTCCCTGCTTTTTCATGATCACGGGCGCGCTCCTTCTGGGAAGGGATGAACCCCTGCGCAAACACATAAAAAGGCTTCTGCACTTTTTTCTGGCGCTTGTCGTGTGGAGTGTCGTCTACTATCTTTGGAATGTGTATTATATGGGGACAGGGTATGATCTCAGGCAGATCCTGTATGTGCCCACCGAGGCGCATCTCTGGTACCTCTACGCCATGATACCGATCTATTTCGTGCTGCCTTTTTTCCAGATCATGTGCCGCAATATGGATCTGACGATGGAGAAGGCATTTCTCATTGTGATCACGGCAGCGGTCATTTTCAACTACATTGTGGCTCTTCAGGACGGAGAGGCATATTACGACATCCCGATCATCGGAGACCGTGTTTATTCTTACTTTGTGTTCGTCGGATATTATCTCTATAAGTACAGAAAGCATATCCGGATCAGCCAGCGGGTCACCGCAGCGGTATTTGCCGTATGCATGGCAGCAACTTTCGGCATCACATGGGGCGTCACGGCGCTCACGGGCGAACATTATGAGAGAGCGCTTGAATATGGAAGCCCCTTCCTTGTCCTGGCGGGAGCCGCCTTTTTCCTGTTTGTCATAAGGCTGAAAAAGTCAGAATTCAATCCCTCGGAAAAGGCGAAGAAGATCATTGATCTCTTCTGCGGATGCTCTTTTGGGATTTATCTGATCCACATCCTTTTCCTGGACAACTACAAGAAATACATGGAACCCACTGACCTGACCGCATGGATCGCCGTGCCCGCCCTGATCATCAGCATCGCCGCTGTATCGTTCGCATGCGTGTGGGTCCTGCGGAGGACCTCCATAGGGAGAAAGATTGCGTGACGAAATGAGGCTTTTGCGGATAAATCTCTTCCGCTGTCAAAAACGTAAATTTTATATGGATAATCAGACCGCGGCAGACTGCCCGCTGCATCGCAGTGCACGCTTCACTCTACCTCATCCCCTGGAATGTCTGTAACAGAAGGGAAATACTCGTCCAAAGGGACTCGCATTTCCTTCTTAACAGACAGAACCAGGTGTATTCGGAACGTTCCGCTTATCGCATCTGCTCACGCAGCGGGCAGTCTGCCGCGTCGGCTTTCTCAGTATGAAATTTACGCTTTTAACGGAGGAAAGACTTATTCGAAAAGAACATTTCTAAAGAAGTGCATCATTGCAGAAATTTGTCAAAATGACGCATCCCTGCGGATTTGAAAGATGTCCGGCAGGGTGCGTCTTCTTAATTCCAGAAGTCGGTCTTGTCTCTGAGATCGATGTCCGCTGCCTTGAACACGGGATTTTTCCCGGCTTTTTTCTGCTTGACGTAGTCTTTCATGCAGCGGATGGCGGGACCGCCAAGGATGATGATCACGGGCAGGTTGATGATCGCCATGAATCCCATCAGTACGTCCGCGGTGCTCCACACAAGGCCGAATTCCATGACGGAGCCGGCGAGGACGATCACTGCGGCGATGATGCGGAAGGTGTTCAGGAGAGCTCTGCCCGGAGTTTTTCCGCAGAGGTACTTCAGTCCCATCTCCGCATAGTAGAAGTTGCCGATCAGTGTAGTGAAGGCGAACAGGCAGAGCGCGATGGAGATGAAGATCGTACCGAATCCACCCAGAGACTCAGAGGCTGCCGCCTGGACCCAGGGCATTCCCTTGAGCTCGTCGCTGGGCGCCACGCCTGAGCAGAGGAGCATGAAAGCCGTCGCGGAGCAGATCAGGATGGTGTCGATGAATACTGAAAGCATCTGCACAAGTCCCTGCTTCACCGGGTGGGAGACGGAGGCGCTTGCCGCCGCATTCGGAGCCGATCCCACGCCGGCCTCGTTGGAGAACAGTCCCCTCTTGATACCGTTCATGACGCAGGAGCCGGCGAACCCGCCGAAGATCGCACGGAAGTCAAAGGCGTTTGTAAAGATATCCCGGAACATCTGCGGGATCAGTTCATAGTGTGTCGCTACGATGAACAGCGCCACTGCGAGATAGAAGATCCCCATTGCAGGGACCAGTATTTCCGTGATCCGCGAGATCTGTCTGCTCCCGCCGAAGATACACAGGGCGAAGACAAGGGCGAGGATGATGCCCACGATGAGCGGTGTGGAGGATTCGTCAAAGAATCCGTATGCCCGGAAGGAGTCTGCAATATTGAAGGACGCCACAAGGTTGAAACCGCCCATATAGGTCAGGATCAGAAAGACAGCGAACAGAACGCCGATCCAGTGCTGTTTCAGCGCTGCCTGGATATAGTAGGCGGGACCGCCGTAGGAGCTCCCGTCCTCCGCTTTCCTCTTATAGATCTGTGCCAGCGTACTCTCGATAAATGCGGATGCGCTTCCGAGAATGGCGGTGAGCCACATCCAGAACACGGCCCCGGCGCCACCGAGACAGATGGCAGTGGAGATGCCCGCAATATTGCCTGTCCCCACTCTGGAAGCAGTGGATACCATCAGCGCCTGGAAGGAAGACAGCCCGTTCCCCTCTGTGTTGGGCTGCGCCACGACGCGGATGGACTCGGCAAACAGACGGAACTGGACGAATCTTGTCCGTACCGAGAAGTAGATGCCGGTCCCGAGCAGCAGGACGATCAGAATACGGCTGTAGAGCAGATCGCTCAGTGCGTTGATAAAATCTGTGAACATGTTGAGTTCCTCTCTTTCCTAATCTTTTTTTATCAGGTTAAAGTCAGAGTCAGCTTTCTTATGATATATTATCGTATACCGTTTGTCCAGAAAAATCCGTGCATCTGAGGGCGGATTGTGGTATTCTATATCACAGATAGTTACTGTTCGCACCGCACGCATGGATAGGAAACTGCAGCGCCATGCCTGCATGTAGGAGGCGGCTAAGCGTGAACAGTAACCACAGATGGAAAACAGGAGGACTTTAACCGTGAGATTAAATAAATTGTTGGAACGACTGGAGTATGAAGTAGTTCAGGGCAGCGATTCGGCTGAAGTGACAACGCTGGTAAATGATTCCCGCAGAGTAGAGCCCGGCTCGGTCTTTGTGTGCATCAGCGGTGCGGTCTCTGACGGACATAAGTTTGCAGCGGATGTGGCGGAGAAAGGCGCGGCGGCGCTCGTTGTGGAGAAGGATGTGGAGGTGCCGGAGGATGTGACGGTCATCCGGGTGCCTGACACCAGATATGCACTCGCGCTCATGTCGGCGGCGTATTTCGGGTACCCGGCGGAGAAGCTGAAGATCATCGGGATCACAGGGACGAAGGGAAAGACGACGACCACCTATATGATCCGGTCTATTCTGGAGAGTGTGGGACACAAGGTGGGCCTGATCGGGACCATAGAGGCAATCATCGGCGAACGGAGGATTCCCGCCGCCAATACCACGCCGGAGTCCTATACGATCCACCAGTATTTTGCAGAGATGGTGAAGGAAGGATGCGACAGTGTGGTCATGGAAGTGTCTTCCCAGGGACTGATGCTTAACCGTACTGCGGGAATCCCGTTTGAGATCGGGATCTTCACCAATCTGGGACACGATCATATTGGCCCCAACGAGCACAAGGATTTTGACGATTATAAGCGCTGCAAGGGACTTCTGTTCAAGCAGTGCAGGCTGGGGATCGCGAACGTGGACGACAAATATTTCAGAGACGTTTTCCAGGGGGCAACCTGCAGGATCGAAACCTTTGGATTTTCAGACGAAGCGGACCTGCGCGCGGAGAATGTACAGCTTGTATCCAGGCCGGGATACCTGGGAGTGGCATACCATGTGGCAGGGCTGATGGACTTTGACGTGGAGATCGATATCCCCGGCAAGTTCAGCGTCTACAACTCACTGACCGCCATCTCTGTGTGCCGGCATTTCCAGGTGCCGGTGGAGAAGATCAAGGATGCGCTGAAGAAGGCGAAGGTGAAAGGGCGTATCGAGATGGTCAAAGTCTCCGATGACTTTACGCTGATGATCGATTATGCGCACAATGCCATGAGTCTGGAGAGCATTCTGACCACGCTGAAGGAATATCATCCGAAGCGTCTTGTCTGTCTCTTCGGCTGCGGGGGAAACCGCTCGAAAGACAGGCGGTACGAGATGGGCGAGGTGTCAGGACGCCTGGCGGACCTGACGATCATCACATCGGATAATCCGAGATTCGAAGAGCCCCAGGCGATCATTGACGATATCAAGATCGGAATCGGAAAGACAGACGGAAAATATGTGGAGATCTGTGACCGGAAGGAAGCGATCAAGTATGCCATCGCGCATGGACAGCCAGGGGATGTGATCGTGCTCGCGGGAAAAGGACACGAGGATTACCAGGAGATCCGGGGAGTCAAGTATCCCATGGATGAGCGGGTCCTGATCGCGGAAGTCCTGGAAGAGCTGAAGGAAGAGAAGAAAGAGGAAAATCAGCAGCAGGGAACGGTGTGATCGTGTGTTTGCAGACATTATCGTAGATATACAACATGAAAAACTGGACAAGATCTTTCAGTACAGGATACCAGAGCGCCTGGAGGCGGAGCTCAGGCCGGGGATGGAAGTGATCGTCCCTTTCGGAAAGGCAGACCGGAGGACAAAGGGTTATGTGACAGCGCTCTCGGAGGCCTGTGACTATGACCTGTCAAAGGTAAAGGAGATTGAGGATATTTCCAGGGAGGGCGTGGCCATTGAGGCAAAGCTTATCGCCCTTGCGGCTTGGATGAAGGAGCATTACGGCGGTACCATGATCCAGGCGCTCAAGACCGTGCTGCCCATCCGGCAGAAGGAGAACGCGCGTGTGAAACGGCGTGTAAGGCTGCTCCTTTCGGAGGAGGAGGGGAAAGAAAAGCTTGCGTTCTATCTGGAGAAGAACCAGAAGGCGAGAGCGAGGCTGCTTGCGGCTCTGCTGGACGATCCTGTGCTGGAATATGAGCTTGTGACAAAGAAACTGAATATCACTCTGAATGTGATCCGCGCCCTGGAAGAACAGGGCGTGATTGTGCTTGAGGAGAAACAGGTCTACCGCAACCCCGTGAAAGAGACGGAGCAGAAACGGCAGGAGATCATTTTCACAGAAGAACAGCAGAATGTGATCGGCCGTTTCAGGCAAGACTACAGGGAGGGGAAGAGGTACACCTATCTTCTCTACGGCGTGACCGGGAGCGGCAAGACGGAAGTGTATATGGAGATGATCCGCACGGTGGTTGAGATGGGGAAGCAGGCGATCGTGCTCATTCCGGAGATCGCGCTGACTTACCAGACGGTCATGCGTTTCTACCGCTGTTTCGGAGACCGGGTATCGATCATGAATTCCAGGCTCTCCGCAGGTGAGCGGTATGATCAGATGATGCGCGCCAAGGCGGGAGAGGTGGACGTGATGATCGGTCCCCGCTCTGCCCTTTTTACTCCCTTCCCGGATCTCGGGCTGATCGTCATCGATGAGGAGCACGAGCCAACCTACAAGAGCGAGCAGGTACCAAGATACCATGCAAGGGAGACCGCGGTGAAGCGGGCGCAGATGGAGGGCGCCGGAGTGGTCCTGGGAAGTGCAACCCCGTCTCTGGAAGCCATGTACAGGGCGAAGCGCGGGGAATATGTGCTTCTGGAGATGCGGAACCGTTCCCGGATGCAGCAGATGGCGCAGGCGGAGATCGTGGACCTGCGGCAGGAACTGCGGGAGGGAAACCGGTCCATCTTAAGCCGGAGGCTGCAGGAGCTGATGGCGGACCGACTGGAGCGGAAAGAACAGATCATGCTCTTCCTGAACCGGCGGGGATACTCGGGATTCATCTCCTGCAGAGAGTGCGGCCATGTGGTGAAATGTCCGCACTGCAGCGTGTCTCTCTCCGTGCACCGGGACGGGCGCATGGTGTGCCACTACTGCGGCTATATACAGCCGAAAGTGACAGTATGCCCGGAGTGCGGTTCCCGCCATATCGGGGAATTCCGGGCCGGGACCCAGCAGATCGAAGAGATCGTAAAGGGAATGTTCCCGGAGGCGCGGGTGCTCCGCATGGATATGGACACGACCCGGCAGAAGGATTCTTACGAGAAGATCCTGTCCGCCTTTGCAAATGAGGAGGCGGATATTCTGGTCGGCACCCAGATGATCGTGAAGGGACATGATTTCCCGAATGTGACGCTGGTCGGTGTGCTGGCGGCGGATATGTCCCTCTATACGGACGATTATCGTTCCGGGGAGCGGACGTTCCAGCTTTTGACCCAGGCGGCGGGAAGAGCCGGACGGGGAGAACGGCCGGGGCAGGTGGTGATCCAGACATACAGTCCGGAGCATTATGCTGTCGTCACGGCGGCGGCTCAGGATTATGAGGCGTTCTACGAGGAAGAGATCCGCTACCGGGATCTGATGGGATATCCCCCGGTGGAGAACCTGATGGCGGTTCTCGTCTCCTGCGGGGATGAAGCGCTTCTGGAGAAGGGCTGCCATTATCTAAAGGAGTACGCGCTCCGGGTGGCCAGGCAGACGGAAGCTGCGGTTATCGGACCTGCAAGTCCGGGAGTGGATAAGATAAAAGATATATACAGACGTGTGCTCTACATAAAAGCACCGGAATATGATACACTGACAGGGATAAAGGACAGACTGGAGCAGTATATTGATCTGAATTCCGGATTTGACAAGATGCGGATCCAGTTTGATTTTAATCCGATGGGAATTTCATAGACAGAGAAAGGTGAGAAGGAGAAAGTTATGGCAATCAGACAGATAAGAGAAATCGGAGACGAGATACTGACAAAACAGTGCAAAGAAGTTAAGAAAATGAGTCTTCGGACAAAGATCCTGATCGGGGATATGCTTGAGACCATGTATGACAGATGCGGTGTCGGACTGGCGGCGCCCCAGGTGGGGATACTCAAGCAGATCGTGGTCATCGATGTGGGAGAAGGCCCCATCGTTCTGATCAACCCGGAGATCATCGAGACGTCCGGTGAGCAGACCGGAGAAGAGGGCTGCCTGAGTGTCCCGGGAAAATGGGGCATTGTCACAAGGCCGAGCCATGTGAAGGTTCGGGCGCTCAACCAGGAGATGGAGCCGGTCGAGCTGGAGGGAGAAGGACTCCTAGCCAGGGCATTCTGCCATGAGATCGACCATCTGTCCGGCAGACTCTACGTGGACATGGCAGAGGACGGTCTCCACGATGTGACGTATGAGGAAGAGGAAGAAGGAACGGAGGAATAATTGATGAGGATTATCTTTATGGGAACTCCGGATTTCTCCGTAGGGACTCTGGAGGCTCTTGTGGAGGCGGGACATGATGTGTGTCTCGCAGTAACTCAGCCGGACAAACCGAAGGGACGGGGAAAGGAAATGCAGCCGACCCCTGTGAAGGCGGCGGCGCAGCGCCATGGGATCCCGGTCTACCAGCCGAAACGGATCCGTGATCCGGAGTGTGTGGAGGAGCTGAAGAAGTACAACGCAGATGTGATGGTAGTCATTGCTTTCGGGCAGATCCTGCCGAAGACGATCCTGGAGCTTACACCCTACGGATGCATCAATGTCCATGCATCCCTGCTCCCGAAATACCGGGGAGCGGCTCCGATCCAGTGGGCGATCATCGAAGGCGAGAAGGTGACAGGCGTCACGACTATGCAGATGGACGAAGGACTGGATACCGGCGATATGATCATGAAGACAGAAGTACCGGTGGATGAGGATGAGACCGGAGAGACGCTCCACGACAAGCTGGCGGCGGCGGGCGCAGCGCTCTGCGTCAGGACGCTTGAGGCAGTTGAGAATGGGACTGCGGTTTTCGAGAAACAGGGAGAGAGCCCGACCGCGTATGCGAAGATGCTGGACAAGAAGATGGGAGATATCGACTGGAGTCAGCCGGCGGTCCGCATCGAGCGCCTTGTGCGTGGACTGAATTCCTGGCCCAGCGCCTACACCCACTGGAACGGAAAAGTGGTGAAGATCTGGCGGGCTAAGGCAGAAGGAGAAGGCGCGGGTGAGAAAGAGCCGGGAACTGTGATCTCTGTCGGGAAAAATGATTTCACAGTACAGACCGGAAGCGGGATCCTGCGGGTATATGAGCTGCAGATCCCGGGAAAGAAAAGGATGGAGACAGGTGCATTCCTGAGGGGGTATGCGCTGGAAGAAGGAACTGTTTTTACGCGGGAAGAACGTGTGCAGTGACAGGAGCTTCAGCGCGGGATTTGAAGATCTCAGGAGGATGATGCTATGTTTTACTATTACTATGACTGGACCTATATACTTGTTCTGATCGGCGTGGTCATCTGTATGGCCGCATCCGGCCGGGTGAACAGTGTGTTTACACGTTATTCACGGGTCAGGAGCCACTCGGGGATGACAGGAAAGGAGGCGGCGGAGCGGATCCTGCGGAGAAACGGGATCTACGACGTGCAGGTAATCCATATTCCGGGAAATCTGACGGACCACTACAACCCGGGGAAAAAGACGCTGGGGCTTTCCGACACAGTGTACAACTCGTCTTCTGTCGCGGCGATCGGCGTTGCCGCGCATGAGTGCGGGCACGCGGTACAGCATGCGGTGGGATATGCGCCGCTCTCGATCAGAGGGGTCCTTGTGCCGGTGGCGAATTTCGGCTCGGCGCTGTCCTGGCCGCTGATCCTGATCGGTCTGCTCATGAACAGCCAGATGTCGGGGCTGCTCATCAATCTGGGGATCCTGCTCTTCTCGGCGGCGGTGCTTTTTCAGATCGTGACGCTGCCGGTGGAGTTCAACGCTTCGAACCGGGCGGTCAGAGTGCTCGAGTCATCGGGAATGCTCTATCCGGAGGAAGTGGGGGATGTGAAGAAGGTGCTCAGAGCCGCAGCGCTCACTTATGTGGCGAGCGCAGCATCCATGATCCTGCAGTTCCTGCGTCTGATCATCATAGGAGGAAGAAGAAGGAATGACTAAGCCGGTGAATGAACGGGAGATCGTGCTCGCCGTTCTCATGGAAGTGACGGAGAACGGAGCGTACAGCCATATTGTCCTCAGGGAGGTGCTGGAGAAATACCAGTACCTTGAGAAGCGGGAAAGAGCTTTTATCACCCGGGTGACAGAGGGCACGCTGGAGCACATGATCGAGATCGACTACATCCTCGATCAGTTTTCCAAAGTAAAAGTAAAGAAGATGAAGCCGGTCATCCGCAACATCTTAAGGAGTGCGGTGTACCAGCTGAAATATATGGATTCCGTCCCTGACCGGGCGGTGTGCAGCGAGGCTGTGAACCTGGCGGTGAGAAAGGGATTCTCCGGTCTGAAGGGGTATGTGAACGGTGTGCTCAGAAGCACGGCGAGAGGCCTGGATCAGGTAAAATATCCATCCAGAGGTGAGAAGGCGCTCTCTGTACAGTATTCCTGTCCGGAGTGGATCCTGAAGCTCTGGAAGAAGAGCTACAGCCGGGAAGTGATCGAGACGATGCTGAAGGATTTTCAAGAGGAAAAGCCGGTTACGATCCGCTGCCGTCTGGACCGGATCTCTCCGGATAAACTGAAAAAACGTCTGGAGGAAGAGGGGGTTCAGGTAACGCCTCATCCATACCTGCCTTATGCATTTGAGATCGCAGGGTATGATTATCTGGACGGGCTTGAGACATTCCGGGACGGCCTTTTTGCAGTGCAGGACGTCAGCTCCATGCTGGCGGGGGAGCTTGCGGACCCGCCTAAGGGGGCGGAGGTGCTCGATGTGTGTGCCGCGCCGGGCGGAAAAGCGCTCCATGCGGCAGAGCGGATGGAAGGAACCGGACATGTGCAGGCAAGAGATCTGACGGAGAAGAAGGTTGATCTGATCCGAGAGAACATCGAGCAGGCGGAGCTTGAAAATATTGATGCAGAAGTGTGGGACGCTGCGGTGTTCGACGAGGAATTCGAGGAGAAAGCGGATCTTGTGATCGCGGATCTCCCCTGTTCCGGACTGGGCGTCCTGGGGAAAAAGGCGGACCTCAGATATAAGGCGTCCCCGGAGGGAACGGAAGCGCTGGTGAAGCTGCAGCGGCAGATCTTAAGCTGTGTACAGAGGTATGTGAAGCCCGGCGGGGTGCTCCTGTACAGCACCTGCACGGTGAACCCGGCGGAGAATATCGACAATGTACACTGGTTCCTGGAAGAATATCCCGGGTTTGAACAGGACGGCATCAGAGACCGCCTGTGCCCGGAACTGAGGGACAGCGTCCGGGAGAAGGGATGCCTCCAGCTTCTCCCGGGAGTACATAGATGCGACGGATTCTTCATCGCCAGGCTGGTGAAGCGTGCGCCGCAGGAGGAAGAACAACAGAGACAGGGGAAGGAAACACAATGAAAAAGGATATCCGCGCATTTGGATATGATGAGATGAAAGCTGAAGTGGAGGAAATGGGAGAGAAGGCGTTCCGCGCCGGACAGATCTATGAATGGCTGCATGTGAAGCTTGCGGACAGTTTTGACGAGATGACCAATCTGTCGAAAAAGCTTCGGGAGAGGCTGAAAGAAGAGTATGTTATCCTCCCGGTGGAGATGCTTGAACGGCAGGTGTCCAGGCTGGACGGCACCAACAAATTCCTTTTCCGGCTGTATGACGGCAATGTGGTGGAGAGTGTGCTGATGCGGTATAAGCACGGCAATTCAGTCTGCATTTCGTCTCAGGCGGGGTGCAGGATGGGGTGCGCGTTCTGCGCGTCTACCATCGGCGGACTTCAGAGAAATCTTTCCGCTTCCGAGATGCTGGGGCAGGTCTACCAGATCCAGAAGATCACCGGGGAGAGAGTGTCCAACGTGGTCGTTATGGGTACGGGCGAACCGCTGGACAACTATGATAATTTCGTTAAGTTTATCCGGCTCCTGACGGATGAACACGGGCTGAACATCAGCCAGCGGAGTGTAACAGTATCCACCTGCGGGATCGTGCCCGGCATACGGAAGCTGGCGGACGAGGATCTCCAGATCACGCTTGCCCTGTCCCTGCACGGCTCCACCCAGGAGAAGCGCAGGAGGCTTATGCCGGTGGCAAACAAGTATGACCTCTCGGAAGTGCTGGATGCGTGCGATGAATATTTCCAAAAGACCGGCAGACGGGTGACGTTCGAGTACAGCCTGGTCCATGGAGTGAACGATACGGAGGAAGATGCGCGGGAGCTGACGGCGCTGCTGCGGCCGAGAAACTGTCATCTTAATCTGATCCCGGTCAATCCGGTGAAGGAGCGGGATTTTGTGCGCCCGAGCAGGGAAAATGCCCTGAATTTCAAAAATAAACTTGAAAAAAGCGGAATAAATGTTACTATAAGAAGGGAAATGGGCTCTGATATCGACGGGGCCTGCGGTCAGCTCAGACGCCGCTATGTGAAAACTGACAGAGAATAAGGAGAAAATTATGAGGACATTTTCAATTACAGACGTTGGAATGGTACGACAGGTGAATCAGGATTATGTCTATGCAACAGACAGACCGCTGGGTATTCTCCGCAATCTGTTCGTTGTGGCGGACGGTATGGGCGGCCATCAGGCAGGCGACTATGCCTCCAAGTATACGGTAGAAGTGTTGAAGCGCGAGCTTGAGAGAAGCGAGGGCGAGGACATTGAGAGAGTCCTTGTGGGCGCGATCAAGACGGCGAACCGGGAGATCATAAAGGAGGCGTCCCGCGACGCACACTTAAAGGGCATGGGGACGACTGTCGTGGCAGCGACCATTGTAAACCAGATGATGTATTTCGCAAATGTGGGCGACAGCCGGCTGTACCTGATCAATCAGGGAATACAGCAGCTTACCAAGGACCATTCTCTTGTGGAAGAGATGGTAAGGCTCGGCGGGATCAAGCCGGAGGAGGCGAAGCATCACCCGGATAAGAATATTATCACCAGAGCGATCGGCGCCAAGGCCGACGTGGATGTTGACTTTTATGAGCACCGTCTGAAAAGGGGAGACATCATTCTGATGTGCACAGACGGCCTGAGCAATATGGTTGAGGATGAGGAACTCTTCCATATCGTGCAGGGGGGCCGCGACATCGTTGAGGCAGGCCAGTCTCTGGTTGAAGCGGCAAAAGAGAACGGCGGTACGGATAATATAGGGGTAGTACTGGTTGAGCCGTTTGCAGATGAGGTGAGTGTATGATCAAAGAAGGCGTTTTTTTAGGGAAAAGGTATGAGATCCTCGGCCGGATCGGGTCCGGTGGCATGGCGGACGTATACAAAGGCAAGGATCACAAGCTGAACCGGTACGTGGCGATCAAGGTTTTAAAAAGCGACTACCGTTCAGATCAGGTATTTATCCAGAAGTTTTTGAGTGAGGCACAGGCGGCGGCGGGGCTGATGCATCCGAATGTGGTCAACGTCTATGATGTGGGCCAGGACCGCGGGCTTTACTATATGGTCATGGAGCTGGTTGAAGGGATCACTCTGAAGGATTATATCCAGAAGAAGGGGAGGCTTTCGGCCAAGGAGACCATCAGCATTTCAATTCAGATGGTTACGGGTATCCAGGCAGCCCACAACCGTCACATTATCCATCGGGATATCAAACCGCAGAATATCATTATATCAAAAGAAGGAAAAGTGAAGGTAACCGATTTCGGTATCGCCCGGGCGACCACGTCTACTCAGACGATCAGTGCGAGCGTCATGGGGTCGGTTCATTATACATCGCCGGAGCAGGCGCGGGGCGGACATGTGGATGAGAAGAGCGATATCTACTCCGCCGGGATCACCATGTATGAGATGGTGACCGGGCACGTTCCGTTTGACGGAGATTCCACTGTCAGCGTAGCGCTGAAGCATCTTCAGGAGGAGATTACTGCGCCGTCCAAAGAGGTGCCGGATATTCCGTACAGTCTGGAGTGCATCATCATGAAATGTACCCAGAAGAATCCGGAGCGCAGATATCATGACTGCGAGTCGCTGCTTCTGGATCTGAAGCGTTCGCTTGTGGATCCGGACGGAGATTTTGTCATCACGGGGAGCATCGGCGCGGCAGCGCCGGATAACGACCGGACAGTCGTCATGTCAACGGAGGAACTGGAACAGCTTCAGAAGCAGAGATATGATGACGACGATGATGAATATGACGATGACGAATATGATGATGAAGATGAGTATGACGACGAGGACGAGGATGACGAGGATGAGGATGATTATCAGGAGGAGCGAAGAAAGAAGAAGGATGTAAATCCTGATACGAAGAAGATCATGCGTATCCTGCTGATCGTGGCGGGAGTGATCGTTGCGCTTCTCGTAATCTTTCTTGTGGGGAATGCAGTCGGCATCTTCAGCGGTCCCGGCATCACAGCCACAAAGGAAGAAAAGGTTGAGGTTCCGGATGTGCGGGGAATGACGGAAGAGGAAGCAAAGGACGAGCTGAATGACAAGAATCTCGGAATGCGCGTCTCAGGGAGAGAAGCGTCTGATAAATATGACGAGGGAGAGATCATAAGCCAGGATCCGGGCGATGGAGAGACGGTTGATGAACATACGACGATCGAAGTCGTCGTCAGCACAGGTCCGGAGACAAAGACAACGATCGTTCCTGAGGTGGTCAATATGGAAGAGGCGGCAGCTGAGAAGGCAATCGAAGATGCAAAACTGGTAGTCAAGAAAGATTCAGACTTCAGCGATGATATAGAAGAAGGACGTGTCATGTCCGTCAGTCCGGACGAAGGTTCCGAGGTAGAAGAAGGAACAGAAGTAACGATCGTGATCAGTCTCGGACCGGAGCAGAAGAAAGTATCGGTGCCTCAGATTGTCGGCAAACAGGCTTCAGATGCAGAAGCATCCCTTAGAAGTGCAGGTTTGGTCGGAAGCGCTTCAGAACAGTACAGCGATAAGCCGGCAGGGGAGGTTATCTCTCAGTCTCCCGAAAGCGGTGAGGTGGCGCAGGGAAGCACGGTAAGCTATGTGGTGAGTCTCGGACCAGAGACAAAGACTGTTTCAGTGCCAAACCTTACGGCAGGAATGACCCAGGAGCAGGCGGAGCAGGCATTGAAGGATGCCGGGCTCAGCGTGGGACAGGTCACGCAGGACTACAGCAGCAGTATCACACCGGGGTATGTCATGAACCAGACGATCAGCCCGGGCAGTGAAGTGGCGGAAGGTACTTCCGTAGGATTTACCGTCAGCCTCGGGCCGGAGACGCCGGGAGGGGATACTTCCGACGGTGATTCGGAGACAGAAAATACAAACTGATCATGAGAAGCAGTAATATCATGAAGGGAAAAATTGTAAAAGGTATCGCCGGATTCTACTACGTTCACGCAGCAGGATCCGGTGTTTATGAGTGTAAGGCAAAAGGCGCGTTCCGGAAGGAGGGGATCAAACCTCTCGTGGGGGATGACGTCGAGATTGAGATCCTTGACGAAAAGGATATGGAAGGAAATATCACAGAGATCCTTCCGAGAAAGAATGAGCTGATCCGCCCGGCAGTGGCGAATATCGATCAGGCTCTTGTGGTGTTCGCGGTGACAGAGCCGGAGCCCCATTTTAATCTCCTGGACAGATTTCTGGTCATGATGGAGAGAAAGGAAATTCCGACAGTGCTGTGCTTTAACAAGACAGATATTGTGGGAGGACCGGAGATAGAGAAACTGGCGGAAATCTACAGGGGATGCGGATGTCCTCTTGTATTTACAAGTGCGAGGGAACAGGAGAATATTGAAAGGCTGAAGACATTTCTTAAGGGAAAGACCACTGCCATCGCAGGACCCTCCGGCGTGGGGAAGTCGTCCCTGATCAATCTGCTTCAGTCGCAGGTGAAGATGGAGACAGGGACCATCAGCCGGAAGATCGCCAGAGGAAAGCATACGACCCGGCATTCTGAGCTGCTGGTCATCAATGAGGACTCTTATATCATGGATACGCCGGGATTCAGCTCGCTGTATGTAAACGATTTTGAAAAGGAGGAGCTGAAATACTGCTTCCCCGAGTTTGAGCCATATGAAGGAAAGTGCCGTTTTAACGGATGCGGCCATATCCATGAGCCGGGATGCGCGGTGAAAGAGGCCGTGGAACAGGGAAAGATACACAGGATCCGGTACGAGAATTATGTGGAAATGTACCGGGAGCTTCAGGAAAGGAAAAGGTATTAGAGGATGAACAGGATTTTAGCGCCATCCATACTTTCAGGAGATTTCAAGTGCCTGGGAGAGCAGCTTAAGATTACGGAAGAAGCGGGAGCACAGTACATCCATTTTGATGTGATGGACGGGATGTTCGTTCCGAGCATCTCTTTCGGGATGCCGGTCCTTGCTTCCATCCGCGGAGTGACCGGACAGGTGATGGATGTCCATCTGATGATCGAAGAGCCGGTGCGGTATGTAGAAGAATTTGCAAAATGCGGCGCAGATATTATCACCGTCCATCTGGAAGCCTGCCGGGATCTCTCCGAGACTCTGGATAAGATCCATGCCTGCGGTGTGAAAGCAGGGATATCCATCAAACCGGCTACGCCGGTTGAGGCACTGCTCCCGTATCTTGACCGGGCGGAGATGTTCCTGGTCATGAGTGTGGAGCCGGGATTCGGCGGTCAGGCGTTCATTCCGGAGTCTCTGGATAAGATCAGGAAGCTGAGAAAGCTTCTGGATGAGAGAAATCTGCCGGCGGACCTTGAGGTTGACGGCGGGATCTATCCGTCCAATGTGGCGGAGGTGCTGGAGGCAGGGGCGAATGTGATCGTCTCAGGTTCCGGCGTGTTCAAGAATGAGATCAGAGACAATACAGAGAAATTTATGGAGATATTGAGAAGCTATGAGTAAACGGACTGTGATAGTCAGCGGAGGACTGCTTGAAGAAGAGTTTGTCCTGCCGATTCTGCAAAGTGAAGATACGGAGTTTATCATCGGTGTGGACAGAGGGCTTGTGTTCCTCCACGACCATGACATTAAACCGGATTATATCGTGGGCGACTTTGACAGCGCTCCGGACGATGTAGTGACATATTATAGAGAAGAGACGAATGTGCCGATCCGGGAGTTCAATCCTGTGAAGGATGCCTCCGATACGGAGATCGCGCTGAGGCTGTGCCTTGATCTTCACCGCCATGAGATCTGGATCCTGGGCGGAACCGGGAAGAGGGCGGATCATCTGTGGGCGAATGTTCAGAGCCTCAAGGTGGCGCTGGACGCGGGAGCGGATGCGCGGATCGTGGACAGCCACAATCAGATCAGGCTCCTGAGCCACGGGATCACTCTGAAGAGAGAAGAGGCATTCGGCCCCTTCTTCTCCGTATTTCCACTGGAATTTCCCGTGGATGACTTCAATATCACCGGGGCGAAATACCCCCTTAAAAATCATGTCCTTAAGCCTTATGGAAGCCTCTGCGTGAGCAATGAGTACGCGGAGGATACGGTGGAGATCACATTTTCATTCGGCGTGGTCATCCTGATGGAGACAAGGGACTGAGACGCAGGCGCAGGATGGAGAGAGACGCCTGAAATAACAGAGAAACTTAAAAGGAGAAAGATATGAAATTAGGAATCGTAATATATTGACCGATTTTCATAAT
>ULPS01028757.1_pt1 | contig 25997 bp, 20 predicted proteins | sample 1953711 | NCBI WGS metagenome assembly ULPS01 (sample SAMEA4835635, study PRJEB28245) | human gut metagenome | biome: gut microbiome; material: fecal sample | place: Denmark | collected 2008 | reverse complement strand
CTATATTCCTTGTAGGAACACAGGGGGAGAGGATTGAAAAGCAGTTTTTCTCCCTATTTTACTGTGCAAAACACCCCGTAATGCCACGGGACACGGCAGGGGGAGAGAGGAGTTAGCTGCATAAAAATCACTTCTGAATTTCTATCGAGCCAAAATTTTTCTTGCCTTACAAGTCGCTCGACCCATCGGACCGGGTGAGGGTGTAGGTCGGTCTTTTCCCAATAAAACCGGGGCTGCCTGATGGAATAAAATCAAGCAGCCCCGTGTAGTGAAATTTTATGTTCCCCGTGATTAGATCGAGAGTTTTCTCAACGTGTTGAGCAATTCTCGGTCTATGGGTTTGTCGTTTTTGATAGCTTTATTGAAAGGAATATATTCTATTTCGTTGTTGCGGATACCGATCATGACATTACGTTGATCTTCGAGTAGGGCATCGATGGCGGCCGAACCCATGCGGCTGGCCAGAATACGGTCGTGAGCCGTGGGTGAACCTCCTCGTTGAATGTGTCCCAGAATAGTTACGCGGACATCGTATTGCGGGTACTCTTTCTGTACCCGTTCTGCCAAGTGCATGGCTCCACCGGTGATGGGGCTTTCGGCTACCAACACGATACTGCTGTTTTTCGATTTGCGGAATCCGTTCTTGATGAGTTCTTCGAGTTGGTCCACTTCGGTCGAAATCTCCGGAATAATAGCTGCTTCGGCTCCCGTAGCGATGGCTCCGTTCAAAGCGAGGAATCCGGCATCGCGACCCATGACTTCGATAAAGAAAAGTCTTTCGTGGGACGTTGCGGTATCGCGTATTTTATCGACGGCATCCATAATGGTGTTCAGTGCCGTATCGTATCCGATAGTGGTGTCGGTTCCATAGAGATCGTTGTCTATCGTTCCTGGCAATCCTACGATGGGATAGTTGTATTCGGTGGCGAAAATGCGCGCACCGGTCAATGTTCCGTCTCCTCCGATTACGACAAGGGCATCTATGCCTTCTTTGACGAGTGTGTCGTAAGCGACTTTTCGTCCTTCGGGCGTTTTGAATTCCTGACAGCGGGCTGTCTTCAATATCGTACCTCCCAACTGTATGATGTTACTTACGTTTTGTGTTTTGAAAGGGGTTATTTCTCCCGTAATCAAACCTTTATAACCTCGATAAATACCTTTTACCTCGAATCCGTTGTAGATGGCTGCACGAGTTACCGCGCGAATGGCCGCATTCATTCCGGGAGCATCGCCACCGGAAGTTAAAATACCTACACATTTAATTTGCGACATAACCTATATTGTTTAATTGGTAGCAAAGATAGTGAAAGGTGAATGTAGAAAAAAGAGCTTGCGCTAATTTTATGCCGCACCTTCCCCTATTTTTGCTTTTTGGGCAAATATAGAAATTAAAAGTCAAATACCGGTACAGTAGAGATGACGATATTGTGAAGAAATGTTTTCGTAATACCGCCTCTTTTCTGTTTTTTTAGGGTCGAATGAACGATAATTTCTTGTCTTCTTCTGCAAATAGAATGGCCGTGTTTACCAGAGCCAGATGGGAATAGGCTTGGGGGAAATTCCCTAATTGTTCTTTGGTGTCGAAGTCCAAATCTTCGCTGAACAGACCCAAGTGATTGGAGCATTTCAGTATTTCGTCGAACAGGCAGCGGGCCTCTTCTTTTTCTCCTATGACGAAAAGAGCCCTCACGAGCCAAAAGGTGCATATCGTGAATGCCGAGGAGGGCAGTCCGAAGTCGTCTTTGCTGTTGTACCGGTACATCAAGCCTTTGTGTAACAACGCTTTTTTTATGGCTTTCACTGTTTGGTGATAACGAATGTCGTTCGCTTCGATGAAGCCGTAAGGTTCCATGAGGAGCAGGGAGGAATCTAAGGCCGTGTTTTCGTAGGTCTGGGAAAAACTGTGGATTTTTTCTTTCCAGCCGTGAGTCATCACATCGGTTTTTATCTTGTCGGCTTCTTTCTGCCAGCGTTCGATATATTTGTATTTTTTTAGCATATTGGCAATTTTCGTTCCCCGATCCAAAGCGACCCAGCACATTACTTTCGAGGAGACGAAATGCTGGCTTTCCCCTCTGATTTCCCAGATTCCTTTGTCCGGTTCTCTCCATTCCTCTTCGACTGTGGCGAGAATGCTCTTCACCATTTCCCACATGTCTTCTATTTCGTCTAACGTCCCCGGCATGAGTCGATAGTATTGGTAGATCAAGTCCATGAGATAACCGAACGAGTCGTTTTGCCTTTGGTGATAGGCATCGTTTCCTATTCTCACCGGTTTGGAGTTTTTATATCCGTCGAGGTGGTCCAGAATGATTTCTTTTAATTGCCTTTCTCCGCGAATGCCATACATGATTTGAAAAGACTCGTGCTTGGCGACGAAGGTGGATTGAATGAATTTCATAAATCTGCGAGCCGCTCCTGCATGCCCGATTTGGAAGAGGGTCTCGATGGACATGGATGCATCTCTCAACCAACAAAAACGATAGTCCCAGTTGCGGACGTCGCCGACGGTTTCGGGCAGGCTCGTAGTGAGTGCCGCCAATACGGCTCCGTTGTAATAAGACATTAACTTCAATACTAACAGACTTCGTTCTATAACGTCGTTGTAGAGCGAGTATTTTTTAGTCCGGTTCGTCCAGTTGAGCCAATAGACCAGTGTGCGACAATATTCGAGCTTTTCCCGTTCGATGTCTATCGGAATCACCTTTTCGTTGTATGACAGCAGGAAAAATTCATCTCGTTGGAGCGTGATTTCCTTTTTTTGTTCGATGTCTTGTAAAGACAGGGAAGAGTATAGGTATTGTCGGTCTTTGTTCTCGGACGAACAATAAGTTTCGATGTATTCGTCGGTAATGTTGTGTATGACTTTTCCCCGTGCATAATCGGGAGCCGGATTGTAATTTACTTTAAACCGGGGTGTCCCTTTTATCCAACGGATATAACGATATATTTCTGCGGGCAGATAGTGCTCTTTTTCATAGGAACGGTAGCATGGCATGAAGTCGAGCACGACAAATTCTCCTTCGTCGGAAGAGAAATGGGTGGATAGTATATTGGTATGAGGTACATAAGATTGCGAGATGTGATATTCGTTCGACACTTCGAATCCGAAACAACCGCCTTTGTCCTTATCGAGCAGTGCCGCGAAGATAGAGGGCGAATCGAAGTCGGGGAAACACAACCATTCGATATTCCCTTTTTCCGATATGAGCGCTGCCGTCCGGCAGTTTCCAATTACACCATAGTTGAGGTTATTCATCGGTTTTATTTTAAGTTTAATAGTTCTTTAAAGAAATGTAATGCGGAGTTCAATCCTTTTCGGACTTTATCGTTGGTCGACGACTCGCCCGAAATATTTACCAATGTTTGCAACAGAGGGAGGACTTGTTCCTGCGATGGCAAGTTGTATCTGGCGGTTTCGGAGACGTAACCCACTTTTATGGTTGCCGCATTTTTGGGCAGGGCCTTGAACATATCTTCGTCGGTGGTGTCGTCGCCGATAGCCAGAATGAAATCGTAATATTCTTTTTTGAGCTGGCGGGAAACTTCCGAGCCTTTGTTGTAATCGGGCGATTTTATTTCGATCACTTTGTCTCCCTGAATGATTTGCAATTTCTGTTGTATACAGATAGAAACAAGTTCGTTGGCTAATTGTTGGGCTCGCAAAGTTCCCAGCCAAGCATCGCTTTCCCGATAGTGCCATGCGATGGCGGTTTCTTTGACTTCCAGACGCGAACGGGGTGTTTTCGCTACGAATAGTTTGAGGATAGATAACAAACCTGCGCTCCATACCGGTTTGTTGATGTTTTTGTGCCATAGCCCGTTTTCCCGATAGAATGCTCCGTGCTCCGCAGCTATCGAGACCGGAAGGTTCCCCAGCCATTTTTCCAATGTGAAGTGGTCGCGTCCGCTATTGATAACGATGTGGTTGTCGGAGTCTTCACAAAGTTTTTGTAGCGTTTCTATGAGTTCGGGTGTCGGCTCGGCATCTTCGGGGCGGGGGTTGAGAGCCGCCAATGTTCCGTCGTAGTCCAAAAGAATGAGCCGTTTTTTCGCTCTATTGTACTCTTGTTTGATAGAGCCTATCGCGTTTGCTGTAATCTGCTTTTTGCGGAAGGAGATGTTCTTGCGGCAAATATCGTTCCACTCGTCGGTAAAGTCAGCAGCCCATTTGTCGACGGTTTGGGTCGAGATGATTTTCTGCATGTTTTGCAGCCGTCGCAACTGTTCCTCTACGGGCATTTCCAATGCTTGACAAATTGCCCGTTCGATTTGTCCCGTGTCATTGGGATTGATTAACAGAGCGTCGGTCAATTCGACGGCTGCTCCTGCCATTTCGCTGAGAATCAATACACCGGGATTTTCGCTTTTGGCGGCTACATATTCTTTGGCTACCAAGTTCATTCCGTCCCGGAGGGGTGTCACAAGCGCTATGTCGGCCATGTGGTACATGGCTGTCAGTTCCTCGAAAGAAAATCCGTGATAGAAATAATATACCGGAGTCCAATCCATCGTAGAATACGCCCCGTTGATGGAGCCTATTTCTTCGTCTATTTTGGTCTTTAATTGGGCGTAACTGCCTACGTGGTCGCGCGAGGGGACTATGATCATAGCCAAAGCGACCTTGCCATGATATTCGGGGTGATGTTCGAGGAAGGCGGCGAAGCCTCGCAGCCTGTGCAGGATTCCTTTACTGTAATCGAGGCGGTCCACGGAGAGAATCAACTTGTGATCTCCGAACAGTTTTCTCGTGCGGTCGACCGCTTGACGGACTTCCGGTTGTGTAGAAGCATTGTGGTACAGGTCGTAATTAATCCCCATAGGAAGGGCATCTATTCGTACGACCCGATTGCCTAACTGTATTTCGTCCAATTTGAAATTCATGCGCAGCACGCGTTCTACCGCACTGATAAAGTGCCGCATGTAGTCGTGAGTGTGAAAAGCTATGAAATCGGCTCCTAACAGACCTTTGAGAATCTCGGCCCGTTCGGGCAATATGCGGAAGAGTTCATAGGACGGGAAAGGTATGTGATGAAAATAGCCTATGCACAAGTCGGGAACGGCTTCTCGAAGCATACCGGGCAATAACATCAGTTGATAATCCTGTACCCATACTTTATCTTCGGGGCCTATCAGCCGGCAGATGGTTTCACAGAATCGCTTGTTTACTTCTCGGTAGGCTTGCCAGAAAGTGTCCTTGTACAATGTATAGGCAAAGAAATAGTGGCACAGCGGCCAGATGGTACTGTTGCTGTAACCTTCGTAATAATTTTTTATCTGGGTGTCGGACAGGAATACGGGGTGAAAGTTTAGTTCTTCCAATTTTTCCCCGATCGCTTGCTTGTCGCTATCATTATCCACACAAATTCCCGGCCACCCGATCCAATGCTTTTCGTAAGCAGTTTGAAGAGAATCGAGCCCCGTTGCCAGTCCGCCTTCGCTTCGGGTGAATGAAAACGTTCCGTTTTTTTCGCTTACCTTGACCGGCAGTCTGTTTGATATGATGTAGAGTTTCATATCTCTTACACGACAAATGGCAGACCATTTTTGTGGGGATATGATTAAATTGTTGATTATTATGGCGATAGTCGGTTTTTTCGGAGCGCAAATGCCTTTCATTTTGATAAACTATTTACCAAAATGAAAGGCAGGGGTAGAATCTATTTTTGTATAAAGTATCGGAGTAAACTTATCCGGGCTGAGCCGGATTATGCTTGCTTTTGGGTATTCACAGAAATACGGTCGGTCATCGGGTGGCGGTAGAGCCGGTCGTTTCCAATAACCGGGTTATGTATTCTTGGACTTCGGTCATGAGCCAGCGGGGGGTGGAGGTAGCTCCGCAGATACCTATGCTCTCTTTTCCTTCGAGCCATGTGGGGTCTATTTCACTGATGTCGGAAACGAGTCGGGATTGGGGATTGACTTGCAGGCATTCTCCGAAAAGCACCCGTCCGTTGGAACTCTTTTTCCCGCAAACGAACAGGATAAGGTCGTGTCGGCGGGCAAACTCCCTGATATTGGGAATGCGGTTGGCGACTTGCCGACAGATGGTGTCGAACGATTCGAATTGTCCATCGGGTTTCAGCTGTTTTATCTCGTCGACGATGTGGCGGAAACCTTCTACCGACTTAGTTGTCTGGGAATAGAGCAACAGTTTTTTGCGGAGGTCTATCTTGTCGAGGTCTTTGTCTCCCTCGATGACGACGGCTTTGCCGTGGGTTTGTCCCACCAGTCCGTTGACTTCGGCGTGTCCGGTTTTGCCGTAGATAACGATTTGCGCCTCTCCGGGAGGGTTGGAATCGTATGCGGTTTTGATTTTACGTTGCAGTTGCAACACGACAGGGCAGGTGGCGTCAATGATTTCGATGTTGTTCTCGGCGGCGATTCGGTAGGTTTCGGGAGGTTCGCCGTGGGCTCGCAGCAATACTTTCACGTCGTGCAACTGTTTGAGTTGCTCGTGGTCTATGGTGATGAGCCCTTTGGCTTTGAGTCGTTCCACCTCGTTGCTGTTGTGTACGATGTCGCCGAGGCAGTAGAGTCGTCCGGTGCGGTCGAGTTCTTCTTCGGCCTTGCGGATAGCCGTGACTACACCGAAGCAGAAACCCGAATGTTCGTCTATTTCTATGCGTGCCATAACCTGTCTCCTTTCTACCTTTGCGGGTGGTTTATCGAAGTTTTTTGACGGTTTCTTTGTACCGGGTCATGAGCCATGCGTCCTGCTCGGCGATTGTCATGTGGGAATTGTCGAGTTCTATGGCATCGTCGGCTTTGCGCAAAGGACTTTCTTTACGGGTCTGGTCAATGTGGTCGCGTTTGTTGATGTTGGCGACCACTTCGTCGAAATCGACATCGATACCTTTCGCCCTCAGTTCGTCGACGCGTCGTTGTGCCCGAGTCTCCGCCGAGGCCGTGACGAATATTTTCAGTTCGGCATGGGGGAATACAGTCGTGCCTATATCGCGCCCGTCCATGACGATGCCTTTCCGTCCGCCCATCTTTTGCTGTGCGGCGACCATCGCCGTGCGCACGAAAGGTATGGCACTAACGGGGCTTACCTTGTCGGATACTCGCATGGAGCGAATTTCACGCTCTACGTCGATTCCGTTTAGGAATGTGTGTGTCATACCCGTTTCGGGATCGGGGCGGAAATCGATTTGAATGTCGTCCATGAGGGACCTCAGCGTATCGGTATCGACCGTGTCGCCGTCGATGAGACCGTGGTCGAGGCAGTAGAGGGTGACGGCGCGGTACATCGCGCCACTGTCGATATAAATGTAGCCTATGTTCCGGGCAAGAGCTTTCGCCATCGTACTTTTCCCACACGAAGAGAAGCCGTCGACGGCGATGATTATCCGAGGTTCAGGTTTATTCATAAGCGTTTATTTTTTGAATTCGAAAAGATTGGTCGAGAGGTTGACCATGAGCGTGGTCGCTCCCGTGTGTTGTTGTGCGAGGGCGACACCTATGCCGAACATGCGGACTTTGATTCCGCCACCTATGCTGAATCCGGAGAGAAAGTTACGGTGAGCGGTGCGCATGTCGGTGCGGGTTTTGTAGTTGTACCCCACTCCTATGTAAATGCGGTCGGTGGGCAGGAACTCCACGCCGAAAATGAGGTGGCGGAAAAGGTTGTCCACGAATCCGCTTTTTTCAACGATTTCATCGCTCCCGGTGTAAGAGCTGCTTTCGATGGCGGGATAGGGAAGTTTCCACCTTGTGAGGTTACGAGCGGTGACCGACACCCGTATGGGCGCATGTTCGAGGCTTTGCGTATAGCCTATCTGCAAATCGAACGGCATGCGTTCGAAAGTGTCGTTGTAACGTTTGATTTGTCCACCCAGATTGCGTGCTACCAGCGAGAGCGAGAGGTCGTTGTCGGCGTTGTAGTAGTTGAGGCCGAGATCGACGGCAAGCGCCCAAGAGGTGTATTGTTCGTAAGAGGAGTAGATGACTTTGGCATTGACTCCGCCCCGCAAGGTCGTGGTGATGTCGTGGGCGTAGATACCGTTGAAGACGATGTCTTTGGGTGAAAATTCACCGGTGATCACGCCGGTTTCGTCGGCACTTTTCATTTTGCCGTACCCGTAGTATTGTATGCCGGCCGCCCATGCTCCCCGTTCTCCGGCCGCCTTTCCGAAAGTGGCTCCTGCCAGATTGATTCCCCCGACGTATTTCATGTAGTTCAGCCCGAGTTGTAAATCCGATTCGGGTCCCATCAGAGCCGGGTTTTGATTGACGAGGTTTATATCTTCGTCGATGACGGATATATTGGTTCCTCCCAACGTATAGGCGTGGGTAGAGGTGGGGATATTGAGAAAGTCGAACGAGCTTTTCCCTTCTTGTCCCCTCCCGGCGAAGCATGTAGTGACAGTCGCCAGAAGAACCGTTATATATCGAAATGTATGTGTCATAATTGTTTTCGGGTTTCAAAGATAGCCAAAATTCCCGGTCGGCAGAAAGTCGCGTGATTGAATTTTGCTTTCGGCAGAATGGTTCCCGATGATTTATTAACGGGAAAAAGGGCAATAAAGTATGTGGCGGAACGAGTTTGTATCGGAACTTTATTCGTATTATATTGTGAGTTATGTTTGCTCGGCTCGATGGAAATCGTTAATTTTGAACTCTGTTCTATGTAAAACATAAAAATTTTCAAGTAGTTTATGGAAAAACTGCAAAGATATTTCGACGCGATAGAAGCTGAACTTTCGAAGATAGAATATGCCGCCGAACCCGATGGATTGTATGCTCCCGTGCGTTATGAGTTGTCGTTGGGCGGTAAGCGCGTGAGGCCGTTGTTGACGTTGCTTGCCTGCGAGATGTTTGCGGGCGATTATCGTCGGGCATTGAATGCGGCGGTGGGGTTGGAAGTGTTTCACAACTTCACGCTGTTGCACGACGATGTGATGGACAAAGCCGACGTGCGCCGGGGTAAACCCACGGTGCATAAGGTGTGGGACGAGAATACGGCCATACTTTCGGGCGATGCTATGGAGATCATCGCTTTCCGTTATATCGCCCGCACAGAGGCTCCGCACACGGGGGCTGTCGTCGAGTTGTTCCTGAAAACGGCTCTTGAAATTTGCGAGGGTCAGCAATACGATATGGAATTCGAGCGTCGGGACGATGTGACCGAAGCGGAATATATCGAGATGATTCGCCTGAAAACAGCCGTGCTATTGGGGGGAGCGTTGAAGATAGGGGCGATTATAGGCGGAGCGAGCGAGACGGATGCGGATTGTATCTACCGTTTCGGCGAGTCTTTGGGACTGGCGTTCCAGTTGCAGGACGATTGGTTGGACGTGTATGGCGACCCTGCCCGTTTCGGGAAAAAGATAGGAGGCGATATTCTGAATAACAAGAAAACGTATATGCTCATCAATGCCCGGCAACGGGTCGAAGGGAAAGATGCCGAGGAGTTGTCCCGCTGGTTGAGCGCAGCCGAATACGATCCTTCCGAGAAGATAGCTGCTGTGACGGCGTTGTACGACCGTGTCGGTGCAGGCGATTTGTGTCTGCGGCAGGTCGACGAATACAGCCGTCGGGCGATAGAGGCTTTGCGGCAAATCGGAGTGGACGAAGCGGCAAAGCAGCCCTTATACGATTTGGCGAATTCATTGATAAAACGAGATCACTAAAATTTTTCAGAAACAATGCCTTACCGCCGGTTACCGAATACAGACAAAGCCCGCCTCGCCGCTCTCGAAAAAGCGGTGGCGATGGAGCACGAGTGCGATGTGGACAAGCAGGCGGCTTCGTATAAAACGCTGAACGAGGCCCGCGTTCTTTTGAGACGTTTCAAAAGTGCCGTCGAGCAGTTCCAGTATTGCTATACGGCTCAGGCCGAGGCCAACCGACAATATCAGTCGCATTTGAAGACGGCCCGGTTGTACATCTCGCATTTCATACAGGTGCTTAATTTGGCGGTGTTGCGTAACGAGGTGCGTAAGGAACACAAATTGTTTTACGGGCTCGACCCCGAAGATTTTGCCGTGCCCGAGCTGACCGGCGAGAAGCACATTCTCGTTTGGGGAGAACGTCTCATCGAGGGGGAACGCGAACGGGTGTCGCACGGAGGCGCGCCTATTTATAACCCTACGATCGCGAAAGTGACCGTGCATTACGATATTTTCAAGGAAGCCTATCGGGAGCAACAGAATTATAAACTGAATACGACTCGTTCCCAGTCGGGATTGGATGCCTTGCGCGAGGAGGCGGACCGGATTATCTTGGATTTGTGGAATCAGGTGGAAACGTATTACGCCGACCTCCCTGCCGAAATACGTTTGAACCGTTGCCGGGCTTACGGCGTAGTATATTATTATCGCAGTGGAGAAAAGCGACCCGAAGATGATTGATACTCACACGCATATTTATCTGGAAGAGTTTGACGAAGACCGCATCGAGGTGGTGCGCCGTGCTCGTGAAGCGGGAGTCGAACGAGTGATATTGCCCAATGTCGATTTCGACACGGTGCAAGCCATGCATGCCACGAACGATTTGTTTCCCGGTTATTGCCGTATGGCTATGGGGCTACACCCCACGTCGGTGGAGGCCGATTATCGGGAGCGGCTTGAACAGGTGAGAGAGCTGCTTTTCTCCGGGGAGTATTGCGCTGTGGGTGAGATAGGGCTCGATTTGTATTGGGACAAGACCTATGCCGAGGAGCAGAAAGAGGCTTTTGTGGTGCAAACGGGGTGGGCGGCAGAGTCGGGTTTGCCGGTGATTATTCATTGCCGGGAGGCATTCGACGAAATATCGGCTCTGTTGCAGTCGGGCAGAGTGCCGGCATTCCGAGGGGTGTTCCACAGTTTCACGGGGTCGGCCGAACAGGTGCGTCTGTTGAGGGGAACCGGTGACTATTATTTCGGGATAAACGGCATCGTTACTTTCAAGAACGCTCATCTCGAAGATATGGTACGAGAAGTAGGCATCGGGCGTATATTGCTCGAAACCGATGCTCCGTATTTGACTCCTGTGCCTTATCGAGGCAAACGGAACGAACCTTCGTATTTGCCTTATATGGCGAAGCGAATAGCCGAAATTCTGGATATTACGACTGCCGAGGTGGAGGAGGCTACCACGGCCAATGCTGTGCGATTGTTCGGAGAAGGGTGATTCCCGGATAATGGGAAAAGCCGGCTTTTATGCTATGCATAGGGGGAATGTGTTTCATGGGGCTTTCCTCGAAAATAATTCCCGAATTTTGTTTGAAGGGAGTTAAAACAGTCGTTTGGAGCCGAGGCATGAAAAAAAGGCGTGAAATATTTGGGGAAATGTAAAAAAAAGCATAAATTTACGGAGAGACACAAAATCACGATACTATGAAAAGACCCCTCCGCTTTTCAATGAGTTTGTCTATACTCTTTTTGTCGCCCATGTCGGCGATAGTGTCGGCTGCCGTCGATATTCCTTTGAGTTTGTCGTCTGAAAAGAATTATATCGTGGAGGTCGTTCTTCCCGGCGGTAGTACGTCGGCGAATATAGAGGACGGCCGGATAACTGCCGAAGGGGCTTCGCAGGCGCTTGCGACCGTGGTCTATTATGACGGGCTGGGTCGTCCCGAACAGACTGCCCGAGTGGGTTTCACGGCAACGGGCGCCGACCTGCTGTCCACAGTCGGTTACGACGAGGCCGGGAGAGAATATCGCCAAGGGCTTCCCACGCCCGTATCGGGGAACAACGGCTGTTATGTGAATCCTTCTACGTACGGGCAGACGGCTCAAAGTTATTATGGAGACACATATCTCTATCGGGAGACTTTGTACGAAAACTCACCGTTGAGCCGGACAGTCGGTGTGAAAAATCCCGGAGCTGTTTGGAACGCTCACCCGAAGACTGCTGCATATCGGTGCAATACGGCGGAAGAGGTCGTTCTTTTCCGCATTTCGTCCGATGGGGTACAACGAGTGGGGCGGTATATGCCGGGTGCTCTTTATGTTACTCGCGAAACCGACGAGGACGGAATTTGGCAAGAGAGTTTCACCGATAAATCGGGTCGAGTGGTTATGACCCGTCAGGGAAACGATTATGACACTTACTACATTTATGACGACCACGGCAGACTGTGCTACGTACTGCCCCCGATGGCTGTGGACGGAATGTATAATACCGGCAATTATCCCGACAGCCACACTCTTTTGCAACAGTATGCCTATCTCTATAAATACGACGACCGGGGGAACTGCATAGGAAAGCGTTTGCCCGGTTGTAAATCGATACAGATGATTTACGATAGGGCTAATCGATTGGTCATGAGTCAGGACGGCAATCAACAGAGCGAAAGCCTCTGGACCATAACCAAATATGATGCCCTCTCCCGAGTGCTGTATACTTATGAGGCGAATCCGCTTCGTAGCCCCGGAGACTTGCACCAGTATTGTAAAGAAAAATTGTTTGTCGAGGAACGTGCCGATAGTTATACTGCGTGGCCGGGTATGGGTTATACCCTCAGGATTTTGCTGCCTGCCGCCAATGATTACCGGTTGCTCACGGTCAATTATTACGACGACTATTCTTTTTTGTACATCGAGGGGACGGCAGCCTCGCAGCTTGCCTATCGGAGTAAGGAGGGATATGGTGCTGCTTATTCCTCGGCCAAAGGTTTGCTGACCGGGACGCAGGTGTTCGACTTGACGGACAGGAGCAAATACGCGATTACCGTTTATTATTACGATGAATATGGCAATCCCGTGCAGATACGCACTCGGCATGTATCGGGCGATTATGAAATGACTTATGCTCAATGCGACCTTTCGGGAAATATTCTTGAATCATACACGGAACATTTGGATTCCCGGGGGCGTTTATCGGTATCGGAGTTCGTAGAAAATACTTATGACCGCTCGGGACGCCTCACCCGCACCGATTATGCGGTTAACGACTCTTTGTCTACCGATTGGAGATATGAATACGACGAGTTGGGACGGATATCCGGCAAAAGTATCGACGGAGGACTGACGCATGCTAAATATCGGTACAATTTGCAGGGTTGGATCACTCGGATAGAAGATGTCGATTTCGTGCAGAATTTGTATTACGAAAGCCTTATGGGAAACTATGGGAAAGTTCGTTATAACGGAAATATATCGGCGATGAATTGGACATATCGCACCGATACCGACACGATTGTGAACGGCTATCGCTTCACTTATGATGCCCACGACCGGCTGGCTTCGGCCTATTCGGTGACGGGCAGTGATTTTTCCAGCGGCCGCTATCATGTTGAATATGGATATGACAAGCATGGTAATATGGTAAATTTGTATCGCAATGGGGGAACGGGCGGAATGATAGACGAGATGAACTGGTTTTATGAAGGGAATAGGGTAGTAGAGATTACCGATATGATGGAAGAACAGGGTCGATACGACATGAAAGAATATCGGGACTATAATCATAACGGACTCGATTATTTTTACGACTCCAACGGCAACATGACGGCCGACCTCGACCGGGATATTGTGGCCATACGATACAATTTGCTGAACCTGCCCGACACCGTGCAGTTCCGCAACGGGTCGGCTATCGTGAATTATTACACCGCCGACGGCAAGCGAACCGGCAGTAAATACCTCACACCACTGACAACGGTCGTTATCCCCGAGGGGCAGACTTTCGGCAGTACATCGGGGACTGCGGCCATGAGCAGTCATGTTACGGCACGTCGGGGTTCTTTGGAATATGCGGGAGCCGATTTCGGGAGCGATACCCTGATACGAATTCATAACGGCGACGGCTATTTGGATTGTTCGGAACAAGATTTCCGGTACTTCGTGCGGGATCATCAGGGGAATATCCGTACCGTCTACGGCAGTGCGGCAGCAAAACTGACACCAGTGGAACCTCCTTTTTCCTTGACGATCCGTGGAGCGATAGGCGGAGACCGACCACCTATTCGCCCCAAACCCATAGAGCATACCGTCACCTACCAACGGATGCAATACTATCCTTTCGGTCTTCCTTATGAAGCCCATTACCAGCCCGAAGAACAGCCGTATAAATACGGAGGAAAGGAGTTTATAGAGCTGCACGGCTATGACAGTTACGACTTCGATGCCCGTATGTATTATCCGGCTCTCTGCCGATTTATGACGATGGATCCTCTCTGCGAGAAATATTATTCCACCTCGCCCTATGCCTATTGTAATAATAATCCGGTGAATTATGTAGACCCGGACGGAAGGGACTGGTACATTGATGATACAAATGCTATCTTATATGATCCTGAGTTGAGTGAAAAAACTAAGCATAAATTATTGCAAGAGGGACAGAGGTATTTGGGGGCTACTTATCAGAGTAAAGATAGGCAAGGAAATGTGACTACCAATTATCGCGAAGATGGTAGTATTATTTTTACGAATGAGAAAGATGCTTATAACAGAATTGTAAACAATTCAGAGCAAACTGGAAATGAAGAAATGGGAATTATTATGAATAATGGTATTCTTGTTCTACCAAGTTACAGAAATTCTCCCACAGAAATAGATATGAAAGATTATGGTTATTCTATAAAAGATGGTATTGTCACAAATTCTATGGGTGAAACTTTCAATTCTATTGCTACAATTCATACTCATCCTAATGGATCAGGACCGTCCACATATGATTTTGATAATTTTGGAGATCTCGGTCTTGCACAAAATACACCTTATAAGCCAGTATATGTATTACAATTAAAAGATAAATATGAGGTGAGTTTTATTATAGCTGCCCCAAATGCAAGTAAATCAGGAGCATATATGAAATTCTTTCTTACACAAGAATATCCTTATGCTAATATTCATAATTTAAAAAATGGAAGATTTAGTTTAATTCAATATACGAATAGTAATAATTTTCGTAAAGCATTTAAGTAGTATGTCATGAGAATAAAGATATCTTTAATATTAATTCTTACCATGTTATTATCTTGCCGGCAAACAAAGAAGGGGCAAGATTTTACCTTTCGAGAAGATGTGGCTTATATTCTTGATACGATTATTGCGTCTAATCCGAAAGGAGACGTGTATGAATTATATATCAATACAGTCGATTCGGGAAATTCAATTTTGTTATTTTATATAGGAGAAAAAGCCCCTTTATTTCCTTTGGAATACGGGCAAACACCATCATTATTGCAAGTGAGGATATCGCATGCGGTTGTTGATATTTACTCGGGAGTGGAAAAATATCTTTTCCAACAATCATTGAGAAAAATTGAAACTGTTCAAAGAGGAGAGGAAGAATCGGGTCGGAATGGTTGGATTATAGAAGATAGAGCGGGAACGTTGACATGCCGTCCGTTCATTTCGGGTTATCCTTTTATAGCCCTTCCTCTTGAAAATTGTGATGAATTTTTACCTCCGGTAATAATGGAAATTGAATAAAGGTCTAGTTTTAAAATTAAAGTCGGAAATAAAATGAAAAAGCTTATTTTGGTTTGTATGTCGTGTCTATTTTTATTTTCTTGCCGACAAGCAGAGAAGGTATCGGATATCACTTTTCGGGAAGATATAGCTTATATTCTCGATACGATTATAGCATCCAATCCCGAGTTGAACGTGTGTGAGTTATATATCGATAAGATAGATCCTTTTAATTCCAATTTATTGTTCTATATGGGACAAACGCCACTGTCGTTGTGGCAGTATAGTAGCACTCCCGCACTGTGGCATGTAAAAGTCGGGACGAAGCAAGTGGGTGTTTATTCAGGAGTGGAAAAATATATACGGCAAGTTTCTGACTCGTCGTTAAAAAAGAATAGAGATTTTTCGAAAATTTCTCATGGAATGTATTGGATTATAAAAGAGCGGGGGGAGATAGATCATAGTAAAAGTGGGTTAAGTCCACACTTTATCCAAAGAATGGAATGTTATCGGGTGAAAGAGAGTGACTTTTTTGTCGAGTATATAATGCAGGAAGATTCGATATTTTCTTGGTAGAATTATTTTTATATAAAATAGATATGAAATGGTTGTTTTTTGTAATGATGACGTTAATGTTTATGTACTGTGTGGTAAAGCGGAAGGAAAGGCTATTTATATAGATTTTGGGGAATGGAGAGGTAATCGTCCATACACGACCCGACACCCTTTTCTCCAATAAGTTTCAGTGTGGTTAAATTTGGCTCATCGCTAAAAGAATAGATATGGTTTGTACGAGACCGGGAAGAAAGGGAGATACCCCTTCACAGAATTGAGCATTGGAAATTGGATTATATCAAAGTCCTGTGTGAAAAAATAGAGTCCTGATGTATGGTTTTGTAAAAATATAAGATTAGGAGTTATGAAAAAGAGCGTGCTATTGCTGTTTTTTGCCGGTTGTGTGGCGACAGGTATTTTTGGAATCGGTCGTAAGATCCCGATGAATCGGGTGAATGATTTGGGGCAGAGGGAAGGCTATTGGAGAGATTCTCTTGGCGAAGGAATCACACATGAACTATACTATAAAGGCGGTAAAAAAGATGGATTATTTAAGTGCTTTATTCGTAATGAATTATTTCTGTTTGGGGAATACACAGCGGATAATATGTCCGGCACATGGTATATGTTTGGAGATGAGGGAGAATTACGTTGTACCATTGATTCGATAGAACTCAATAAGGATAGTATATACACGGGGTATCCTTGTTGCCGAATTTTTCGTAAATATAAGTGTTATTGTACTGATTATTATCCGGGCGGAGGCGTTGAAAAGGAAGGATATATGGTGTGTGACGAAGAGTTTGAGATTGAGATTTGGGAAATCGGGGAGTGGAAATATTACGACGAGTCCGGGAATTTGATAAAGACAAAAGACTACGGCGACCGACGAACTCCATAGGAGGAAGAGATCAATCTGTTAATGGACAATGGATTGAAGAAAATAAAACTTTAATGGAAATGATTATCAATTCTAAAAAGGAAACTATTAAAAATATGCAAGAGTGATGAAAACAATGGTCTATATATTTTTCTCGTTTTTCATGTTTTGTGCTATGAATTTAAATGCACAGAGTCCAATAGAGATTGATACCGTATCGTTGAGATATGTCAATGGATTCACCAATCAGCATGAGATTGTAGATGAGTATCGAATGACAAATCATTCAAACGAAGAGTATATAACTTGGGTGTCATTGGAGCCGACAAATGATAAATCGAACATTGAATTGGTACACGATTTCTTTAAAAAGATAAAGGGCGATTTCAGTTACATTCAAGCGATGTATGAAGAATTACTTGACAATCGGCCATCTATCACTGGATATTCGTTTATTAAAAAAATTGCACCCGGTGAGATATTTACCTATTTCATTGTCAAAACAGATCCGGAATCAAATTTTTATTCCGAAAGGATTGTCCTTATGAGGGGGAGTGAAGTCGAACAATATTTAAGGCTGCAGATTGAAGAAAAATATTTTTTCAAACCATCGAGTATTGTTTTAACTGGAAAATAACCTCCCTATCCAAGAGATTAGCCCACATACCTATGAAGAGCATTCGTTTTTATTTGGTCGTTTGGCTTTTAATACTAATGTGTTGCAATAACATAGGCTCTAAAAAGGCAGGCAATAGCGGTAACATTGTGCCGACATAACTGATACGATACGACAAGAACAATTAGATAACGGTGGAATGGAAACAGTCAAATAAGAACTGTCTTTTGAGGGAAAGAAAATATTTGGTTTTGATGTAATTAGAATGGATTTTATATAAATGATTATTAATATCTTATGTTAAGAACTCACGAAAACCGATATGCCGAGCAGCTCGACATGGTGTATAAGGGGAACCGGCTGACAAAGGTCTCGAAAAACGGTGACCCAAATCTCGAGTATGATTTTCAAGGATATCCCGATAAAGCCGATGCGTCGACCGAGATGACATACGACCCCAATGGAAACATGACCGCCGACCTCGACCGGGGAATCGTGGCCATACGATACAATTTGCTGAACCTACCCGACACCGTGCAGTTCGAAAACGGCAACCGTATCGTCTATTTTTATTATGCCGGAGGGGAAAGAGCCGGGGCGGTCACGACCACATATTCCACCCCCATATCCGTGCCCCTCGACAGCGTTTATCTCGGTGAAGACCCGCATTTCGACATGTGGGAACACCGGCATGGAAATCTTTTTTACAAGATGGGCTCCCCGTCGCGGCTGCTGTTCGACGACGGTTTTTTCGAGTTGGCCGAGCGACATGGGGGATTGATCTCTCAGATACCCTATGTCTTTGTCCGGGATCATATCGGCAGTGTGCGATTGGTCTGCAACGTCAATACCGGGGAGGTCGTGCAGAGTCTCGAGTACCTCCCTTCGGGGGTTATTTTCCGCAGCCGGAATTTCGACCGGCAGCCCTACCGGTTTACCGGGAAGGAGCTGCTATCCGCTCACGGGCTCGACTGGTACGATTCCGGAGCTCGCATGCAGGAGTTCCATATCCCGCGCTTCACCACGATGGATCCGCTCTGCGAGAAATATTACTCCATCTCGCCCTATGCCTATTGTAATAATAATCCGGTGAATTATGTAGACCCGGACGGGAGAGAAGTACAAGTAGCCAAAGAGTATCAAGAGCAATTTAGAAATGACTTGCAAAATGTTTTTGGCGATAGAATAAATATGCTTTCTTTCAACGATAATGGGACATTACAACTTGACGGGAAAACAAAAGATTTTACCAAAGAAATGACAAAAGACCAAAAGGAAGCCTTCAAAGGATTAAATAAAGCAATGAATGACAAACAAGTTACGTCTGTGGTTTATGCTGATAATTACAATATAACAGTTAACGGTGAAGTAAAATCTGTCGATATAGTGAAAGAATACGGAGGAGGTTTGTATTCCAAAACAGATAATTTGATTATCATTGCTCCAAGTGTGAGAAGTGTGGATGTTACGTTAGACCAAATTCAAATTACCGCAGATGGGTTAGGCTTTCCAAGCCAAAATGTCCAACAAAATACTACTTCTACGTTGTTTCACGAAATAGGAGAACGGAACACTACCAATATTAATTTTAGAGGAGTTGTCATTGATTTTGAAAACTATGTAAGGAGAACAATCGGACTTCCTGTTCGTCCATATGATTTAAATCATAGTAAGACAATAAAAACTAATTATACAAAATGAATATGAAAGTATATATTTATTTGATATTGATTTGTTTAAATGTTTTTTGTAGACTAAATGCTCAAACAAGAATTGCAGGAAATGAGCAATACAATTCCTACGAGCTATGTATTTATGTTGATAACTTGTCTCAAAAATCGATTCCTGATATTTTTGTTAGCACGTACTACGATAAACTTAAAACGTCAGATTTTAAAATTTCGCAAGTAATTGATTCCATTCACAAAAGAAGAGAAGTACATGTCCGTACTAAAAAGGCGAAAGACGGTTTTCTCTTTGTGAATAAATATATTATGGATCATGTTACAAATTTAAATTGTGAATTGGGCAAAATGAAAGTGTTATATATATATAATAATAAGGAAGTAAAAACAAAGGAAGATGTAATGAGTGTTCTCCGATTAAGAAAAAAAAGTATTCAGATTTCAGAGATTACACAAGATGAGCAATCGGGGCTAATCACCGTATATGTTATTGATCAATAACATATACGGTGATATCAGGATACTCAAAAACAATAAATAAACTCATTTTTTAATAATTTCCGAAATCTCGAACAAGAAAAGTTGAACAAAGGAATATAGACGGTATTCTTAAAGAGGCTATAAAAGCATACGATAAATGGATACAAAACCCTAAAAACAAAGGAAAGGAATTTAAATATGAAATCAACACAAACCTCCCCAAGAATTAGATTTTTTTAAAGTCATTTGTTCAAACTTTTTTTAATTGATTTGATCTTGTTTCTGTTATTCAGATACTATCAACCAATGTGTGAACCCTGTTTAGATAATATAGACTGTCCCCCTTGTTTATCAAAAGAACAGTATTTTATAATATATTTTGGAATAGCAATAAATACGATTTTCGCAATTTTCTGGTTATTCAAAAGAATAAAAAGAAAAACTATCGAATGAGAGTTTTTCTGTCGGCACAATCTTTCTATTGGTATTCTATTTTTATTGTTTTTTGTTTTACGAAAAGTGGTAAATCGCAAATATGAAATCGCATTATTGTTGTTAGTTCAGTTTTGTATTTCGGTATTATTGTCACTTATTATTGAAAGTTCAAACGATATGAATTCCACATTCGGACGATTGCCTTATTTTGTAATAAAGGACAACAACGGACGTTTTGGTAAATTTCGTTCATTTATGACCAAAAACTATATCTATTGATTTAAATATGGGCATACAATATTAGAAAACTATCTGAACAGTAAAATTAGACACCCCTTACAATTAAAAAATCAGATGAAAACCAGTTTCAAAGCAAGAAGATGATTATAGGAAAAGAGAAATGTCGTGTTATTACAGGCCTAAAAAGGAAAACTGCGAAAGCGAATAATAGAGGAACAAGGATCGATCACCGAGGGCGAAGCGTCTTTGCGGAAGCCTGATATTAAAGGATAACATGTAGAAGTGTATAATCACAATTTAGTATAATTGAATATGAAAAATATTAGGATTATAATTGTGCTAGTCGTATTCCCATTTTTCTGTATAATCGGCCAAAATCAACAAAGTTTGCCGGAGGATAGACCCATTATTCCTCCATCTCCGAGGGCTGCCGCATTTCATATTTATGGAGATTATCCGGTTAATTATAATACAGGAATTGCTGATATATCCATACCATTGTATACTGTAAAGATGGAGGGAATAGAGGTGCCGATAACATTGCGATACCATCATGCAGGTGTGAAATTTTATGAAACTCAGTTGTCGAATGTCGCTACGGGGTGGATTATAGATGTGGGAGGATTGGTGTCACGAACAATTATGGGGAAACCAGACAAGCGGGTTCCTATGTTTAATGTAGATTCTTTGGAGGCGGGCTATCTTACAGAAACAGATGAAGAGGATTTCAAAATATTACAACGATTGGCTTGCGGGCAGTTGGTGAATACGGTACTTGACTCGGAATATGATATTTTTTCCTATCGGTTTAATGATAACGTCGGGAAATTTGTTGTGGGCAGATTTGACGAAGTAATTAAATTTCCGCATAATTCGTTAAAAATAGAACCCGAGTGGGCCGGTCATCTTATTCAAAAGATCGATATTTATGACGATAAAGGAGTTCAATATAGATTTGGTAAATCCTTAGACGGGCAATCGAAGGCTGTGGAATATACGGGTAGCAATTTCGAGTCGAGTTGGCTTTTGACCGGAATAAAGCCGAGCCACGGAAAAGATAGTATTGTTTTTAAATACAGAGATGCATCGCGAAATGGGAGTTTTACGTATAAAATTTGGGTTCCCAATCATTTTGTGGAAATAAAAGATGGTCGTCAGGGAGATGAGATTATAGAAGATGTGCAGGGAACGCATACTTATTTTGGAGATAGTTATGCTGGGTCTAGTATAGAATGTTTGGTATATAACGGATATAGAGAGTTATTGTATAATATAAAAACAATATCGGAGATTATTTTTCCATTGGGGAAAATTGTATTTAATTCGATAGATGGAGGAGAGCGAGTTTCGAGTATAGATATTTTCGATAATAGAAACGAGTTATTAAGAAGTGTTCGTTTCAACACAACCGCTTTTGACGAATCGGGGCGGTGGAATGCATTAAATTCTGTTGAGTTTTTAGATTCTCGACGAGTGTGCGATTCTCGATATTTGTTTGAATATAATGATGTACGATTTCCCCAAGTGGAACATACCAATGCATTGGATTATTGGGGATATTATAATGGTTGTAACGACAATACGTCTTTGGTTCCTAATTTTTATTTGACATTTAAACGGAACCAAGTAAAAAATGGAGCATGGGGTGTGTTGGAAAAAGGTCTGTTATATAATTATGCCATCGGGTCCTGCGATAGAACTCCTTCTGAATATTTTGCCCAAGCATACATTTTAGAAAAAATAGTTTATCCTACCGGTGGATTTTCGGAATTTGAATATCAGTTGAATCGTTATGGGGAAGATAAACCGGGAGGAGGATTACGGATTCATCGAATTATCAATGATGATGGAAAAGGAAATAAAACTAGCAGAAGTTATGAATACTCTCCGGGTGTATTGGAATTGATGCCCGATAGTGCAGAAAATTATATTCATGAGGCAGATGGCATTCTTTTTCAAATGAGGACAGAAAATCAAGGGTTTATTCGCTATCACGAATTTTCATTTAGAAAGAGATTCTATTCATCTGATATGAACGGAGCTTTAACTTTGGGAACAGGAAACCAAATCAGATATCCCGAAGTTATAGAATATATCGGTACGAACGAACAAAATATCGGTAGGAATGTATATCGATTTGAAGAACACCGAAACTTGTATACTAGGTCTCGGCCTAATAATGATTTGACTTTTCCCCGGTTGCATACATGGAGAAGATGGAAATCGGGGAATTTGATAGAGACGTTGGTTCAAAGACGGGACGAAATAGGAAATTGGGTGTCAGAAAGGATAATAAGAAATGAATATGAATTATTAAGTCGCACCAAATTGAGAAATTTAAGCGTAACAAAAACAACGTTTTATCCACCGTCTTTTGTCCGTATAGGTTCTTTAAGTACAACCGATTTAGACGATTTAATTCTGACTCCTGATTTATTCGAGCGTTTGGATCTTATTTATGGACGTTTTGAACATTCGAGGAGTTTTCCGTTTTTCCTTCAAGATCGATATTTGATAGATACCTCTACTCCCGTTTTATCGGAAACGATAGACTCGTTGTGGACAGATAACGGTAATTTTGTAAAGAATGAAAGTTATGCATATGATTCTATTTATTTAAAGCCGATTAGTATTGTTCAAACGACCAGTGATGGTGAAATGTTGGAGATAAAGAATGAATATGCCTTTTCCGATGCTTATAAAAATGAAGACCCATATAAGGGAATGATAAAAAATAACATAGTCTCTCCTATCATAGAACGGCAGGAATACAAGAAAAAATTCGAGAATGTATTGTTGTCCACTCAAAAGTTAAGTTATAAGCAATTTTATCCGAAAGTGTTTAAGCCGAGTGAGTTTATGATATCGTTTGAGAGCAATCCATTTTATTTGAAGTCGAAATACAGTAGATACGATTCTCATGGAAATCCATTGTGTATAACGAGCGATGATTTAACTACCATTTATTTGTGGGGATATAGTTATCAATACCCGGTGGCGGAAATTAGGAATGCCTCTTGGGAGCAAGTAGAGAGCATCATAGGGGATGCCGAGGCTTTCGCTGCGGCTGAAATTCCAGACGGAATGTTACTGGCCCGATTGCGTACGGAACTGCCGTCGGCACAAGTAACCGTTTATACGTATGAGCCGCTGGTGGGAATTACCTCTTCGACCGATCCTCGGGGGCATACGACTTATTATGAGTATGATGATGTGGGGCGATTGGTGCGTGTGAAAGAGGGGGAGAAGACTACGACATTGTATAAGTATCATTATCGGAATGAATAGAGCGATGAAACGGATAAAGAGAAATGTTATGAATATACGTGTTTTATTATTTACAGCTGGTATTGCAGCTGTACAAGTTTTGTCGGCAATAGAATTGACTGCCGACAGCAACCGGCTGGAAGCTGGGGAGGCATTCGTCAAAATGCTGGTCGAGTACCAAGAACCGGGCAGAGCCGGAACGAAATGCCGGTGGGACTTCCGAGGAATGCAAATCCTTTCGGAGGAACTTCCCGTGGAATATTTTATTCCGGACAGTTCCCATATGGATATTCTTTGTGGTCGCGAGGGGCGTAACCGTTATTATTACCGACAAGGAAGTGATAGCCTGTGGTGTGTGGGACATGAGAATGCGACTTTCTATATCGATTATGCTCGTCCCGAACTTTTGTTGCGTTATCCTTTCGCTTATGGCGATTCTCTGACGAGTCGTTTCGAAGGAGCAGGACGGTATGGTCAGCGTATTCCTCTTTTCGTCGGGGGAACGACGACTGTCACAGCCGATGCCGAAGGTGAATTGAGGTTACCGGGAGAGACTTTCGGAAACGCCCTGCGGGTACATACCGCCCGCCGATATGTGAGGATATGTGAAGACAGCTTGTCGGTGAGTGTGGATACGTATGCTTGGTATGTGCCGCAGAATCGTTATCCGGTGTTCGAGAGCGAGACTTCCACGCTGCATGGTACACAGGCCGATACGATACTCTCGGCTGTATCGTTTTACTATCCGCCCGATTATCTGAGTGGGGAGAGTGACCGTAGTGCCGACGATGAATCGATTGAGGAGGAGATCCTACCGATCGAGAGTGTTTTTACCGAGGCGGAGTATCTGCCCAATCCGGTGGAAAGTGACTTGACGATAAAATATAAACTTACTCGTTCGGCTTCGGTGTGGTTCACTTTGCACAGTAGCGCGGGAATTTGTCTGAGACGGACACCGAGTCGTGAGGAAGATGAGGGAGAGTATTCTGTGCTGGTTCCTATGTCGGGGTTAATGCCGGGGGTGTACACATTGTATGTTCATGTGGACGATAAGGTACTTTCTGTAAATATTATCAAGGGGTAATTCGGGCGGCTGTCGTAAAAATGAGATACTATTTTTGTAAAAACTTTCGTCGAACCCGAAAAATGTATTATATTTGCCACCGTTTTTACGGGATCGACCCGAGGGAGTGATGCTCGAGTGGTTGAAGAGGCACGCCTGGAAAGCGTGTATACGTCAAAAGCGTATCGGGGGTTCGAATCCCCCTTACTCCGCAAAAAAGCCGTTGCAAAAAACTTGCAACGGCTTTTTTGTAAGAGGAACTGGTTTGTTGCGGTGGTAGAAAATGGATCAGTCGATAATTAGTGGGGCTTCTTCTTTTATATACTCTCCCCTTTGTTTCTTCGGTAGTTTTCTTATATTGCTTCGCAACACGGGGAAGAAAGATTAAAGGTATTCAATATCGCTTCTTGAAATCAATTAACTAATATCTTAACTCCTCCGTCACTGCGTGCCACCTCCCTTATATTTTGCATAGCAAAACACCCCGTAAGGCTACGGGACACGGCAGAGGAGGAGGGGAAATACTTTTAACGAATATCTTAACCCTTCAATATATATCTTTTGGGGCGGTGGGAGCTTGAACATCTATTAAACTAAAACGGGCAGGGAGCTGTTCTTTTTGGATAGATGGGGATTTTAATGTCCCGGTTTGTATGGAATGGAAGATATTTGTGTATATTTGATTTTTCGAATATAGGATATGACTCGATGTGAGAAATAGGAATGGGGCTGTCTTGTTTCTATTTTTCCCTTGTCGGGTTTTGAGGTAGGAAATCGAATAAAGAAAATTAAATTTTGAAGATATGAGAACATTATTATTGTCTTTTGCAATCGTGGGATTATTGTGCGGTTGTTCGTCCAAGTCGGATTACGGTGAAGCTAGGGGAATTGTATGTGATGCTACCATGAATACGGTTACTATTGTCACCGACGACAATGACACGTTGTCGTTCAGTACGGTCGATACCGATAAAAGCGGGGGCGACGGATTGCTGCTGGGCGATACGGCCGAGATTACTTACCGGGGAAGGTATGAAAAGGGAATGGGGGCTTTGAAAATGGTGTCTTATCCGCAAAGAGCGTTACTCGGTGGCGACCGAGACGAGTATGGTTGCATAGGCTCTGCCGGATATGTGTGGAGTGAGGTGTTGCAGGATTGTATACGGGTGTTCGAGAAGGGTATCCGCACGGAGTCGGTTCGAGGGGATAACCGTTCGGTCTATATCGTCTTTTCTCCCGATTCGTCCCAAGTGGAATTGTTTTTCTCCGACAGGCAACCGAGTGAGATTTTGGAGCGGCGGACGTTGCCTTCGGGCGGTTTTGCTTGGAATGTGGAGGACGACGATACGAAGAATGTGCGTTTCATAAATGGTTTATGGACGATCGAACAGCGGGGTGAGGTCATATATCGGGAAGATAGTGCAGCTGCCGA
>ULPS01031919.1_pt1 | contig 26600 bp, 12 predicted proteins | sample 1953711 | NCBI WGS metagenome assembly ULPS01 (sample SAMEA4835635, study PRJEB28245) | human gut metagenome | biome: gut microbiome; material: fecal sample | place: Denmark | collected 2008 | reverse complement strand
GTCCGGCGCTGTAAGCCGCTGCGGCGACTTTCGAGAGCAGCGCTCCCGCCTGCGCACGGATCCGTTCTCCCTCTGTGCTGATCCCGCTCATCTTCCGGTATACCTGGATGATCACTCCCCGGTAGCCTTTGTCCCCGACGAGCAGGTTGCTCCCGTTTCCGATGATATAATAGGGGATCGACTGCTGTCTGCACAGCTCGATGATCCCCCTTACCTCTTCCGTCCGGGACGGCGTCACAAACCAGTCCGCCGGCCCTCCGATGCGGAAGGTCGTATGTCTTTCCATCGGCTCATTTACGGCTACTGCGTCCGCTCCTGCGATCGCGCACAACTCTTTATATAAATCCATACTTATACTCCGTTTCTTTTCTATGCCGCTCCCGCGGCAGCCTTTCTTCTGCTCCCATATTATAATCCAACACTGCCCCAAAGTAAAGGCGGACGCCGCTAATCTTGCCAAATCATCAGAAGCAGTGTATAATGAAGCAGTATCACTAAATTTTTGCGCCGCACTGAGGCGCACTGTACTATTAAAAGGAGTGAAAAAAATACAGTGGACTCTGGTGACACCTTTCAACTACTCATATTGATCGTTCTTCTGATGCTCTCGGCCTTTTTTTCGTCTTCCGAGACAGCGCTCACGACGGTGAATAAGATCCGTCTTCGCTCGCTTGCCGACTCAGGCAACAAGCGTGCGGCTCTTGTGCTGGACGTGACCGAGAATCACACATCCAAAATGCTGAGCGCCATTTTAATAGGTAACAACATCGTCAATCTCTCGGCTTCTTCTCTCGCCACAACACTCGCATATGCTTTCGGCGGTTATATGGTCAGTATCGCGACCGCGGTGCTTACGGTTGCCATCCTCGTCTTCGGCGAGATCACCCCGAAGAACTATGCCACGCTCAACGCGGAAAAGATCGCCCTCAGATACATCAGGATCATCAAATTCTTCATGACTGTCATGACGCCCGTGATCTTTATCATCAATCTTTTTTCACGCGGGATCATGCTTCTGCTCCGGGTAGATCCGAACTCCGGCAAGCAGGGAATGACCGAGGATGAACTCCGCACGATCGTGGACGTAAGCCACGAGAACGGCGTCATTGAATCCGGCGAGAAAGAACTGATCTATAATGTGTTCGATCTGGGAGACGCCAAAGCCAAGGACATCATGGTCCCCAGAGTGCATGTGACATTTGCAAATGTTGAGAACACCTATGAAGAACTGATCGACATTTTCAGGGAAGACAAGTTCACACGACTTCCTGTATATGAAGAGACACAGGACAATATCGTAGGCATTATCAATATGAAGGATCTTCTCCTCTATGACAGGAACACGCCGTTCAATATTCGGGATATCATGAGAGAGCCTCATTTCACCTATGAATATAAGAGTATCTCTGATCTTCTTGTGGAAATGCGCGCGTCTACCTTCAACATTGCCATCGTGCTTGATGAATACGGCGAGATGGCAGGCCTGATCACTTTGGAAGACATCCTGGAAGAGATCGTCGGAGAGATTCATGACGAATACGATGAAAAAGAGGACGAGGCGGTCCAGGAGATCGGCGACCGGGAGTATATCGTTGAGGGATCCACAAGCCTTGACGATGTGAACGACCGTCTTGGCACCGATCTGAACTCGGAGGATTACGATTCACTCGGCGGTTTTATCATAGAACATCTGGACGACCGGCTGCCCGAAGAGGGAGACGAGGTCTGTACAGAGAACGGGATCCGGCTCGTTGTGGAGAAGCTTGACAAGACACGGGTAGAAAGTGTTCATGTCTATCTCCCCGAAACACAGAACGGCACAGAGGCCGACTCCGATTCTCCGGATGACGCGGAAACGGAAGAAGCAAAGACCACTTCCCCGGACGCTCCTGAAGAACAGACGGCAGAAGCGTAATCCCCATCAAATTCGGAACAACAGCATCAGCAGGTGGCTGCCTTTTGGCAGTCACCCTTTTTTTCTGTCTGCATACACTATTATAGATCAATCAGAAAAGGAACTTACGCTATGCCTTATTCAATCATGCTTGACGCCGGCCACGGAGGACGTGATCCGGGCGCCGTCTATAACGGCAGGCAGGAAAAAGACGACACGCTCGCCCTTACTCTGGCTGTCGGCGAGATCCTCCAGGACCGTGGGATCGACGTGATGTACACCCGAACCACCGACGTCTATGAATCCCCCTACCAGAAAGCCATGGAAGCGAACGCTGCCGGCGTGGACTTCTTCGTCTCCATCCACCGCAACTCCTATCCCACGGACAATGCGGTTTCAGGTGTAGAATCGCTTGTCTACGACAAATCAGGAATCAAGCTGGAGATGGCAGAGAATATCAATGAGCAGCTCGAATCTGTCGGATTCGTAAACCTGGGAGTCAAGGCTCGTCCCGGCCTGGTCGTCCTCCGCCGCACACAGATGCCGGCGGTACTCGTGGAAGCGGGATTCATTAACTCGGATACCGACAATCAGCTCTTTGACGACAACTTTGATGACATCGCGCTCGCCATTGCAGAAGGGATCCTCGGCACCCTTAACACGGACAGCGGCTCCGCTCCCTCCGGCTACACTGTACAGACCGGCGCATTCCGGAACAAGGCAAATGCAGAGCGGCTTGAAGCGGAACTGAAGGAGCTCGATTTTCCCGCGGATATCGCAGAGGGCGACGGGCTGTACCGTGTCACAGTCGGAGCCTTTCTCTCCCTGGATGAAGCGGCGGACATGGAGCGCAGACTCAGGCGGGCAGGATATCAGACTGTGATCATCAGCCGTTAAGCCCGTATCGGATACTGCGCAGCGCATTGATACGGGTCCGGCGGAACATATGCATATACAGCAGCAGGGGCAGAGAAGATCTCCGCTTCTCTGCCCCTGCATTTTTACATCCTTATATCTTATGTTCTATTCTCTCTTCCAGAGAACTACTCTGTCAGCCCTTCAGCCTCGATGACCTTCACCACGCTGTCTACATATTTTTCGCAGATATCATCTGATGCAGCTTCCACCATAACTCGGATCACCGGTTCCGTGCCGCTCTCCCTCACAAGGATGCGCCCCTCTGTTCCGAGCTCTTCCGCCGCCTTGTCGACCGCTGCCTGTACAGCCGGGTTCTCACGCGCTGTCTTCTTATCCTTCACGCGGACATTCTTCAGAAGCTGCGGGTAGATCTTGACCTCGTCAGCCAGCTTGCCAAGCGTCTGCTTCTTCTCAAGGATCACTTCCATGACCATGAGTGATGTCAGGATACCGTCGCCGGTCCTTGCATGCTTGCTGAAAATAATATGTCCGGACTGTTCTCCTCCGAGAACGAAGCCGTTCTTCAGCATGTTCTCATAGACATACTTGTCTCCTACTGCCGTCTGCTCATATTTCATTCCGATCTTATCACATGCCTTGTAGAGGCCAAGGTTGGACATAACGGTCGTCACGATCGTATTGCCCGCAAGACGTCCCTGCTCCATAAGATATTTTCCGCAGACATACATAATGCGGTCGCCGTCCACAACATTGCCGTTCTCATCCACTGCGATACATCTGTCCGCATCTCCGTCATAGGCGAATCCCACATCCAGCTTCTTCTCTTTCACAAACTCCTGGAGCACTTCAATGTGCGTGGAGCCGCAGTTCGTGTTGATGTTCGTTCCGTCCGGCTCATTGTTGATGACATAGGTCTTTGCTCCGAGTGCGTCGAATACGCTCTTCGCGATCGCGAAAGAGCTTCCGTTCGCACAGTCAAGACCGATCCTCATATCCTTGAAGGAACGGGTCGCCAGTGAGATCAGATGTCCGATATAGCGGTTTCTTCCTGCCGCATAATCGATCGTACGTCCGATCTTCTCTTTCGTAGCCAGCGGCAGTTCCTCTGTCTCTCCGTCAATATATGCCTCGATCTTCTCCTCTACCTCTGCCTCCATCTTATGTCCGGCGCTGTTGATCACCTTGATTCCGTTGTCATAGAACGGATTGTGGCTCGCGGAGATCATAATTCCGCAGTCAAAATCCTCTGTTCTCACAACATAGGAAACACTCGGAGTGGTCGTCACGTGAAGGAGATAAGCATCCGCGCCCGAAGCAGTAAGCCCTGCTGCCAGCGCATACTCAAACATGTAGCTGCTCCTTCTCGTATCCTTGCCGATCACGATCCTTGCCTTGTGGTCCTGGCCGAAATACCAGCCCAGGTAGCGTCCTACCTTAAATGCGTGCTCAACTGTAAGAACTACATTTGCCTCACCGCGGAAACCGTCGGTCCCAAAATATTTTCCCATAATAATCGTCCTCTTATCTTCATATTCTATACTCGCACTGACAGCCGGCATCTTTTCCCAGCCCCAGCACTTTTTTATTATATATCTTTTACGATTTGGTTACAAGTGTTTCTTGAATGTTACATAAATTATCGTGATAATGCCGCAGAAACTGACGCAGATCAGGCGGCGGACATATAAAATAGGAGTTTACGCCCGTACACTTTTACGATATACTATGCAGAGAGAACAGCTTTTATAATAGGAAATAGACAGCGGGGAAGCAAAGCTGCAGCCTTCTCCAGCTTTCAGCACCAATAAAAATTTCAGCCGCCCAGAGCGGCAGAATGGAGATCAGAATGATAAAATTAATCGCAAGCGATCTGGACGGGACTCTGCTGCAGAACGGAGCCCAGGAACTGACGCCGAGAGCTGTCAGCCTCGTCCGAAAACTGACAGAGAAAGGAATCTATTTCGTCGCCGCCAGCGGACGGCAGTACGCAAATGAACGCCGCCTGTTCGCCCCGGTCCGGGACGACATCTCATATATCGCGGAGAACGGATCTGTCTGTATCCACAAGGGGAAAGTCATCTCCCGCGGGATCATCGAAGATGATCTGGCATTCCGGATCCTCAGAGAGATCAAACAGCAGACAAATTTCGAAGTTGTCGTCTCCAGGGAGGATACCTGCCTGATCGAGAACAATGACCCGGCCTTTGTGGATCTGATCGTGAACGTAATGAAGAATACGACAGAGATCGTAGATGACATCACCAAAATACACGGTCCCATCCTGAAGATCGCCATCGCGAGCATGGTGGACGGCCCCCATGTCGTTGATAAGTATCTGAAATATCTACGGGACAAGTTCGGATCCGAGATCAAGGTAGTGACCTCCGGAAATATCTGGATCGACTTCATTGCCCCCGGCACCAACAAGGGGACTGCCTTGTCCGGGCTCATCAGCCTGCTCGGCGTGAAGCCGGAAGAATGCGTCGCCTTTGGCGATCAGTATAATGACGTAGAAATGCTGGAGCTGGTGGGGACAAGCTATGCCATGTCCAACGCCGCACCGGGAATCTCGATCTACGCAGACTATGTCACCGACTCCGTTGAAGATGTGCTGGAAGACATACTTGCCGGCGTCTGAAAGCCATCTGCCCCATCGCATAGGTAAAAGAAAGGAAGGACCAGCCGCCTTCGGCGCTGTCCTTCCCTTTTTCTGTTCCTTCTATTCTCTTAACTTCTGATTTTTTCTCAGCTTTCACGTTTTCTGCCCAGAGTCAGGGTAACCCCCGCTCCTCCCGCCAGTGTGAGCATTGCGCCCCACAGAAGAAGCTCGGATGCATCCCCCGTCTTCGGAGCCTTGCTCGTCTTTGCCGTAGATGATGACGTCTGAGACGCCTGTGTCTTCCGTGTTACCGTAACTTTGGCCGCTGTGTCTTTCCCGCTGTCTGATGCAGATGAAGCCGTTTTCTGGTCTGTCTGACCGCCGGTCTCTTTCTTATCATCTGTCTGGCTGCCCGCAGCCGGGTCTTTCGTATCCGGATCCTCTGCATCTGCCGCATCCTTATCCTGCGGCTCAGCTGCCGGGTCTTCCGACTTCACAGGATCTTCAGATTCTGACGGATCTTTTGTCTCCGCGGGATCCTCTGTTTTCACCGGATCTGTCGTCTCCGTCGAATCTCCGCCCGATTCCGCAGGATCCTTTGTATCCGCGGGATCTCTTGTTCCTGCAGGATCTTGTCCCTCTCCGTCTGTTTCTTCTTCAGGCTCTGAGCCCGGCACATATGCTGCTGATGCCAGTGCAAGAACACTTTCGCCCGTTCCGTAATCCTCGATGATATTCTCATCATATCGGTACGGATAACCCATGACCTGATATCCGTTCACGATATCCCCTGTTCCTCCTGCAAGGAAGATACCGCCGTCAAGAGCCGAGAGTGTACCCTCATCGCAGTTCGTAGGATCTACAATATAATTCTTCCCGTCCGACATTGTGACGATATTCCACATATGTACGATGCCGTTCATGGTCCCGCTCACAGTGCAGCACTCAATCTTCTGATCATCGAATTCCGTCTGATCGCAGAGATACTGAAATGCCTTGGCATATGCCTCGCACACTACTTTTGTCTCCGGATCCTGGTCAAATACATAGATGATCTGCCATGCATCTCCGTATGGGACCACACTGTTCTCTGTGATCGTATCATCATAATCCGCCAGACTGCAGATCTCATCCTTGTATCCTGACAGCTTATCATAATCGGATGCATTCCTGTACTTGTCTACGATCTCCTGTGCATAGGAAACTGACCGCTCTGCCATCATCGCCTTTACTGCGCTGACCTTATTGACATTTCCTCCCAGCTGATATGCCTGCGCGACTGCAAACTTGATATTTGCGATCTCCACAGACACAGTATCCTTATTCCGTTCCGGATTACGATAACTGTAGGAATATCCCGTTGTCTTATCGAACCAGTAGAGTTCATAAGGACACTCCGCGATCAGCGCATCTCTGACTTTGTTCAGAGATGTCCTCAGCGCCTTCAGCGCTTCAGTCCTGCAGGAACTGTCGCTGGCACTGCTGCTTAATCCCAGTTCCTCATATGACCATGACATTGTCATCTTTTTCCCGCTCAGCATATCAGAAGTGCTTCCCCCGTCAGAAGCGATCTTAATGATCTTGTCATACAGCCGGTCATAAATCTCACACTCTTCGTCCGACAGTGTGATTCCTCCCCGCTCAGATCGTTCTTCCGCCGCCTGCACCGCCGTGCATCCGGCGTATCCGAAGACTGTACCGGCTGCGAACAGCGACGCGAGTCCGGCCACAAGAATCCTTTTCGGCCTTCCTGCCATATTGTGATTCCCCCTTTGTTATAAAATTCCACGTTAAAATCAGTATAGCACCACAAAATAAGTTTTGACCATGTGTTTTATTACTCACTTTTTATTTTATTTGATCTATTTTATATTATTTTACATTTCACCCTTTATTTTTCAGAATTTTATTTTCATCTGGAGGAAGCGGATGTACCGGGCAGACAAAAATCTGCCGCACCGCCTGCATTCTGCAGACAGTGCGGCAGATATATGTGATTCAATGAGAGACTATATCAGGTGATTATCTCCTCTTTCTGCTCACGATCGTTGTTGCTGCAAGACCGATCACTGCAAGTGCTCCGATCATAGCTGCCATTGCTGTCGTTGTATTGGCTGTATCGCCTGTCTTGACTGAAGTCGTACCTGCTGTCTTCGTTCCCGCTGTGCTGCTTCCGGATGTATTATTAGAAGATGTAACGCCTGCTGTCAGAGTTCCGTCAATATCCTTGCTGTCCGTCGCTGCCGCATTGTTATCTTCTGCTGCTGTTGTGTCATCTGCTGCCGGAGCTGCCTTTACAAGTGCTGCAAGTGCGCTCTGAAGGTCAGATACTGCTGTCTGTACTTCTTCTTCTGTCGCGTTCTCGTCTGCATAGACATCTTCTGCTGCTGCAAGAGCCGTTCTCATCAGCGCGAAGCTCTCTGCCTCGTATGCAGATTCATTCAATCCGGATGCGCTCTGGATCAGCGCTGCAAGAGCATCCTTATCCGGTGTCAGCCGCATCTCACTCATCTCTTTGAGGAGTGTTCTCCACGCCTGATCTACATCGTCCTGCATTGCGTTCTCATCTGCATAGACGTCGTTCGCTGCTGTCAGAGCCTCTTCGAAGCCTTCTACTGTGCTCTCGATGTATTTGCCAAGATCAAGTCCTTCTGCCATATTGATCACTGCTTCAAGATCAGACTTGTCGCCCTGCTCGAATGACAGATACTGCATCATCATGAGAATGTCGTGCCAGCTCTGGTCTACCATCGCCTGTGTCACTGTGTAGTCGCCCGCATATACTCTGTCGAGGACTGCCTGTCCGTTTGCAACTGCTGCGTTGAATCTGTCAGCAACTGCCGGGATAACACCCTCTGTATCTGCGGATGCCGCAAGCTCGAGTGCGTACTCAAGAACTGATGTGGAGAGTGTCTCTTCTACTTCAGATTTTGCAAGTGCATTGTAAGAATCAAGGCCTGCATTCTGTGTGAATGCTCCGATCTCTACATCTACGCCGTTCTCCTGTCCGATCTTAACAAACTGTGTAGAATCCATGATCACATTCAGCACGTTCCTTGCTGCTTTCTGAAGGTCGCCGAGCGGAAGTGTATTATTATCTTCATAGTATCCCGTATACTCTACATAAGTCTTTGTTCCGTCTGCTGTTGTTTTTGTTGAAATAGAAGCAACGCCTTCGTCAATCTTCTCCTGCACCTTTTCGTTAACAGCCTCAGCCGTAACTTCTACAGCAAGGGTCGTATCTCCAGCCGGATCAAGAACAAACTCATTCCAGTTTTCCGTCTCTCCGCCCCAGCCTGATGTTACTGTTACATAACCGTCGTCTGTGAAGTCCGGAGCTACATCCTCGACTGCCTGTCTGATGGAAGCTGATGATCCGCCAGGCATGATCAGATCATTTCCTGCATGCATGGAGTTCACCGGTGTGGACTGTCCGCCGCCCCAGTCTGTCATGATCAGGCCGTTGAATCCCCATTCACCTCTCGGGATATCCGTACACAGATCGTAATCGTCTGCTGCCGGCCATCCATTATTAAGGTTATAAGAAGTCATAATACCCATCGGGTTCGCTGCCTTTACCGCGATTTCAAATCCCTTCAGGTAGATCTCACGGAGTGCACGTTCTGTGATCGTATTGTTTACTGCGTTACGGTTATTCTCCTGGTTGTTTGCCGCATAGTGTTTCAGTGTAACGCCGATACCCGGATAACTCTGTACGCCTGTCGTAACTGCTGCCGCAGTCATACCTGCTATAAACGGATCCTCTGAGTAGTACTCAAAGTTACGTCCGCAGAGCGGGTTCCTGTGGATATTCATACCAGGCGCCAGCCACATTGTAACGCCCATCTCTGTCATTTCTTCACCGATTGCCTCGCCGAACTGTCTTGCGACTTCTCTGTCCCAGCTCTGCGCGATCAGTGTGCCGATCGGGAATGCTGTACAATACTGATAGTATGTCTGGCCGTCATCTTCATACTGCTGTGTGATACGGATGCCGGCAGGACCATCAGCCAGAACGATATTCGGGATCGTTTTCGTCTCATAATAGTTGCTTGTCGTCTCGCCTGCTGCTCCCTGTACGGAGTTCGCCTGTGCCCCGATGATCGGAGTTGTTGTTGCTCCCCAGCCTACACCTTCTACGATATAAGACATTTCTTCCGGCGTCAGGCTTGCCAGGAACTCTTCCATGGATACCGTTCCCTGATATACATCAAGGAGTGTCGGATTGTCCACTGTCTTCTCTACATACTGGATCGTCTCTTCATATGGTTCGATCAGCTGAGCCGGTGTTGTATTATTTCCGCTCGGTGTCTTTGTATATCTCGGAAGCGCTTCCTGATCTACCGCTTCGTAATCACTGTCCTCATAGACATAGGATACGATACTCTCATCATCATATTCGGATGCATTATCCGCATAAGCAACATCCGCTGCCGCGATCTCAAATCTCGGCGCCGCCGCGATCTGATCTTCTTCTCCCTCATATCCATAAGGAGTTACGCCTTCATTTGAGAGAATCGTAAGATCCTCATCCTGTACCATCTGGTTGCTGAGCTGCTCTGTGGTGCAGGTCTCATCCAGGGATACCACTGCTGCCACTGCCGTATTTCTGGAGCTGTTTCCGACTCTCACTACATAGTCGCCTGCTTCCATAATATAGGCAGCCTGCTCCATGGAGTAGGAAGACATTTCTGTTGTGTTATAGGAAAGGGCCAGTGTCTGGGACTCACCCGGTGCCAGTTCATCTGTCTTTCCAAATGCAGCCAGTTCCTGATACGGTTTTTCAAGCGTTCCGTCCGGTGCCGAGAAGTAAACTTCCACGACTTCCTTGCCTGAATATGTATCGCCGGTGTTGGTCACTCTCACTGTAACGGTCACGTTATCGGCATCTGCCGTCACATCGGTTACATACATGGCAAAATCTGTATAAGACATACCATAACCGAACTCATAAGCCGGAGTTACATTGAATGTATCAAAGTAGCGGTAGCCTACATAGATATCGTCTGTGTACTCTTCCTGTGTAATCTCATCATCATTTGATCCGAAGGTCTCGGAAGACGGATAATCTTCATAATTGACCGCCCACGTATCTGTCAGTTTTCCTGACGGTGTCACCTCACCGTTCAGCACCTTGACAACAGCATCTCCGCCTCTCATACCTGCCTGGGACATCAGAAGCATAGAATCCAGCCCTTCTGTCTCACCAAAGAATTTCGTATCGATAATGCCGCCGACATTCAGAACTACGATTGAATTTTCAAAATTCGCAGCCATCTTCTGAATATTGGCTTTCTCAATATCTGTCAGATAATAATCGCCGGCTTCTGCATCACGGTCGCTTCCCTCGCCTGAATTACGTGCGATCACATAAACTGCAGTGTCTGTTCCTCCTGCCTTCGCAGCTTCAATCTGTGCGTCTGTTATCTCAGTGTCGGGAACTTCCGGTGATCCCCACATGCTGCTTCCGCCGCCGGAGGTTTCTTCATCATAGACTGCTTTATACTCGTTCAGCCAATCCTCAGAGGTAACATTGTACCCTGCATTGATAAAACCGTCCCAAACGCTCACTACTGATCTCTGGTTTACATCTCCGGATCCTGTTCCGCCTTTGACAGTTGCGTAAGCTCCTCCGCCGAACAGAGCGATATTTCCGCTGTCCGCCATCGGGAGTACATTATTCTCGTTCTCAAGGAGCACCATTCCCTGAGTCGCGAGATTCATCGACAGCTCCGCATTTCTCGCTTCACGTTCCGAGACTTCATCGCTGGTCGTTTTCGCCATTACGGGCACTGCTGCTGCGCTTGTAGCCGCGAGCATCATAGCCATAGAAGCGGCGATAACTCGTTTGTTTTTCTTTTTCATTTTCTTTCCTCCTTTTTGTTTATTTTTCCATCTGGTAAAAGTATATTATTATATTTTTGAAATCTCCATGCGATATATTACAAAAAATTTGTAATATTTTCCTATTTTTCTGTGTTTTTCACTGTCATTTTATGTATTTTTCCAAAACTCAAATATCCGCAAAATGATTTAAAATACATACTCCGCAAGAATATCGTGAATAACCATATCTCTGCATCAAAAAAAGTTGCCCAGCAAAAACTGGGCAACAAATACCTTATATTATTTTGTCTGATCGGCAGGAAACACACCAATATCCTGCGCCGATATATTATTATTACAGCCAAAAACTATCTTTTCTTTCTGTTCACGATTGCTGTCAGCGAAAAACCAATCAGCACAAATGCTCCAATCATCACTGCCGCTATAGCGCCTGTATTGGCTGTATCGCCTGTCTTGACCGAAGTCGTACCTGCAGTCTTCGTTCCCGCCGTGCTGTTTCCGGATGTATTATTGGAAGAGGTTACACCTGCTGTCAGAGTTCCGTCAATATCCTTGCTGCCACTGCTGTCTGACACCGTTGTATCGTTATTTTCTGCGGATGTAGTGCCGTCCGCTGCCGGAGCTGCCTTTACGAGTGCTGCAAGTGCGCTCTGAAGATCAGATACCGCTGTCTGGACCTCTTCTTCTGTCGCGTTCTCGTCTGCATAGACATCCTCTGCTGCTGCAAGAGCTGTCCTCATCAGTGCGAAGCTCTCTGCCTCATATGCAGACTCATCCAGTCCGGATGCGCTCTGGATCAGTGCTGCGAGAGCATCCTTATTCGGTGTCAGCCGCATCTCGCTCATCTCTTTCAGGAGCGTTCTCCACGCCTGGTCTACATCGCCCTGCATTGCGTTCTCATCTGCATAAACATCGTTCGCTGCTGTCAGCGCTTCTTCGAAGCCATCCAGCGTGCTCTCGATATACTTACTGAGATCAAGACCCTCTGCCATACGGATCACTGCCTCAAGATCAGACTTATCGCCCTGTTTGAAGGACAGATACTGCATCATAGTAATGATGTCGCTCCAGCTCTGATCTACCATTGCCTGCGTTACTGTGTAGTCGCCTGCATATACTCTGTCGAGGATTGCCTGTCCGTTTGCAACTGCTGCGTTGAATCTGTCTGTCACTGCCGGTACAACACCTTCTGTGTCTGCGGATGCCGCAAGCTCAAGTGCATACTCAAGAACATCCGTGTTAAGTGTTTCTTCCGGCTCTTCTTCCGGAGCATAAGTAAACTGGAAGTAATTAATATTAATATCCGAACAGTTAAAATACAGTCTCAACGTATGCTGCCCTTCTGTCAGATAAATCTCCTTCGCCTCCTGGGTCACCCAGTTCCACCATCCGCCTGTATGGCCGTGGACGAATGATGCAAGGACATCGCCGTCGCATTCCAGCTGATAGCTGTACTGTATATTTCCCGACTCATCAAGTGCTGCTGTTCGCGGCGCAAGAAGGTAGCGGCCGGATTTTTCCACATTTACTTTAAACAGGAGATAATTGCCGGTCTTCACTGTTCCGATGATCATTCCGTCTTCACCTTCCGGATCTTCCGGATCCTGGCTCGCCTCTGTAGTAAACTGTGAACCATACTTATAAATATTTGACGTCGCCTTCATCTTCGTCACGTCGCCCGGCTGGGAAGCTTTGATCGTTGTGATCTGCACTTCAGGCTGTCCCGCAGAGTTCAGATCTGTCACCTGCAGGTCTTTAACGATGACCGGTGTCTCTGTCACATCCGCCGTACTCGTTCCGTCTCTGAGAGAACCCATTCCGTTCGCCGCATAAATCACAAGCTTAGGATCGTTCAATGACATGGTCTTCGTTCCCATATCAACAAAATCTGTGCCATTGACACTGAAACCAAAACTGTAGGTATCTCCCTCTTTTCTGATCTTGTAGAAGAAGTCGTGGGCCTGTCCATCATTGGTATATGGACGGAGCAGCTCCATATTCGGAGCATCCGAAGATGCTGTACCGTTTGTCTCCTGGACATTTACAATGCCTTCCCAATTCCCTGCATTCCAGTCATTGCATTCATACTTAACGCCCACATAATTGTCCGGATCATCCATGACAAGAAGCCCGAACTGCTGGTACGCCTGGCCTCCTTCTACCTCAAAATTCAATGTTGCCACCGCTTCCCAGTCACCATATGCCGGCTGAGAAAGATAATTCTTTACATAGTTATCTGCTGATGTCTGATAAAACTGTCCAACCTGGGATGTGATCTGTACATATCCGTCTCCCTTTTCAAAATGCGTCTCGTCCGGATCATTCAGCGTCCAGAAATCTTTCAGTTCCGAACCTGCGAAGTCATCACTGTGCGGACGCAGCTCCTCTGCCGGGATCTCATCCAGGTAGACCTTGTACTCTGTCGCCTGGTCATCCGACTCTGCGCGAACGACTGCATATCCGTCATACATCGTTACGGATGCACTGACGTTTTCAGGCGTCTCCGCAGTGATTTCCGTATCAGCTGCACTCTCTACCTTAACCGTATAGGATTTGATCGTCGGATAGAAGTTATAAATTTCTTCTCCGTTGACAGAAATACTGTTTACTTTCGCATAGACCGGATTCTCTCCTACCGGATCAAGATCAGCCTCGTTTGTAAAATAAATTCTGTATATTGTAGCACCGTTATCATTTGCTACACGGATTACCGCGCATCCTGACTCTGCAGTCGCCTGCGTGATCTCCACTTCACCCTCATCAGATTCTGCACTGACTTCCGGCATCCTGTTCAGGTCGCGCGTGAAAATCTTATACTCCTTTTTCAGCGGACTGAATATGTTCAGATTCTCCCCATCGATCCGGATTCCCGACAGCACCGGTTTTTCCGGAGCTTTCACTGTATCCACGGCAAACCAGTCGCCTGTAGTTCCGGCATATTCCTCCGCATAAGTCGGAAGTCCGTTTGTTGTACGGAAATTTTCTGACTTCATCACGAAAGTCAAGACTCTCTTAGCCGTCCTCTGTAGTTCTCCAAGCGTAATCCCGGAATCAACCGTTCCTTCCGGGCTTCCGCTGCTTACCCAGTTCTCATATGATTCTCTCAGAGACTGATCCGCATTGCCGGAACCGTAAGGTCCCTCCCCCGGCATAAGAAGATCTGTATTCGCACGCACCCTGTACGCATTATTCCAGGTATGCTCCATATAGTCACATGTACCTTCACGGATCCACCAGTCCGTCATAAGAACGCCTTCATATCCCCACTCATCCCGCAGGATCGTCTTCATCAGTTCATAATTGTAATAAGCCCACTCTCCGTTCACCTTATTGTAGCTGGTCATAAGGTTGAGAGGCTTCGCTTCTTTGATGCAGATCTCGAATCCTTTCAGATACAGTTCCCTTTGTGCTCTCTCTGAGCAGCGGGAGTCATTATAATTTCGGTTTGTCTCCTGATTGTTCAGCGCAAAATGCTTCGGACAGGCAGATACTCCCTGCGACTGTACACCTTTCACATAATTTGCTCCCATGCGTCCTGTCAAAAGGGGATCTTCGGAAAAGTATTCAAAATTTCTTCCGCAGAGTGGATCTCTCTGGAGATTCATTCCCGGAGCAAGGATCACATCCGATCCGTTAAGCACCATTTCCTGTCCCACAAGCTGATAGAGTTCTTCTACAAGATCATCATTCCATGTACTGGACAGACAGGTACCGATCGGAACAAGCGATGCAGAAGCCGTCAGGCGGATTCCCGACGGTCCGTCTGTCGTAGTCACAGGCACAACGCCTTTCTCACGCAGGCTCTCCGTTATACCTCCGTAAACTGCGGCATTTCCAGGTGCTCCAAGAGAACTTCCCATTGTGTAATCTCCCCGGGTAAGTGCTTCCAGATCATCAAAATCAAGCTGCGCTACAAACTGGTCCAGTGTATATGTTCCGTTATATACATCATTAAGAGTGATTGCATCCTCCACATCGCTCTCGACCGCTGCTGGGAGTTCAGCTTCAATCCTGTCATGAAGATCAACTGTGGCAGTCGGGACCGCCTCATATTCGATCACACCATTATTGTTCACCATACGTTCAAAGCTCTGCTCAACTGCATTCGCCTCTGTACACTGCTCTGTCACTCTCAGTTCCGGCTCCGTGTAAACTCCGACTTCCTTCGCATCTCTCACTGAATTTCCCACGTAGATCGGATACTCTCCGGCTTCCATCACATATGCTGATTTATGTCCGGTCTTGCCCGCATCGTCATATGATGCCATCTGGTCTGCTTTAAACGTCAGCGTAATATCCTGCTGTTCGCCCGGTGCAAGTTCATTCGTTTTCGCATATGCAGCCAGGGACTTCTCTGCCTTGCCAAGTTCGCCCTGAGGCGCACCATAATATACCTGTACAACTTCTTTTCCCGAATAAGTATCGCCGGTATTCGTAACAGTGACATCAACGCTGATGCTGCCATCCGACTCAGTCACATCCGTTGTCTCAATTGCAAAATCAGTGTATCCGAGTCCATATCCGAAAGGATACATTACGCTGTCCTTGGCAAACGTCTCAAAATAGCGGTATCCCACATAAATATCCTCTGCATAATTGTTATATTCTGTATTTCCAAAATTCGCAGCGCTCGGATAATCTTCATAAGAATCCGCAATCGTCTGAGGCAGCTTTCCCGACGGAGCGACAGAACCGCTCAGCACATCTGCAACAGCATTTCCACTCTCCATTCCGCCCTGCCATACATACAGGATACTGTCCAGATTGTCATAATCATTCACCCAGCTCATGTCGATCAGGGTTCCTACATTAAGCAGTACGATCACATTCTCAAAGTTATCATTCGCTTTAGCCAGCATATCCTTTTCCAGATCTGTCAGATACCAGCTTCCCGGTTCAAGCCTGCTTTCACGATCTTCTCCGGACGAACGCCCGATTACGACAACTGCCGTATCGCTGTACTCCGCGGCGTCTGCGACCACCTCGTCATCCAGCGGCATCTCAGGGTGCGACAAAGGCCAGTTTCCCCATCCGCCTGCACTCGGAACATGCTCGCCGCACCACTTCTCATATACTGCTGCCAGTTCCTCATTGACCTGGATTGCCGGATTGTCCCGAAGTCCTTCGAGAAGGTTCACTGTATAAGGGACCTTTACATCTCCGCCGGAGCCATATCCGCACGGAAAATAATCAATCTGGACACGTCCGAACACAGAAACCTTCTCCACCGACGTACCGCCGCCAAGCGGAAGTACTTGGTTATCATTTTTCAGCATGACAATTCCTTCTGCCGCTGCTTCTCGCGCCGCATCGGAAAGGCCTGCCTGCAGTTCCGCCTTTGCAGGCATGGATGGGACCCCCAGTGTTGTCACAAGCATCGCAAGTCCCAGCCCCAGTGACAGTATTCTCTTTTTCTTCATAAACTCCTCTCCTCTCTGTTCTGCAAAATGTTTTTGATCCCTCCTTGTGACATTATTCAGTTGGATTGAGTATATCATGGGCCCTGAAGATGTTTCCATACAAAATATTACATTTTTTTTGTAATTTCTTACGATTACAAAGTCTGGTCTTTCCGACAAAAAACCGGTGTACCAGATGAGCACTTCATCCGACACACCGGTTTTCATCTTATTTCACCTTTTAAAGGATCTACGTTTAATCCACCTTTCTTTTTCTCACCAGGACAGCCGTTCCTGCCGCAAAGAGCACTGCCGCTCCCCAGAAGATAACTGAAGTATTATCGCCGGTCTTTACAGACTTATTCACAGATGCACCTGTATTCGCTGTCTTTCCTGCAGTTCCTGCCTGGCTGCCCTGTCCTGCAGTATTCACCGGATTCTTTGTGTTATCTGTATTCTGCACATCGCCCGGATTCTGCGTATCAGAAGGCTCCTGTGCGCCTGTAGTATTCTGGCTGTCATCCGGATTCTGTGTACCGTCCGGATCCTGTGTATCATCCGGATTCAGTACCAGCTGATCCAGCGCCGCCTGAAGTGCCGTTACAGCTCCATCGATCTCTTCCTGTCCTGCCTCGCTGTTGTCATAGACAGCCTGTACATCAGCGAGCACACTGAGCATCGCCTGGTATGAAGATTCCTCATAGTTCGCAGCGTCCAGTCCCTGTGCCCGGGAGATCAGCTCCTCCAGCGCTGACTTGTCCGGTTTCAGTCTCAGATCGCTCATCGCCTTGAGAAGGTCTCTCCACGCCGGATCCACACTGTCCTGCATTGCATTCTCATCCGCGAGGACAGTCTGTGCGGTCTCGAGAGCTGCTGCAAACACATCTTTTCCTGTCTCCATGTACTTATCCAGATCAAGTCCTTCTGCCATGGCGACGACCTTCTCCAGATCTGTCTTGTCCCCCTGTCTGAAGGAAAGATATCCCATGATCGTCATCAGGTCTTTCCAGCTTGTGTCGATCATATCCTGGCTGACGGAAGCATCGCCCGCCTCTGCTCTGGCGAGGATTTCCTGTGCCGAAGCATAGATCTCGCTGAATCTGTCGGCAACTGCCGGTACAACTCCTGTTGTGTCTGCTGAAGATGCAATCTCGATCATATAAGCAAGGATGCTTGTGTCAAGCTCCACCGGCTCCGCCGGCTCTGCCGCCATATAGATCTTCGCATCCGCCCAGTCAACACAGTCGTCGCTGTTGGAGCTTCCTTTATCTGCCGTCATGATCAGTGTCTGGACATCCGTCACGTCAATGCTGACGAATTTTGCCTCATCCTGCTGGATGATCGCGCCGGTATCATACAGAAGATTTTCTTCTGCAACTGAATCCTTATAGAAGCGGAATGTTGCTCCGTCTCTTCCTGTTTTTCCGTATTTCACATAATCAATTCCGACCCATGTCTGGAACTGCTTCTCAACTCCTGCGTATTCGCTCAGATCATACACGATCTGTGCGTCTGTATTGGCGCTGATACCCTTTTCAAACGCAGTCTGGATTCCACCGATGTTCAGGCTGATGCCTGTCGTGGACGCGCCGCTTCCGGTATCCGCTCTGTTGATGTGGATACCGCCCCAGCCGGATACGGAATCCGCCGTATACTTCAGTACCTGATAGTCATCAGATGTCTCCATGGCGCCTTCCACTCCGTCTCCTGTCAGATAGTAAACATCCTGGTCAAGCAGTTCGGCGCCTGCCGTGATCTCCGCGGAAGCGATCACCTCCGAGCCGTCTGCCGCCGCTGCAGTGATCACTGCAGTTCCGTTGGAAAGCACGGTCACTGTCCCGTCCTCTGATACCCGAAGCACGGTATCGTCCGAACTTGTAAAGGAGACTGCTTTATTTGTCGCGTCTGCCGGCTGGACATCTGCAGTAAGGGTAAATACATCGCCTGCGCTGACTGTCTCCGGGATGCCTCCAAGTGTAATGCTCTCTACATGGATGACCTCTCCAGCCATCTGTCTTAAGAGCTGAAGGTCTGTCTCTGTCACCTGACCGTCACCGTCAATATCCGCCGCATACAGGCGAATCTGCTCGAATGTCTCTTCTCCTGACAGATGTCTCTCGAGCGCGCTGACATCATCCGGTCCGATCGTTCCGTTTGCGCTTCCGTCCACATCGCCTGTCACTGCAAGCCTTACACTGTCTTTCACATTTCCGTCCACATTCAGCTTGAGTATGTAATTAGTAGCGATCGAAGAGTCATCTCCCTCGAAGCTTGCTCCATACGGGTCTTCCAGAGTAAAGCTTCCGCCGTCTGCTTCCTCAAGCATTGCTTTCAGCTCTCCGAACGTCGTGCCTGCTGTGATGCCGTAGAGGATCTTATTGCCTACGTCGAGCTTAACTGAAGCGCCTTCCGCCGGCCGGATCGTCTCTCCTGTTTCCTCTTCTCCTGTACTCTTGATCAGCTTCGGATCTCCCCAGGATACCATATCATGTCCGTTCTTGATATTTTTGTCTGCGTGGAGCATCACTTCTTTTGCTCCTTTGACATCCACGTCAAAGAAGTATGCGTCGTCCCCGTGTCCGAGAAGCGGTGAGCGTTCCACTTCCACTCCGTCCACCTCAACTGCCAGGTAGACTCCGTCCTGCGTCTTTGCCTTGCTGCAGTCGATGCCGCCGTATACCTGCAGGCGTTCCACATTCAGGTCAGAGATATCGAAATAAATCTCCGACTCCGCATTCACGCCGAATCCGGTCTCGAAAGTTGTCTTTTCACCGTTTACATACAGCTCAATATTGCCGCCTTCATTATCCTTGTTTGTCTGGATATCCTTGTACTCTGAGAAACTCTTTTCTTTATCATAGCCCAGCTTGGACAGCAGGATCTCTCCTGTTTCTTCCATATAAATAGTATATGTCCTGCTGTAGCCGTTTGCCGCTGTCGCCTTTACCACAGCTGTTCCCGGGAGTTCAGACGCCTGAGTGATCTCCACCTTCACACTGTCTGACGCCGGCGTCGCCGTTACCTGCGGAATATCATCTCCCACATTAGAAAGATCTACCGCATAATATGTCATATCCGTGTTGAAATTTTCAATCTCTTCTCCGCCAACCCGAATTCCAGACAACAGATTTGTTTCATCCGCCACAGTAACCTTGCTCATCTCCATGATCTGCTCTGAGCTTTCGCCGCTGAGCGCCTTGAGATGATAAGTGTATGTATAGTTCTGTGACGCAGACAGCCTGTACTGTGGCAGCGCTGCCGGTCCGCAGCTTGCTGTTCCCAGTCCCATCTGTGCATAATCGATGGTCACCACTGTATTGTCCGTACCCTCCAGCTCATAGATATGGCCTGCCTGATCCAGGTCCTCCTGCGTATAGTGAAGGGCACTCATGCTGAGCAGATGGTCCACCGCGTCCACAAGCAGTCCGTTTCCGTCCTCATCCGTCAGAGCCATGAAACGTACATCTGTCTTATTGCCCGTCTCCTGAGGATAGAGGAATTTGGTGAACTGATCGCTGACAGTGCTCTCGTACAAGCCTACATCATAGCCTGCTTTTCTGTCACTGTAGCTGTCTGACTCGCCTCTGCCGTACCAGGTCATATTCTCCAGGCTTCCGTCCAGCTGGATCCGGTTGCCCACCCGGAGCAGTTCACCCATTCCCCTCGCCGGGATAAGCGTACTCTTTACAAATACATCTCCGGAAGAGTAGACCGTATAAGTCAGGCTGTCCCTGGAGTCTGAACAGCTTGGGAGACGTCTGTCCACCGTCACATAGATCACCTTGTCAGATGCAGTCACCTGAACATTCTCTACAACCGCATCATCGTTCGCCTTCTTCCAATTCGCGTCCACAGACTCCTTCGCGTCGTTATCTGTATAAGCTCTCCAGTAGTTCGGGAGAAGCCCCTCTGCGACCATCTCTCTGCCGTCAGACTGGAAGGAGACCAGTGCGCCTGTTTCTTTGTCGAAGGAAACTGACCAGTTATCCTGTGAGATCGTCACATCTGTATCTGTCTCCTGAAGCGCGCCGTCCTCAAAGCTGTCCATATCTTCCGTGTCCAGCGCCCGGTTCATATCCTGACCGTCAAAGGTGAGCTCAAACTGTTCTTTTGCGACCTCATATCCTTCGTCGCACCAGCTTGTCGCTTTTTTCGTGACAAAAGAAACATTTAAGAAATATTCGTCACCGATCTTTGCGTCTTCCGGGATACTGTACGGGATCGTAATATCCGCGCTTGTCAGAGGAGCGATATCCACATCCGTGATCTCACCGTTCTCCACCACTGTCCCGTCTTTCTCAAGAGACCAGAGCATCTGATATTCGCCGGCGTTCGTATCTGTATATTCATTCGTGACAGTCACGGTCTGTCCTGCCGTGTCCGCCATATCCATCTGAAGCGCCTGGTAAACTCTTTTCACCTCAAGAGCTTCCGGCTGGATGGTACGGTCTGCAGAGATAATGCCGTTCTGGCAGAAGTCACCGTTGCCTGATTTCCAGGAAGAGAAATCTCCTGTGTTCCAGTCTCCGTCATATCCCCAGTACGTCGTCTCGCCGTCCCACTCGCCGTCTTCCACCAGAGGCGTATTGAACGTCTGGTCAACCCAGTCCCAGATAAAGCCGCCCTGGAGGATGCCGTAGCTGCGGATCTTCTCCCAGTAGTCTGTCAGCCCGCCGCCGCTGTTTCCCATGGTGTGCAGATATTCGCACATGATAAACGGCTTCGTATAATTCGTCTTGATACTGTCAATGGTCGGATACATATTGGAGTAGACATCCACTCCCTCATTGTCATTCCAGCCCTGATAGTGCACGACACGGGTATCGTCATTGTCGTGGAAATAGTCGATCTCCGCCTGCAGAGAGTCTCCTGTACCCGTTTCATTTCCCGGAGACCACATGATCACGCAGGGATGGTTCTTGTCCCGCTCCACCATATTCGCCGCGCGGTCCTCCGCCGCTTCTACATATCCGTCAAGGCTGCCCGGCACCTGGTACTGGCTTCGTCCGTTATGGGACTCTACATTTGCCTCGTCCATCACATAGATCCCGTACTCGTCGCACAGTTCGTAGAACGTCGGATCATTGGGATAATGAGAAGTTCTCACCGCGTTGATGTTGAGAGACTTCATCAGCTCAATCTCTTTGCGCATATCTTCTTCGGTCAGATACCACCCCGTATCCGGATCATTCTCATGCCTGTTCACACCGAACAGCGTCACGACTTGTCCGTTGACACGGAGACGCGCATCGTTTGTTCCTTTATCTGTGATCTCTATCTCCCGGAAGCCCACACGGTTCGACGTGATCTCTGTCTGCTCGCCGTTCTTCTCCAGAACAAGGACAAGTGTATAGAGATTCGGGTGCTCTGCCGTCCATTTTGCCGGATTCGTGATCTGGCCGGACAGCGTGACAGACGTCTCGCTTTCTTCTCCAAAATCAGCCGCTGCGCTCAGAGGCTCCTGAGTGACCAGATTTCCCTCTGCGTCATACAGGTATCCCTTCACTTCATATCCGTCTTTGTCTTCTCCGCTGAAGTTTCTCAGGTCTACCTCTGCCTTGAGTTCCGCATTTTCATAATTCTCATCCAGATCTGTGGTGACTGTAAAGTCGCGGATCTCCGTATCTTCTTTTGCCGTCATATAGACATCCCGGAAGATACCGGAATATCTCAGCATATCCTGATTCTCGATGTAGCTTCCGTCGCACCACCGGTAAACCTCGACCGTGATCACATTTTCATTTCCCTCAGAGAAATCCAGCGCATCCGTGATATCGAATTCATCCCGGGTAAAACTGTCCTCGGAATATCCGATATACTCTCCGTTTACCCAGAGGTACATCGCAGAACCCACACCCTCAAAGTTCAGGAAGATCTCCTTGCCCTCCCAGGACGGGTCAACTGTAAATGTCTTGCGGTAGGTCCCCACCGGATTGCACTCTTCCGGGGCCTGTCCGACTTTGTACTGAGAATAATTCTTTCCCTCTGCGTTCATCCAGGGGTAGTTCTGGTTGGAGTAGATCACCGGATCATATTTAAAGGATCCGTCTTCATTTACATATGTCTGCCAGCTTCTCGGGACACTGATATCATCCCACCCACTGTCATCGTAATCTGTCTGATTGAAATCCGCATCCTTCTCCGCGATCCTCTCAGACGGCTTCACAGCCCAGCTGAACTTCCAGTCATCCCCGTTGAGCAGCTGGTAGCTGGATGAATCTTCCCTGTCTGCCGCAAGCGCCTGTTCTACACTGTCGTACCGGTAGAAAGTAGAGCGCGCCCGCTCTCTGTTCACCTGAAAGATACCCGGATTGTTCGTCCATTCTCTTGTATCCTCCGCAGCAAACACATTCGCCATGTCCTGTGCCGCCCCGGGAAGATACGGCAGTATGCTTCCCGCCGCAAGTGCGCCTGTCAGCAGGAAGGCAAGCAGCCTTTTTCTCTTCATAATACTTCTTCCTCCCTTTCCGGTATGCCGGCAGACTCACTGCCGGCCCCTATTTTATTCAATACAGACAAATTATAGTCTTTCAAAAGAGATGATTCTATATAATATTTTTCAATTATCATTCAATATTTTTATTTTTCCGTCATTTCAGATATTTTTCCCGCTGTTTATCGCGATTATTTATCAAAAGAGAATAAAAGCCGCTGACTTTCATCGTCATACATGTTTTCTTTTGTCACGATCATCAGGGAAGTGTCGACCTCCTTTTTCTCAATGGACTGGCCGTTGATCAGATTGTACGCATTTTCCACGCCGAGATATCCCATTGCATAGGGATTCTGCACGATCAGGGCGTCTACCTCCCCGGTCTCCAGCATCCCCACGGAGACCACATTGCAGTCAAATGCCACCACATGGATCTTGTCACCCAGTCCCCGTTCCTGTATGGCATATCCCACTCCGAGGCTGGTCCACTCATTAAACGTAGCGATCACATTGATCTGCGGATTTCTGTCAAGCATCTCCAGAGTTCCCTGTTTCGCCTCCTCGGTGGTAGAGTTGACGTTGATCGCATCCACGATCACCGCCCGGTCATCCTCCGCCACTGTATCACGGAATCCTGCCTCTCTCGTCTGTCCGTTCTCCGAGTTTTTGTCAAAATTGACGATTCCGATATTCATCTCCGGATCCTCACAGGCAAGCGCAGCCTCTCCAGCAAGACAGCCCGCCTCATAATTGTCGGTTCCGATATAGCACTCCACCGCCCTGCTGTTCACCTCACTGTCTATGGCAACGATCTTCACTCCCTCTGCCGCCGCCTCATCAACAGCCTCTGCATTCGCTTCGAAATCTACGGCAGAAAAAACAATCGCATCCACGCCCCCGTCGACCACGCTCTTGATCATTCTGTTCTGGGCAGCATAGTCCTCCTCAGACAATGGAGCTTCGAATATCAGATCCAGATTATACTCGGTGCCCGCCGCATTCGCCCCTGCCCTGACAGTTTTCCAGAAAGCGGATTCAGCTGACTTTGCGACCAGCGCCACGCTCTTCTTTCCTCCCGTGATCTGCTGCACATTCATATTTCCGGTGCGCTGCAGCCTGCACGCCGTCAGAGCGATCACAAGAAGGAAGATCATAACAGCCAGTACTCTGTACCATTTATTTCTCATACTTGTCCTCCTTTGTCTTCGGCATGCGGATGGTGACACAGGTTCCCTCGTCCAGTTCGCTCACAATGGAGATTCCGTACTCTTCCCCAAAATAGATCTTGATCCGGTCGTTGACATTCTTGATCCCGATCCCTGTCCGGTCTCCGGATTCTCTCTGAAGGATTTCCCGGCACATCTCTTCCGTCATTCCGACACCATTGTCTTCGATCTGGAAAATAATGTCGTCTTCCTTTGAAAAGATGCGGATGTCTATCTTTCCTTCATCCGGCATCTGATTGACGCCGTGATAGATCGCGTTCTCGATGATAGGCTGAAGCGTGATCTTGTTGCAGAGGTATCCCAGACAGGACTCGTCAACATCAAAATGATAGGTAAACTGGTCTTTGTACCGTATCTTCTCAATCTTCAGGTAGCTCCACGCATGCTGCAGCTCTTTCTCGATAGGGATCATCTCATGTCCCTTGCTGATGCTGATCCGGAAAAGATTGGCAAGCGACGTCACCATCTCCTCCGCCTCTTTATTTTGTCCGTCCTCGCACAGCCACGCGATAGCGTCCAGAGTATTATAGAGGAAATGCGGATTGATCTGTGCCTGAAGCGCTTTCAGCTCTGTCTTTCTCAGACTGATCTCCTCCTGCCTCACCTGCTCCATCAGGCTCTGGATCCGGAGCACCATATGCCCGAAAGATTCTGACAGCGTTGTGATCTCAGAAGTGCCGCCTCGGATACTGTATTCAAAATTCTCCGCATCCTTCTCAAAATCCTCCATAGCTTTTGCCAGCTTTTCTGCCGGACTGGAAAAAAGCCTTGAGAGGATCCATCCGAGTACTGACGTGACCATCAGGATCACCAGGAGCATAGCAAGCAGCCGGTATACAGCGCTTTTTACCTGGGCAGTGATCATCTCATCCACATAGCATACGCCGACGATCCTCCAGCCGCTGTGCTCCATCGTATGTATCGTATAGATCGCGTCCGCGCTGATATGCGTCCCGTCCCCCTCCAGGTTCTCCGTATACTCTTCCCTCAGACCCGCGTTGATCAGCTGCTGCTGGGGGTGATATACGATATTCCCGTCGAGATCTGTCAGGAAGCAGTATCCTCTCTGCCCGATCCCCACCTCGTCAATATAATTTGCAATGTTGGAAAAACGGATATCGAGGGCGAGATGGCGGATCTCTCCCCTGCCGTCCTCGACGTCTTCATAAATAGTGACGACCCATGGATACTGATTTATAAAGATTGATTCAACATGCGGCCTGGAAATATTCAAGCTGCCTTCCGCGCCCTCCGTGTATGCTTCATACGACAGATTTGTCATATAAGAAGGCTTCAGCTTCAGTCCTGCGGTCCAGCACTGCAGCAGATTTCCGTCGTCGTCATATGTAGTCACTGCGGCGATATCCGTCCTCACCTCGACAAGATTCTGCATAAAATCATTCTCATCCGGGGTATCCAGATTCTCCTTGATCAGCCCCAGCGTTGTCTCGATCTCACTGGTATAATTTTCGAGCGTGTTCTGCACCTGCACGACCGACTGCTCGCTGCTTGTGACCGCGCTCTGCTCCATGGCGTCCCGGTAGATCTGCACAAAGATCAGTATGGCGCAGACTGCGCTCACCAGCACCATGGCCATGGACAGAGCGACGAACATCTCTGAGATCGAGATCTTCTTCCAGTTTCTTCTACTCCTGCTTCTGTTCATTTGCTCTCCTGTATTCCTTGGGCGACATTCCCGTGATCTTCTTAAAACAATGGCTGAAATAGAACTGATCCCTGTATCCGCACGCCTCCGTGATCTCGCGGATCTTCATCGTCGTCCCGAGGAGCAGTTCCCGCGCTTTCCGGATCCTCCTGTCTGTCAGGAGTTCCACAAAGGTCCTTCCTGTATTCTTCTTGATCAGAGTGCTGAGATAATTGGGGGACACTCCGATCTCGCCGCTGACAGAAAGAAGGGACAGTTCCTGGTCCGCATACTTATTTTCAATGATTTCCAGCGCCTTTTCACAGATGATCTCACTGCTCTTTTTCTTCTGCGTAGAGATCAGTGATTTTGCCGCAAGACACATCTTCCGGATCGTCCTGAAACCTTCCGTCATCCGCTCTACAAGCCGCACGTCGTTGAGGGGATAGTCCTTCTGAAGCTGCTTCAGCGCCTCCTCGCCCGCCGCCACGTAGACTGCGCCGTGGACCGCCGCCGCCATCTGAAAGATCAGGACGCCGAAGTACATGACTGTAAAATTCCAGGACCTCACATATTGCTCCACTTTGTCCAGATAGCGCTCCAGTTCTTCTGTGCTCCCGCTTTTGAGCAGTCCCTCCAGGTGTTCCGTGATCTCATGGATCCGCTCCTGTCCCACAT
>ULPS01057043.1_pt1 | contig 26738 bp, 22 predicted proteins | sample 1953711 | NCBI WGS metagenome assembly ULPS01 (sample SAMEA4835635, study PRJEB28245) | human gut metagenome | biome: gut microbiome; material: fecal sample | place: Denmark | collected 2008 | reverse complement strand
TAACCATTCCTATCTTTGCCAATGATAATTATACACTAACGATTTTTCATTTTCCGGCCGGCTGATTTCTCACTTTCCGTTCATCCGGTTTCTCACTTTCCGGCCGGCAAAACAGGCGCTGTTTCCACCGTCCTTATGCCGCTTTGTTTGTGCTCAGAAAGCGTGAAAATACTTGACATTTCTTCCTCCCGGATGATATCCTGTTATCAGTTGAAAGGGAGTAGTATCATGTGCAATCAACATGCCCTGACCGGCTTACTGTGATTCATTCGGCAGCCTCATGGAGCCGGTCATGGTTGTACACTTTCCGGATGGAAGGAACGAGACTTTCGGCATCTGCCGAAGGTCCTTTTTTTGTTATGAGGGAAAGTTCGTCGTCAGACACACTTTGAAATCGGGCAGAGAAGTCCTTCTTATATCCGGGGGGAGATGTGTACGGTACAGATGTACGCCCGGACAAATTCTACACAGGAAAGGAAAAGAGAAGTATGGATTTCAGTTTTATCTACGAAGGATTACTATCCATTACCCCGCAGCAGGTCGTCATGTACCTGGTAGGCGCTCTGCTCATCTATCTCGCCATCAGGAAGGAATATGAGCCTTCTCTGCTTCTGCCGATGGGCTTCGGCGCCATTCTGGTCAATCTTCCCCTGTCGGGCGTGATCAACCAGACCATGACCGGTATCGGCGAAGTAAACGGCGTTATCGAATGGCTGTTCAACGTGGGAATCGAAGCCTCTGAGGCGATGCCGATCCTTCTGTTCATCGGTATCGGAGCCATGATTGACTTCGGCCCTCTGCTTTCCCAGCCGGTTATGTTCCTGTTCGGAGCCGCCGCTCAGTTCGGCATTTTCTTCGCGATCTGCGCCGCCGCTCTCCTGGGATTTGATCTGAAGGACGCTGCCTCCATCGGTATCATCGGCGCTGCTGACGGCCCTACCTCCATTCTGGTTTCCCAGGTGCTCGGCTCCAATTACGTGGGACCGATCGCGGTTGCCGCTTATTCCTACATGGCGCTGGTGCCCATCGTACAGCCCTTCGCCATCAAGCTTGTTACCACGAAGAAGGAGCGCAGAATCCGCATGGCCGCGAAGCCCGCAAGGCCGGTTTCCAAGACCACAAGGATCCTGTTCCCCATCATCGTAACCTTTATCGTCGGACTGATCGCTCCCTCTTCCGTATCCCTGGTTGGTTTCCTGATGTTCGGTAATCTCCTCCGGGAATGCGGCGTTCTGGATAATCTTTCCGATACCGCTCAGACAAGCCTTGCGAACCTGATCACGCTGCTTCTGGGAATCACCATTTCCTTCAGCATGCGCGCAGATGCCTTCGTACGCCTTGACACCATCCTGATCATGGTGATCGGTCTTCTGGCTTTCGTATTCGATACCATCGGCGGCGTTCTGTTTGCCAAGATTGTAAACCTGGTTCTGAAGATCATGCACAAGCCTCAGCTTAATCCGATGATCGGCGCCTCCGGCATTTCCGCCTTCCCCATGTCAGCGCGCGTAGTTCAGAAGCTGGCCCTGAAGGAGGATCCCGGAAACATCCTGATCATGCAGGCGACGGGCGTCAACGTATCCGGTCAGATCGCTTCCGTTATTGCCGGCGGACTGGTAATCAGCCTGGTTACCTCTTATCTGTAAACCGCCGGAAATGCATTTGACCTGAAGAATCGCTCGCATTTGAAAGGAGAAAAGCTATGACAGTGACACCGAATATGGATGTTTTTATGATTGCGCTTTCCATCATGCTCCAGGGAATGGTCGGCATTTTTGTAGTGATTATTATCATCAGTCTGATCGTGGCTCTGATGGGATGGATCGGAGCGAATACCGGAAAAAAAGATGATGGGAAAACGGGTACGAAATAAACGCCGTTTTCACTGCAGCGGCATTCCGGCCCCTGCCGGAGCTGTTGTACAGTTCCATTTTTCAGAGTTTAAGCCTGTCCGCTGAAGGGCTGCCTTTGCGGACAGGAAAAATTAAAAACCAAAAATGAAAAAAGCCAGCGGAATGAATTTTTCTTCCGATGGCTTTTTGTTTTCTATTTTTTGTTTTTCATTCTTTTCTCCATGCCGGAGCTTCCTTTTATTCAGCCGGGGCTTCCCACTCATAGGCGATTCTTGGACTCCCGTCCGCCACATGGATGATGCCGCAGCGCACAAATCCATTCTTTTCGATGAGATGCTGCATGATCCGGTTGTCTTCATGTGTATCGATGCGGATATGGCCGATCCGGCTTCTGCACCAGGAAAGGCATTCCTCAAAGATTCCCTTCTCCGTCCTTTCTCCGGCCAGTCTGTGGATCGTTCCGTAGGAAGAATCCGAAAGCCAGCTTCCACCTTCCACTCTCCGGTAAGCAGGATCCTCTCCGATGGGAAAGGCGAATACGCCGCAGAGCCTTCCGTCTCTCTCACATATATACAGCTGCTGCTTCCGGATATCCTCCTCCAGCACGTTCTGCGCAGGGGAACTCTTTCCCCACTGGGTCGGGTTCCCCTGCTCCGCCATGAAGCTGCGGGCTTTGGCATACAGCCTTAAAATCGCGGGCAGCTCCTGCGGCAGTGCTCTGCGGATCATGCCTGCTTTGCAGCGGTCAGACTGCCATTTTTCACATCGATCAGGATGGTATCGCCCTCGTCCACCGCATCCTGCAGGATCAGCTTCGCGGCAAGGGTCTCCACATTTTTCTGAATATACCGTTTCAGCGGCCTTGCACCGTATGCCGGATCATAGGCGTTATCCACCACAAACTGTCTGGCTTCCGGCGTCAGCTCCAGATGCAGATCTCTGTCGGCAAGACGCTTATTCAGGTCGTCCACAATGAGCTGAATGATGCCTCCGATATTGTCCTTCGTCAGCGGATGGAACATGATGATCTCATCCAGCCGGTTCAGGAATTCCGGACGGAACCGGCTTCTCAGCTCGGTCATTACCGCGTTTTCCGCCTCTTCCGTAATGGTACCGTCACTTCCGATGCCATCCAGCAGGTAGTTTGCGCCAATATTCGAGGTCATGATCAGGATCGTGTTCTTAAAGTCCACTGTCCTGCCCTGTGAATCGGTGATCCTCCCGTCGTCCAGCACCTGAAGGAGCACATTGAACACATCAGGATGGGCTTTCTCAATCTCATCAAACAGCACCACGGAATAGGGCTTTCTTCTCACCGCTTCAGTGAGCTGTCCGCCTTCCTCATAGCCCACATATCCGGGCGGCGCTCCGATCAGCCGGGAAACGGAATACTTCTCCATGTACTCGCTCATATCGATACGGACCATGTTCTTCTCGTCGTCGAACAGAGCCTCCGCCAGCGCCTTTGCAAGCTCCGTTTTACCCACACCGGTGGGGCCAAGGAACATAAAGGAACCGATGGGTTTGGTGGGATCCTTGATACCGGCCTTTGACCGGATAATGGCCTCCGTCACTTTTTCCACGCCCTCATCCTGTCCGATCACTCTCTTATGAAGCTCTTCGTCCAGATGCAGGGTCTTACTGCGTTCGCTTTCAGTCAGCTTAGCAACAGGGATTCCTGTCCAGCGGGATATGATTCTTGCGATCTCATCCTCGGTCACGCTCTCATGCACCAGAGAAAGGTCTTCATTCTTCACCTTTTCCTCTTCCACTTCAAGCTGCTTCTTCAGACCGGGAAGCTGTCCATAACTCAGCTCTGCCGCCTTTTCCAGATCCCCTTCCCGCTGGGCGATTTCAATCTGGCTGTTCACCGCGTCGATCTGCTCCCTCAGTTTGGAAAGCTTATCCACGCTCGCCTTCTCATTATCCCACTGGGCCTTGCGGTTCTGGAACTTTTCCTTCAGCTCCGCCAGCTCCTTCTGCAGGTCGGCAAGCCTTTCCTGGCTCAGCCGGTCCTCTTCCTTCTTCAGCGCCGCTTCCTCGATTTCCAGCTGCATGATCTTTCTCTGCAGCTCATCCAGTTCCGTCGGCATGGAATCCATCTCGGTCTTGATCAGGGCACAGGCCTCATCCACCAGGTCGATAGCCTTGTCCGGCAGGAAACGGTCGGAAATATAACGGTTGGAAAGCACTGCTGCGCTCACCAGAGCATTATCCATGATCTTCACGCCATGATATACCTCATACCGCTCCTTCAGGCCGCGCAGGATGGAAATGGTATCTTCCACCGTGGGTTCATCCACCTGTACCGGCTGGAAACGTCTCTCAAGAGCCGCATCCTTCTCAATGTACTGCCGGTATTCATCCAGGGTGGTGGCGCCGATGCAGTGAAGCTCGCCTCTCGCCAGCATGGGCTTGAGCATGTTTCCGGCGTCCATGCTGCCCTCCGTCTTGCCTGCGCCGACAATAGTGTGCAGCTCATCGATGAACAGAATGATCTGCCCGTCACTGTTCTTCACATCCTCCAGCACAGCCTTCAGACGTTCCTCAAACTCACCCCGGTACTTGGCACCCGCCACAAGCGCGCCCATATCCAGGGAGAAAATTTTCTTATCCTTAAGGCCCTGAGGCACATCGCCCCGCACAATCCTCTGTGCCAGGCCTTCCACCACGGCGGTTTTACCAACGCCGGGTTCACCGATCAGAACCGGGTTGTTCTTCGTCTTTCTGGACAGAATGCGGATCACGTTCCGGATCTCCGCGTCCCTGCCGATCACCGGATCCAGCTTCTGGTTTCTCGCCTTCTCCACCAGATCCTCGCCGTACTTCTCCAGCGTATCATAGGTAGCCTCCGGATTATCACTGGTCACCCGCTGGTTTCCCCGCACGGTGGAAAGCGCCTGCAGGAACCGTTCTCTGGTGATGCCGTATTCATTCCAGATGGCCTTGATCTCCTTATTGGGATGACGGATCATGGCAAGGAAGAGGTGCTCCACGGAAACGTATTCGTCCCCCATCTGCTTCGCCTCGTCCTCTGCCGAGGTCAGAACCATGTTCAGGTCCTTGCCCACATATACCTGGCCGCCCTGCACCTTCACGCGCTTTGCGACCGCTGCTTCCGCTCTGTTTAAAAAATGCTCCTTCTGAATTCCCATTTTCTCAATCAGCTTTAAAATCAGGCTGTCTTCTATGGTAAGGAGGCCGTAGAGCAGATGTTCTTCTTCAATCTCCTGGTTGCCGTATTCATATGCCAGCTTCTGGCACCGTTCCACGGCTTCCATGGATTTCTGTGTGAATTTGGAAATGTTCATACACAATCCCTCCTGAAAATTCTTTTTGCGGAACAGGTCTTGTTTTATCTGTTCTATTAAGACTATAACAGAATGTGACCGGATTGTCAATACCTGTTTCCAACATTATTCCACTCTTTTGTTATTTGTTATTACTCACAGCCGGTTCAGAATGAACAACACATGCCTGCACGTAAGCACATGTTGTTCATTCTGAATCAGGACTGCGAAACAGTCACTCCTCTCGTAAATCCTTGGCCCCGTAAGGAGCGGTACCGGAGCCTCGGCTGATGCGACGGGTGCGAATGTGGAAGGCTGTAAACAGCACTTTTCTCCCGCAGGCTTCCGAATAAAAAAGTTCAGAAAAAGCCGTAAAAAAAAGAAGTCTTTATGTTGTGCCTGCTTCGGATTCGATGTAAAATTTATGTAAATTCATCTCTTCTTCTGCCGCTTCCGTCACAGAGGAAAGATCGAAACCACATACAGAGAATGCCGCCCGGTGAGGCGGACTACGGAGGAAACCTTTTATTATGAAAGCAAAGTCCTACGAGATCGACATGTGCAACGGACCTTTGACCGGAAAGCTGCTCCGGTTTGCCATCCCGCTCATGTTCTCCGGCATCCTGCAGCTTCTGTTCAACGCTGCTGACATCATCGTAGCCGGCCGTTTTGCCGGCCACCAGGCCCTGGCGGCGGTGGGAAGCACCAGCTCTCTCATCAATCTTCTGGTGAACGTTTTCATCGGCCTTTCCGTCGGCGCCAATGTGCTCGTCGCCAATTACATAGGCGCGAAGCAGGAAAAGGCCGTAAGTGAAACGGTACATACCGCTATCCTGCTCAGTCTGCTGTGTGGGATTGTTCTTATTTTTATCGGCGTCCTTCTGGCGAAACCGCTTCTGACCCTCATGGGAACACCGGACGATGTGCTGGATCAGGCGGCCGTTTACATGCGCATCTATTTCATCGGTATGCCCGCCACCATGCTCTATAACTTCGGTGCGGCCATCCTGCGGGCGGTTGGTGACACGAAACGGCCCCTTTATTTCCTGTTTGCATCCGGCGTGGTCAACGTGATCCTCAACCTGATTTTCGTCATCGTTTTCCATCTGGGCGTGGCAGGCGTCGCCATCGCCACCGTGATCTCCCAGTGCATTTCCGCCCTTCTGGTCCTGCGCTGCCTGATTCATGAGGAAGGCATGTACCGCCTGCACCTGAACAAACTGAAAATCCATAAAAGCCGCCTGATCCTGATGATCCGGATCGGCCTTCCCGCCGGTATGCAGGGCGCGATTTTTTCCATCTCAAACGTGCTGATCCAGTCCTCGGTCAACTCCTTCGGGTCTGTGGCCATGGCGGGAAATACCGCAGCGAGCAATATTGAGGGCTTCATCTACACCTCCATGAACGCCTTCCATCAGACCTCCATCAGCTTCACCAGCCAGAATTACGGCGCCGGGAAGAAAAAGCGGATCACCCGCATTCTGATCCAGTGTGAAATTCTTGTTTTTATCGTGGGCTTCACACTCGGAAATCTCGCCTACCTGTTCGGCGATAAGCTGCTTTTAATCTATTCCACTGACGCGGACGTAATCCAGTATGGTCTGATCCGGATGGGCGTCATCTGTACCACCTACTTCCTCTGCGGCATGATGGATGTTCTGGTGGGAAGCCTCCGGGGTTTAAACTACGCTGTCCTTCCCATGCTGGTTTCCATCGCCGGGGCCTGCGGTCTGAGGATTCTGTGGATTTTCACCGTATTCCAGTGGGATCGGACTCTGTTTGTCCTCTATCTGTCCTACCCGGTATCCTGGATCATCACGGCCTGCTGCCACCTGATCTGTTACATCGTCGTCAAACGCCATCTGGACAAAAAGGAGAACTATGGCCTGGGAATTTAATCTTCTGGATCAGATCCAGCAGCATCTTGCAAACGATTTTTTTGACATCCTGATTCCCCGCATCTCCTCTCTCGGAGACGCGGGGCTGATCTGGATCGCGCTGTCCGTTCTGCTTCTGCTTTTTCCAAAAACGCGGAAGGCAGGGCTGGCTTCCGGTATCGCCCTGATTTTCATGCTGATCACCGGCAACCTGATTTTAAAACCTCTGGTAGCCAGGCTGCGCCCCTTTACCGTCAACACGGCAGTAGAGCTTCTCATCCCTCCGCCAACGGATTTTTCCTTTCCGTCTGGCCATACCTACGCTTCCTTTGCTTCTTCCACGGCAATCTACAGAAACAACCGGAAAATCGGCATTCCCGCCCTGGTCCTGGCTTCTCTGATCGCTTTTTCCCGGCTGTATCTGTACGTCCATTATCCCACGGACGTTCTCTTCGGCATCCTTCTCGGCATTCTTGCGGGGTGGATCGGAAACATCCTTTCGGACCGGGTATTCCGATCCTCCCGTTCCTGAATCATCCGAGCTTATACACGCTCATTCCCACATCACTGTACAGAAAACTTCCGCCCTGTCCGATCACCGTCAGGGTGGAAGGAGCGTCCGTCACCTCCACGATGGTGCCAAACGCAATATTCGCGTTTTCCGCGGATGTATGGAAGGTATGCTGCGTCGCTGCCCCGGAGACCGGCGTTCCATCCTGTTCCAGCGTAAACAAAATGTTCAGCGGAAAGGTCACACCGGATGCCGGAGCCACGGTGCCGTGAAATGCCGCCGTATAAAAGCCCGGCTCATTCAGGACAAAGTCCGCGCTTCTCTCCGCATGGGTAATTGCCGTTCCCTGCGTCTGACCGTTCAGGTCAAAAACCAGCGCTGTCCCGGACGTTCCCGGAGCTGCCGGCACTGAAAACGCGGTAAGAAATTCCGCAGCCGGAGCCGATCCGGCCGGGCCTGTTGCGCCGGTGGGACCCGTAGAGCCAGTTGCTCCCGTGCTTCCCGTCGCTCCCGTGGGACCGGTAACCCCGGCGGGACCTGTCGCTCCCGTGCTTCCCGTCGGGCCTGTCGGGCCCGTACAGCAGCAGGGCGGAACAGGCTTCGGTCTCTTCCGGCAATGTCTCGCAGGTATACAGCCGCAGCGCTGTCTTCTATCCGATTCTGTCTGTCTTTCTGACTCCGTCTGTCTTTCCGGCCATTCCTGGCTTTCCATCCGATCCGGATTCCGTTTTTCTTCCATCTGATCCATTCCAGTTCCTTTCTCATTCCTTATGTCCGAAATAACGTCGGTTCTGCAGATAATATGGAGACTGCGGACGGTATCTGCCGGCCCGTTCGTTATATTCCTCCGCCCGCCTGCGGTCCCCGAGCCTGTCAAAACAGACACAGAGCTGAATGCAGGGCAGGAAACCGCAGCAGTCCTTCTCCACAAATCCACCCTCCTCCATCCGTGCGGGCAGAGACAGGGCGGCCTGATACCAGAAAACGGCCGTTTCATATTTTCCCCTGTCAAGAAAATGCCTGCCCAGATCACAGCAGATTTCGGCACGCGGCGTATCCAGTGTCAGCGCGCGCAGCAGAGCTTCCAGCGCCTCTTCCTCCCGGTCCTGCCGATAGCGGCAGTAAGCGATCAGCCTTAACGCCTCAACCCGGTTTATGATCCATGCGTCCGGATTTTTCAGGAAACGGGAAAGAACCTCCTCTGCCTCTTTGTACCTCCCGTGATAGTACAGCTCTCTTCCATAATAATATTGCTGCCTGGCATCCGGCTTCCAGCCATTTGCAAGCTGCCTTTCATAGATCCGGAGATTTCTGCCGCTATCCCCCGGCCCCTTCTTTTCATGCCGCACGGGCGCTTCCAGCCTGAGAATATTCCCAAAGGGCACGATCACCTCATGCACGGGGCCGATCCAGACGCTTCGGGAACAGTTTCTGACGATCCGTTCCCGTTCATATGTAAAAACGGGATTTCCCGTTTCATCGAAGGCCGTCTGATAGGGAAGCATGATCACATCGGTTTTGGGATCCAGACGCTCTTTTTCCTCCGCAAGAAGGCACAGGGATCTTTCCGGCAGGACGTCATCCGCATCCAGCCACATCAGATAGTCTCCCGATGCCCGGGAAAAGGAAAAATTCCTTGCGGCCGCAAAGTCGTCCTTCCAGGAGAAATCATAGATCTGATCCGTAAAGCGTTCCGCGATTTTTTTCGTTCCGTCCTCTGATCCCGTATCCACAATGATGATTTCATCCACCAGCTCCCTTATGCTGCTCAGACAACGTTCCAGCACGTCTTCTTCATTTTTTACGATCATGCACAGGCTCCAGGACGACATCTTTGCCTCCGTTATTTCAAAATCCATGAGGATCTGACATTCTTCTCTGTATTCTATGCATTTTCGTCAGGAAGGTTCTGCTTTTTCTGCGTTTTTTCTCTGTTCGGAATCCTGTTTTTTTATCCATGCAAAAGGGATTTTACCTTTTCGTTACAAATGCTTTACCAGAATATGCTTTTTTAGAGCATGGTTCAATGATAAAAAAATAAAGACACTTAAGAAGAAACAAACTGGAGGTTAAGCATGATGAAAAAGTTTTTTGCAATGGGACTTTCCCTCTGCATGGCGGCGTCCCTGGTGGCCTGCTCTGGAAGCAGCGCTTCCACGGAAAGTGCTTCCGAAGCATCTTCCACGGCGGCACAGGAAAGTACGGCTGCTTCCACCGCTGCTGATACAGAGAGCGATGCCGCTATAGATGAGGCGGGAAGCAGCGAAGCAGCTGCAGAAAGCACGGATGCGGCAGGACAGCCGGAGCAGACGGAGCCCCTTCTTGTATATCTGAACGATTTTGACGCAGTGATCGGCGATCTGTTCAAGGAAGCGACCGGATATGATGTGGAAGTTGTTGTCGGAAACGGAGCCGAGACCATGTCAAGGATCGAAGCTGAAAAGAGCAATCCTCAGTGGGATGTGGTATGGATCGATTCCATGTATGATGTGTATAATCTGTCTCAGGACGGTTCTCTTCTCACCGACTGGGAGCCGGAAAACGCGGCCAACCTGACAGATTTTGCCAAAAGCCTTGTTCCGGAAAACAAGTGCTTCTATCCCACCGGCGCTCATGCTGCAGGCGTTCTGGTATACCGGACAGATGTATATGATGAAACCACAGCTCCCAAAACCATCGACGACCTGACGGATCCCCGGTTTGAAGGCCAGGTCGGCATGGCGGATCCCGGCGTTGCCGCTCCCGCTTATCCTCTGGCTACGGAAATCATGTATTCCAAGGGACTGGAAGACGGAGAGGCCTATTTCAGCACGCTTTTTGACCTGGGCTTAAAGGTATATCCCAAGAACCCTCAGGTGGTACAGGCCCTTGCAAGCGGTGAAATCTCCGTAGCCCTGCTTCAGGAAAGCAACGCCTATGAAATGGTGGAAAGCGGAGAGCCAATCGCCATCGTATGGCCGGAAGACGGCGCTCCCGCATCCCCGCGTGTAGCAGCCATCAGCGCTTCCACCGATCAGGAAGAGATTGCAAAGATGTTCGTGAATTTCCTGCTTGATCCCGACACCCAGCAGGCGCTGGTAAATACCGGTGACGAAGGCTTCTTCGAGCCCTCCGTAAATGGCGTGGAACCCAAGGCGGACCGGGATTCCAATGCAAAGCTGGCCGTTGCAGACACCGCATGGGGTGCCGAAAATGAGGCTGACATCAAGGCATGGTTTGCTGATATGTCCGCTCAATAAGGGAGTTCATCTGTATGAAATGGAAAGAAAATGTGGCAGGATCGCTGATTTTGGCGATCCTGATCCTTTTAGTGCTTCTGCCTCTGATCACCGTGCTTCTTCAGGTGGTGTGTCCGGGGCTGACTTTATCTGAATTTAATCCGGGAAATTTGAGCCTCATTCTGGACGTCTTTACCCGGCCCCTCTGGAAAAAGGCCTTCCTGAACTCGGCTTCCCTGAGCCTGTGTACTACAGCGGCAGGCCTTCTTCTTGCGGGTGTGCTGGCGCACATCCGGGTGAAGTACCGTTTTCCCCTGGCAGGGCTTCTGGATCTTGTGAGCTGGATTCTGATGATCATGCCCTCCTTTATCCTGGCACAGGGCTGGGTGTTCTTCGCCTCCGGAAACGGCATCGCCCGCTCCTGGCTGCATATCCAGGGAATGAATGATTTCCTGTTCAGCTTTCCCGGCCTGGTGACGGTCATGGTGCTCTGTAAATATCCCATGGCCTACGTAGCGATCAAAGCCTCCCTGGAATGGTATCCTGCACGCCTTGTCCACGCGGCAAGACTCAGCGGCGCTTCTCCGCTCAGGGCCTGGATCAGCATCCAGCTGCCGCTCGGTATGCCCACCTATTTTTCCGCGGCCATGCTGATCTTCATGGACACGGTCGGGGATTACGGAATGTCCTCCACCATTACGGCGGTTTACTCCTTCCCCACCCTCCCCTATACGATCTACAGCGCCATCTGCTCCTCCCCGGTTCGCTTTGACATGGCGGGAGTATTGTCTCTGTATCTGGTGGTCATGATCGTCATCGCCATGACGCTTCAGTTTTATGTGATGGGAAAGAAAAGGTTTGATTTCCTGGATACCGGAACGGAACAGGTCAGCCCGCAGAAAACAGGTCCGGCAGCCACCGTGCTTCTGACGGTCGCAGCCGCGCTCTTCTGCCTTGTTGCCCTGGGCATTCCGGTGGGTTCCAACTTCATCATGTCCTTTTCCGACTCGTTCAGCATTGAAAAGTTCCAGTTCACGCTGGCCAACTACCAGAACGTACTGCAGCCGGACGGCGCACTGCTGGAAGGGGTAAAGCATTCCCTGGGCCTGGCATCCGCAGCGGCAGTCATCGGTCTGCTGATCGGTTTTTCTGTGGCCTATATCCTGACCTATTCCCAGTTTAAGCTGAAGCGGCTGATCGATATGCTGACGCTGGTCGCCATGGCCGTGCCCGGCGTGGTCCTGGGCATCGGATATATTTTCGTCTGGAACCAGAAATGGCTGCAGCCGCTGGGCCTCAACCTGTACGGCAAGCCGGAAATCCTGATCCTGGCGAGCGTTGCTTCGGCCGTTCCCCTGATCAACCGGGTGCTGGTGGGCGGGATGTCCAAGGTGCCGCAGGAGCTTCTGACCGCCTCCCAGGTGGAAGGAGCCCGTCTGGGACGGAGGCTCAGGACGATTCTTCTGCCTCTGCTTCATTCCAGCATGGTTTCCGCCGTTCTGTCCGCTTTTGGCGGAAGTGTATTCAACCTTGCGATCACCACGATCCTGTATCCGCCCAATTACAGCACCCTGCCGGTATACATCAGCGATTCCTACAACGATCTGAATTTCGGCTATGCCGCAGCGGCTACCATTGTAGGCGGAGCATTTATCATCGCGATCATGCTGCTTCTGCAGCTCATTCTAAATTTGGGAAAGAGGAAAAGGTATGCAGACCATACTTGAAATCGATAACGTAAAAAAGAAATACGGAAAAACCCAGGTGCTTAACGGCATCAGCCTGAAGGTTGAAGAAGGCGAAATTATCAGCGTGCTCGGTCCGTCCGGCTGCGGAAAATCCACTTTGCTTCGCATCATCGCGGGCATTCTGCCTCTGGACGGCGGATCCGTGCGCATCCGCGGCCGGGAGGTATCCGGCCCCCACCATAATCTGCCCGCTGAAAAACGCGGCATCAACATGGTATTCCAGGATTTTGCCCTCTGGCCCCACATGAAGGTGGAGGACAACATCACCTACGGGCTGAAGATCCAGAAGGTGGATCGGGAAGAAAGCCGCCGTCGGGTGGATGAGATCGCAAACCTTCTTCATCTGGACGGCCTGCTGGGCCGCTACCCTGCGGAGCTGTCCGGCGGCCAGCAGCAGAGGGTTGCCATTGCCAGGGCGCTGGTGACCAAGCCCTCCATTGTACTTCTGGACGAGCCGCTGTGCAATCTGGACGTCCAGCTGAGAATTGAAATGCGCACGGAAATGTCCTATCTCTTCCATAAGCTGAAAACAACCGTTTTCCACGTGACCCATGATCCTTCTGAAGCCTTTGCCATGGCGGACCGGATCATCATCATGGACGGCGGAAGGATCGATCAGGCCTCTGATCCCAGAACCTGCTATGAACGGCCCGGCACCGCGCTTGTTGCCGGACTTCTTGGGGCAGGCAATGATCTGAAGCAGACTACTCTTCTGGAACAAAAGGAGCAGGACGGCTGCCTCATTCAGCTGGGGGAGCAGAGGCTGGAAGGCCTGTTCTTCCCTTCCGCCGGTCATCCGGAAGCGCAGTCTGTCACTGCCGGCTCCCGTGCGGCGGAGGTCCGCTTCCGCCCGGAGGACGGGCACTGGAGAAGCGAAAAGGGACAGGGAAACTGCTTCCCCGCCCAGACCATCCTCTCCACCTTTGAAGGCAGCTGCTACCGGGTGAAAATGCGTACTGAAAGCGGCGAGGAATTCTGCATCCTCCATCCGGATCCAATTCCGGAACAGACCCGCGGCTATGTACATGTGGAAAAGGAGAAGCTGTATGTCTATGAATCAGCTTGAGATCAGAGGCGGATATGGGGAGCACGGCAGAAGCTGCTTTCTTCTCCCGCTTGAGGGAGAGCGGTTCTGCATGCTGGACTGCGGCATCATGGATACGGATCCGAACCCCTTTCCTCAGGTGGATCCGGAGATCCTGAAAAAAACGGAATACCTGTTTTTAAGCCACTGCCATAAGGATCACAGCGGTGCTTTTTCCCATTTCCGCAGTCTGGGCTTTCACGGCAGGCTGATCACCACAGAACCTACGCTGCGCTTTTCCGGAATAGACTGGGAGGACACTCTCCTTCTGGACTGTCCGTCCGAAGCGCCGGCGCAGCCCGTTTTTCTGGAGGACGGACTGTCTTTTTCCTATGGAAAAACAGGCCACTGCGCGGGCAGCGTCTGGTTTCATCTCTTCCGCCCGTCCGGAAGCCTGATTTATTCCGGGGATTATCAGAAAAGGACTCTCACCTATGCGGTTGATCCGATCGAAGGGCGGAAGGCGGATCTTGCCATCCTGGACTGCGCCCATGACGGTGAACAGGGCAATGCGGATGAGCTGCGCAGACGGATGACTGACCGCATCCGGGAAACGGTCCGGGAAGGCCGCCGGGTTATCCTGCCGCTCCCCAAATATGGGCGGGGTATGGAAATGATCTATATGCTTCCGGACAGCCTTCCGGATGCACGGATCGCCCTCTCCGCCGGCATGCGCCGTTCCACAGAAGATAATCTGGTCTGGGAGTCCTGGCTGAAGCCGGAAGCCGCAAAGAAAATCCGCAGTTTTCTGGATACAGAGCCGGAAAAAGCTTTTGAGCAGGACACCTGGGACATCCTGCTTCTGGCGGATACCCATCTGGAACAGCCGGAAAACATCCGGACCGTCCGCCGGGAAGCGGACCGCGGCGCGCTCGTCCTGCTCACCGGACGGCTCAAAAAAGGCTGCCTTACGGAACAGCTGTACCGGGAAGGGAAAGCCTGTATCATGGCCTATCCTCATCATCAGAGCAGAACGGATCTGGAGGAAATGATACGTCAGAATGGATTTTCCGTTGTCCTTCCCTTTCATAACAACCGGAAGGAAGTGTTCTGGGGCTGATCACATGATTTTTCATATAAAAAAAGTGCCGCCAGAGAATATCCCCGTGCGGCACTTTCCTTATATTCGTATTCGTCTGCTTTGTCTTATTCAGCAGTGGTCTCCGTAACGGTCTCAGTAGCTGCCTCAGTGGTAGCTTCCTCGGTAGAAGCCTCGGTCGTGGTCTCCTCGGTAGCTGCCTCAGTGGTAGCTTCCTCAGTAGAAGCCTCAGTCGTGGTCTCCTCGGTAGCTGCTTCGGTGGTAGCCTCAACGGTGCTCTCCTCAACAGTGGACTCAACCTCACTGCTCTCTACAGCTTCGCTGGACTCAACGGTAGCTGCTACAGTGGACTCCTCGGTAGTGGTGGTCTCGGTGGATCCGCATGCAACCATCATTGCGGACGTAAGAACTGCTGCTGTTAAAACTGCTACAATTTTTTTCTTCATAATAATTCTCCTCCTTAATACAGCGTCCGGTCTGAATCGCCCGGAGCTTTATTACGAGAATGAGAATAGCACGTTCCCCTCTGAATGTAAATACTTTTTATAAAAAATTTTAACAAATTATGAATTTCATAAGAAAGTGTTCACATTTTGTTCACATCATCACTGTTTTCCCCGAAATCAGCAAATGCTTCCATGACCAGCTTTACAAAAGTCTTTCGCCCGGGATGACCGGTTAATGTCTTGTAATATACCCCATAGGATATAGGATTAATATCGACGATGGGCAAGTAAGTAAGCGTTCGGTTATGACTTTGAAAAAAATCCGGGAGTATGGCAAGACCATATCCCGCCGCAGCCAAAGTCACTGCGGCATTAACTGAGTCGCAGAAATAAATATTGGGCAGGGAATGTTCCTCCAGTATATGGTTTAAGGATTTTCTATATTCTTCCGGACATTTCTGAGGGTCCAGGACAATGATCGCTTCCTGTTTCAAGTCGCAGATGTGCAGTTCTCCCTTTTGTGACAAAGAATGACTGTTTTTCACAATACCGACTATTCGAATTTTTATCAGTTCCTGGTAATGGATCGTTTTCTTTAATCTCTGTTCCTGAAAAGCAAGAATTATATCCACCGTTTCTTCTGACAAATGCTGATATAAATGCTGAAAAGGAACAATATGGAAAACAGGGTAAAAATTCGGATACTGGCTCTTCATATGCTGTAATGCCTGCGCTAAATGGGGAATATCATTGTCGGCATGGCATCCGATTACAAAAGATTCTCTTGTATCCGCTACAGTGTACTCAGCCCGCTTTTTAGCTCTGTCAGCAATTTCAAGGATTGCTTTTGCATCACTAAGTAATAAGATCCCTTCCCGGGTAAGCTCTACGTTTCTTGTAGTTCTCCGAAAAAGCCGAACTTTCAGCTCTGCTTCAAGAGAATGGATCTGCTGTGTGACTGCAGGTGACGTCACGTGAAGCTGCTCGGCGGCCCTGTCAGCAAAACGATCTTATTTTATGCTGTCCCATCCGTAGTCTCGCTTGTTGTAAACGGTCTATACAACATCGTTGACCAGATTTTTATCGGGTGGGGTATTGGGTACATTGGCAATAGTGCTACGAATGTTATTTTTCCTTTAACGGTATTCGCCGCTGCCCTTGGGGTATTATTTGGCGACGGAGCCGCGACCTATCTAAGCCTCAAACTGGGCAGAAACGAAAAAGAAGATGCGAAAAAAGGAGTAACGAATGGAATTTTGTTATCCGTCATATGCGGAATTCTCCTGCTGATTCTATCAGCAGTATTTCTGGAACCAATAGAAATTTTGTTCGGTGCCACAGAGGCTGTGCTGCCTTACGGAATGGCCTATGGCAGAATTATCGTGCTCGGCTTTCCCTTTGTTCTTATCTCTACTACATTATGCTCCATCATACGTGCAGATGGAAGCCCGAAAGTAGCAATGGCCTCTCTGCTGGCAGGCGCAGTCTGGAATACCATTATGGACCCGATTGCGATTTTTGTATTAGGCTGGGGGATTGAAGGAGCCGCCATCGCTACGGTATCCGGACAGATTTTGTCTTTCCTTGTGACAATAGCATATTTGGGAAGATTTAAGCTGCTCACCATTACAAAGGCAGATTACAAATTAAAATTCAAATACATCAGGAGTATTACACCGTTAGGAATTTCCGGTTTTATCAATCAGATGGCCATCGTGGTTATGACGGCGGCGCTCAATAATATTCTTGTCGTATATGGCGAAAATTCAGTATACGGTTCAGAAATTCCTTTAGCTGTGACCGGAATTGTTTTAAAGGTAAATCAGATCCTTCTGTTCATTATCGTAGGAATCGCATCCGGTGCACAGCCGTTAATCAGCTACAATTATGGGCTGGGCAATTATCAGAGAGTACGGCAGGGATTCAGATTCTGTATTACATGGGCAACGGTTGTCTGTGTGGCCGGTTTTCTGTTTTTCCAGCTAAAGCCCATGTGGATCGTAAATCTGTTCGGTGCAGAGAGTGACCTTTACAATGAATTTGCGGTAAAGTGTTTCAGAATTTTTCTGCTGATGTGTTTTTTGAACGGATTTCAGACAGTGGCAAGCATCTTTGTTCAGCAGATTGAAAAACCTGTAAAAGCATTGATCCTGTCTTTGTCGAGGCAAATTGTTTTCCTGATTCCGCTGGCCATGTGGCTTCCGACATTTTTGGGAATAGATGGAATTCTTTGGGCCGGTCCGGCAGCAGATGCGCTTGCCTTTATTTTGGCGGTAATCATTATTGTCTATGAAATGAAATTGCTGAAGGCAAAGGAGGTTAAGCCATGAAAAAGATTATTACAATCGGAAGAGAATTCGGAAGCGGCGGCCACGAGATTGCAGAACGGCTTTCCGGGCAGTTGAATTATACCTTATATGATAAGGAGATTATCGATGCGGCCGCCAAAAAAAGCAGGATCAATGTAACAGAGTTTCAGCGGTATGATGAAAAGGCCATGAACAGCCTGCTGTATTCTCTGGTAATCGGAAATTATTACAGAGGGGCAGAAAATGGTACGATAGAACATCCTATAGCGATGAGAGTTGAACAGGCATATTTTTCAACCATAATAAGCCTGGCGGAAAAAGAGCCGTGTATCATTGTGGGCAGAGCTGCCGATTACATTTTAAGAGAAAATAAAAACCGGATTTCCTTTTTTATAACGGCCGATAAAAAGAGCAGGATTGCGAGAATCCGGAATAAATACGGCATTACAGAAGCTGAAGCTGTTAAAATGATCGAAAAAAATGACAGAAATCGAAGCGCCTATTATAAAAGTATAACCGGAAAGACATGGGGAATGGCTGAAAGCTATGATTTTTGTATCCGCAGCTCCTATTACGGCATAGACACAACGGCAGAGATTATCTGTAAGCTCATCCAATAGTCTGGAAAAGGGCAGGGGCTGATCTTTAAAAAGGCGCGCCCGAAAACACTGAACCTGACCGCGTTATTCGTCTTTCAGAAAGCTCTCTGTCCAGAACTGGAGGTTATTTGACGAACTCGGACTGAAGGTATTTGACGAAGCCGGCTGACAATGAGCCCCCGGCGATGTATACTATATATAGCGTATCGAAGCTTCATCCAGCGTTGGAAAAAGCTTTTCACCATCTGAAAAGAAACGACAGCAAAGGTCAGATTGTAAGAGCCGCGGAACGCCGGAAAAGACGGAAGATACGCTTACAAATACACGGATGCCTATGGAAAAGCCTGATATTCCAGGCATTCCGACATTTACGAAGTGATGCCGGGACAAACAGATAATCGGCAGAACTTTTATATCCCAAATCTTAAGAAATGAAGTAAGCTGCACGAACCCCGTTCGTGCCAAATGGAGGTTGCCATGTCATCTTATCTTCTGGAATGCTGTGTGGATTCCGTGGAATCCGCGATAAATGCCGCACAGGGCGGGGCTGACCGTCTGGAGCTGTGCTCCGGTCTTGTCATCGGCGGAATCACGCCCACGCTTTCTCTTTATGACCGGATCCGCCGCCATACCGACCTTCCCATCCGCGCCCTGATCAGACCCCGTTTCGGGGACTTTCTGTATACCGGAGAAGAAATTTCCGTGATGGAAGGAGATATCCGCTCATTCCGCCGCGCAGGCGCACAGGGCGTGGTGATCGGCTGCCTCGCAGCCGATGGCAGTCTGAATCTGGAAGCGATGAAACGTCTCATTGACGCTGCTGACGGCATGCCCGTCACCCTTCACCGGGCTTTTGACATGAGCCGTGATCCCCTGGAAACGCTGGAACAGGCAAAAGCGCTGGACGTTGACACCATCCTCACCTCAGGCCAGGCGGATACCTGTATCCACGGCATTCCCCTGCTTAACCGCCTTTACGAACAGGCGGCAGGCGGCATCACCATCCTTGCCGGTGCCGGCATCAACGAGGAAGCCGTCCGCGTTCTGCTCGAACGCACTTCCCTCACCGCCTTCCACATGTCCGGCAAACAGGTTCTGGAAAGCGCCATGCGCTTCCGCAATCCAAACGTTTCCATGGGACTTCCCGGCCTGAGCGAATACGAAATATGGCGGACCGCCCCGGACTCCGTCCGCGCCGTCCGCCGCCTTCTCCAGTAAAGAGCCAGCCCGCAGAAGCCTCAAACAGCGTATTTGCCTGCCTCACACTGCAGCATAAGAAAGGGCGTAGCCCGTAGAAGTTCCTGGGCAGCGTATTTGCCTGCCCTACACCGCAGCATAAGAAAGGGCGTAGCCCGTAGAAGTTCTTGGGCAGCGTATTTGGCTGCCCTACACCGCGGGAAGAATGCCCAAAGGGCATTCTTTGGCATAAAGGATGGCTGCACGCAGCCATTCTTTATGCTTCGCAACGCCAGAAATACGCGCTGTAAGGCGGCAGCTGGCTTCCTCCTCCAAAGTCATGCCTGCTGCCGGTAATCAGATCCACAGCCATGCCGCAGCCGGCGTCAAAATGCGCAGTATAAGGCTCGCTGTCCGCATTGATGGCGACAAGAACCCTCTCGCCCTCCGTCTTACGTTCGAAAATGCACTGTCTGTTCGTCAGCACCACTGAGCGGAAGCTTCCATAATTCAACGCTTTGGAACCCTTTTTCGCCGCGGAAAGCTTTCCGATAAATTCCGTCAGTTCATTTTCCACCGGCACCTCAAAGCAGGGCCTCAAAGCCGGATCTCCGTCGCTCTTTTTCCCTTCCGCTCCCCACTCGCTTCCATAATAGATACATGGAATGCCGGGCATGCCAAACGCCAGCGCATAGATCAGCGGAAGATGCTTTTCATTGGTCAGGATGCTCGCAACCCTCGTCACATCATGGTTGTCCACAAAGGTCATCAGATGCAGCCCCTTGTACAGAGTCCAGTTTTCCGGCCCGAACTGCCTCATCAGTGAATGATTGATCTCGAACAGATTCATGCTGTTGAAGCTGGAATACAGTCCCTTATAGCATTCATAGTTGGTGCAGGAATGCAGCATCTGATCGTTCACCAGCGTCTTATAGTCGCCATGCAGGATCTCTCCCACCAGGAAAAAGTCCTTCTTCAGCCCGTCGCAGAAGCTGCGGAGCCTGCGCACAAAGTCATGATCCAGCAGATAGGCAACATCCAGACGCAGACCGTCGATATCGAAGTTCTCCACCCAGAAACGGACGCTTTCCAGAATGTGATTCACAACCTCTTCATTTTTCAGATTCAGCTTCACCAGGTCATAATTTCCCTCCCAGCCCTCATACCACAGGCCGTCATTATAGTTGGAATTGCCGCCCAGATTGATATGGAACCAGTTCAGATAAGGAGAATTCTCCCGGTTCTTCAGCACGTCCTGGAAGGCCCAGAAGCCTCTTCCCACATGGTTGAACACCCCGTCCAGAACCACGCGGATTCCCGCCTCATGCAGACTGTTGCACACCTCTGCAAAATCCCGGTTGCTTCCCAGCCTGCAGTCAATTTTTCTGAAATCTCTTGTATTATAACCGTGAGTATCGGATTCAAACACCGGAGAAAAGTAAATCGCGTCCGCGCCGATCCCCTTTATATGCGGAATCCACTCCTTCACCTTCAGAATCCGGGGCTTTTCCACACCATCATTTTCAAACGGCGCTCCACAGAAGCCCAGCGGATAGATCTGATAAAATACGCTCTCATATGCCCACATTTTTAAGCCCTCTTTCCTGCCGCTTATGCGGCATCCCGCACAGGCAGCACTTTTTAATATCAGCATTCAGCACGATGTAATCGTGCCGGATTGCGCTTCGCGCAATCATTATACCACGCGCGCAGGGAAGAAAGCGATGCCGCAGGCAGCATTTTCTTCACAAGCCGTGGATTAAGGGTATAATCCCCGCGGCAGCGGGGCGGCACGATATAATCGTGCCGGATTGCGCTTCACGCAATCATTATACCACGCCGGCCCGCATTCCGCCACATTCTTTCAGCCGCAGGAAGCTATCCACATCCCCTTTCTTCCTCTTATCCACACTCTGAAATCTGTGGATAAGAGGCAAAAGTTTTCCACAAAATGTTTAAAACTTCATTGACCGGCCTGGTTCTGATCTCTCCTTTTTCCCCTCTTTGTGAAAATGTGGAAAACCCCTTCTTTCCGCTGTCCATCTGCTCTTCCGGTCAAAGAAATCCCCAATTTCCACATACTTATCCACAATCTTTCCGGTCAATCACAGGCTATCCACCTTTGCTTTCAGCAAAAATCAGCATTTTTTTCTCATAAACTCCATTTTTCACAAAGTTATCCACAACTCAGCCGGTTTAAAGCCATTCATCCCAGAAACGCTCCACCCTTCCCGCGATCCGATCTACGGTAACGGCTTCATATTCCACCCATTCTCTGGGAAACAGGCGCTGGTAGGAGCCTGTCAGGAAACGGTCATCCAGAAGCACCACGATGCCCACATCTTCCGCCGTTCGGATCACCCGCCCGGCCGCCTGGAGGACCTTGTTCATTCCCGGATACCGGTAGGCATAGTCGAAGCCGTTTTTCCCCATTCCGTCAAAATACCGCTTCAGGATCTCCCTCTCAGTACACACCTGAGGCAGTCCGGTTCCCACGATGACGGCACCGATCAGACTGTCCTTTTTCAGATCGATCCCTTCGCTGAAGATCCCGCCCATCACGCAGAACCCAAGCAGGCTTCTGTCCTCCTCCTGTTCCACCTCCATATGGATCACATCCTCCAGCTCGCAGTCCCTGTTCCCCTCGAACCGCCCCAGAAAGGATTCCCGATCCTCTTCGGTCATATAATCCTCCTGGATCAGACATTCTTCCTGCGTTTCATCCAGAAAGCATTCCTCATAGATCTCATAAACATTCTGCAGAAAGGAATGAGACGGGAAAAAAATCAGGTAATTACCGTGTCTCTGTCCCGTAATTTCATGCAGATAGCGGGCGATGTTATAATATTCCTGCCTTCCCCGCCTGGTATAGCGGCTCGTCACGTCCCCGCCGATAAAAAGTCCTTTCCGGTGCGGATCAAAGGAGGACTGGGCGTACACCTCATAATCCTCCCCGTCTCCGCCGAGCAGTCCCTTGTAATACTGGATGGGAAGAAAGGTGGCAGAAAAAAGAATCGTGCTCACCGCCCGGTCCATGCATTCCTTCAGATTGACGGAAGGATTGACGCAGAACAGCTTCAGCAGAAACTCCCCTTTTTCCCCCGCTCCTCCGAAAAGCTCCGTGTAAACCACATAGTTATCGTCCAGCCTGTCATAGATATCCAGAAAATGAGTCAGAAGAAAATAGAACTCCAGAATTTCTTCCCGTACCGGACTGTCATCATGCTCCTCCAGCCAGCTTCCCATGGTTTCCGAAAGCCGTTCCACTCCGTTCACAAGATCGTCGATCTCCTTTACCGGGATCACCCGGAAGCCCTCACACTCCCTCTTCAATGCCAGCATGGCGGCATTGCATTTTTCCAGCTGACGCTCCAGCTTCCTGTCGTATTCCTTCACTGTCCGCTTCAGGGCGAGAAAATCCTCCTTGGCCAGAACGGCGCTGTACATCTCCCGTCCCCGCTCCACCAGGTTATGTGCCTCGTCAATCAGGAACAGATACGGTCCTCCCGCTCCCTGAGTCTGGGTTCCTTCCCCGAAAAACCGCTTCAGATAAACATGCGGATCGAACACATAATTATAGTCGCAGATAATTCCATCGGAAAACAGGCTCATATCCAGGCTCAGCTCAAAGGGACAGACCTGATATTTCCGCGCATATTCCTCGATGGTCTCCCGATGATAATGATCCTCATGCAGAAGCAGGTCATACATGGCCTCGTTGATCCGGTCATAATGGCCCTTCGCAAACGGGCAGGCGGCCGGATTACAGTCCGCTTCCTCCAGAAAGCATATCTTGTCCTTCGCCGTAAGAATGACGGTTTTCATGCGCAGGCCCTTCCCCCGCAGAAGCTGAAAAGTGTTGTCCGCCACCGTCCTCGTGATGGTCTTCGCCGTCAGATAGAAAATGCGCTCCGCCTTTCCCTCTCCCACGGCCTTCACCGCCGGAAAAACCGTGGAAAGCGTCTTTCCCACCCCTGTGGGCGCTTCAATAAACAGCTTCTTTCCCCTCTCGATGCTCCGGTATACGTATCCGGCCAGTTCCTTCTGTCCTTCCCTGTAGGCATAGGGAAAAGTGAGCGCCTTAATCGAATCCGTGCGGATCCGCTGCCATTCGCATCCAAAATCCGCCCACTTCCGATACTCCTCCAGAAGGCTGAAAAACCATTCCTCCAGTTCCTTTACGGAATACTCCTGCGTAAAATAGCGAAGCTCCTCCGTCTCCATGTTGCAGTAGGTCATCCGTACCTGCATTCTATCCCTGTTGTGACCTGCCGCATACATATAGGCATAACACTTTGCCTGGGCCAGATGCACCGGCACAGGCTCCTTCATCTTCTCCAGATCACGGTAGGTTCCCTTGATCTCGTCTATGGTTACAATCTCCTGCGGTGCGCTGTCTCCATGGATCACGCCGTCGGCACGCCCTTCCACCACCAGATCATAGGAGGGAGTCTCATACACATGGCGCAGCGTCACCTCCGCCTGATAATCCGCTCCCATCCGCCTCTGAATCATGCGATGAATGCGCCCTCCTTCCGCCATCGCGGTATCCGGCGCCGTTTTTCTTCTATTATCAATATCCCCGCTGCGCAGAATGAATTCCACCAGAGCGCGCACCGATATCCTGATCTCCACCCGCCTGCCTCCTTTCAGCACAAACGCCTTATGCGGCCGCCATCCGCCTTTGGCGTCAGGTTCCGGAGTTCTGTATATATAATGCGTAACTGTTCAGAACTGTTACCATAATAGTATCATTTCTGTCAATACAGCACAATTAAGAAGAAAAAAAGACGGCCCCAGGCCGTCCTTTCCTTTATCCCGCAAGGGAAAACTGTCTTAAGTATCCGTCAAACTCATCGCTGTAGCCATGGCAGATCACCGTCAGGACCCGCGTCAGATCCAGCCCCAGCACACCGAGAATTGATTTTGCGTCCACCACATAGCTGTTATAGGAAATATCAATATCAAAATCACAGCCTGAAGCCGCCTGAACGAAATCCTTCACCTCATCCGGCCTCAACATGATCCTGTACTGAAAGAATCCATTTCCTTTTGTCATCAATATATCCACATCCTTTCCATCCAGTCCTGCCTGACGGCAGAGCAATATGCGGTTTTTAACCTTCTTTCTCCGGGTCCAACCTATTATACCTGAAAGTTCCAAAATGTAAAGCCCGCATTTTTCGACAGAAACGTTTTACATCCCGTTTTTCCGGGCATTTTGTCCTTTCTTCTTCCGAAAGGAGCCAAAATTTTTGGAAAAAAAGCGCATTTCTTTCTTTTCCGCTTTTCCCGGCAAAAAACAAATTTCTCTATTTTCCGCCAAATTCCACCATATATTCTTGAAATCTGTACGGAAGCAGCTGACGCTGAAGCTCCCTGTTTTCCCGTTCCTTTATCATTATCTTACGACAGAAGAAGCGGAAAAGTTCCTGTATCTGAAGCTCATTATCCGTAAATTCCAGATCTTTTTTCTCCGGAGTCTTCACTCCTTCTCCGGGAAGGGCCAGAAACCACTCCTTATGCGCCGGATGAACGCCGTAAAGCCTCCTGTTCTCATCCAGAATCACAAAATTCTCTCCCGGAAAGCGGTCCGCAAAATGGGGCATCATGTGGGGCACCACGTTGTTCTTTGGCCCGATCTGTGCAAACAGAAGGCCGTCCGCGGTTTCCGAAAAACGCAGAAAACCCAGCAGATGATGGGATTCGTTCCCCGCGGCCCGGGCAAGTTCAAACGTACGGGCTACATGGGGATTTCCCAGATGATCCATCAGCCTGCCCTTCACCCTGCCGGAAAGCCCCTCCACAACGGTCCGGTACACGGCCTGTCCCTTATCCGCCTGCCAGGAGGAAAGCGCCAGACAGAGCTGTTCAAAGCACTCCTCTCCAAATCTCCTGCGGAGGGTGCGCGCTGTCTTTTCCGCCTTTTCCATATCCGGAACCACCTTCCTGTAATTGGAAAACAGGCAGAGTTCTCCCTCCTCTCCCGCCTGGATCACCGTATGCTCCGGATCACATTTTCTCTCATACGCCTCATAGATTCCCGTAAAAATTCCTTCCTGCGTATCCTCGCAGACCAGGACCTGATTCCATTCCATTTCCGCTCCTCCTTTCCGGCCCGAAATTCACGTCGTCAAACAGGGAAAGCTGCCTGTAGGTGACGCCCTCCGCTCCCAGCAGATATCCCGCCTCCAGCTCCCTTTCCCTCCTGCTCTTTCCCTGTCCGCCGATCAGCCCTCTTGCGATGCTGTCCTCATCCAGACGAACCGGATACAGCATCCTGCCGCCGCAGGTGATGAAATACAGGGCGCGCTTCAATACCACGCCCATCTTCTTCAGATCCTCAAACCTGAGCGGCCCGTTTTTCCTCGCTCCCACAATGCGTCTGGCGCTCTTCACGCCGATGCCCGGCACCCGCAGAAGGAGCTGATAGTCCGCCCGGCACACCTCCACGGGAAAGCACTCCAGGTGCCGCAGCGCCCAGTCCGCCTTGGGGTCCAGAAGCACATTGAAGTTCGGCTTCTTCTCATCCAGAAGCTCCTCCGCCCGAAAGCCGTAAAACCGAAGCAGCCAGTCGGCCTGATACAGCCTGTGCTCCCGCAGCAACGGCGGTCCGCCCGGAAGCGCGGGAAGCTCATTATCCTCGTTCACCGCCACGAAAGCCGAATAGAAAACCCGCTTCAGGCTGAATTTATCGTAAAGGGACTGGGCCACAGACATGATCTGGTAATCCGTCTCCGGTGTCGCCCCGATAATCATCTGGGTGGACTGTCCTGCCGGGACGAAGGACGGGGCGTTCCTATATACGGCCAGTTCCTGCTTATTCTGCGTGATTCCGGTCTGAATCTGACGCATGGGAGCCAGGATATTCTTCCGGTGCTTATTCGGCGCAAGCCGCCGCAGTCCCTCCGCCGTCGGCAGTTCCAGATTCACGCTCATCCGGTCCGCCAGAAATCCTGTCCTTCTCACAAGCTCCGGATCCGCCCCCGGAATCGCCTTCACATGGATATAGCCCTGAAAGCGATACTCCCTTCTCAGCCGGTACAGCGTGGCATACAGAAGCTCCATCGTATAATCCGGACTGTACAGAATGCCGGAGCTTAAAAACAGCCCTTCGATATAATTTCTCCGGTAAAATTCAATGGTCAGCCTGCATACCTCGTCCGGCGTGAACGATGCCCGCGGCACATCGTTGCTACGCCGGTTGACACAGTATTTACAGTCATAGATACACTCGTTGGTAAACAATATTTTCAACAGGCTGATACAGCGTCCGTCTCCTGAAAAGCTGTGGCAGATGCCCGCGCTTATGGCATTCCCGATGCCCTTTCCGTCGCCCCGCCTGTCGCTTCCACTGCTCGTACAGGCCACGTCATATTTTGCCGCGTCCGTCAGAATCCCCAGCTTATCCATAAGGCTCCTGTGGCCGTCATCAATCCTGTAGTCCATGATCTCTTCTCCCCTGCCGTCTCTGTCCGCCAGCTTTATTCGAACATTTGTTCTTTTTGCTTATTATAGTACATATGTTCGATTATGACAAGGGGAAAATGGTTCTTTCCTATGTTTGTTGAGAAATCTTATAATATTC